>Ga0194129_10001838_pt1 | contig 33298 bp, 27 predicted proteins | sample TA2KigCa35mmetaG_FD_150862 | JGI IMG/M metagenome (GOLD analysis project Ga0194129, IMG submission 150862) | Freshwater microbial communities from Lake Tanganyika, Tanzania - TA2015038 Kigoma Deep Cast 35m | ecosystem: Environmental > Aquatic > Freshwater > Lake | place: Tanzania: Lake...
CTTCTCCGCCACCGCCTTGGACCTCCTTCGTTTGTACGCAACTACGAAAGGACCACGGCGGTGGTTTCGTATTCAAGCCGCCGGCGGATTTACACCAACTCTAGGGACGTGACCTTCGGATCAGGCGAAGGGTCGACGGCGAAGTTCATACCGATGCCTGCAAGCCCGGCGATCAGGTCGTTGCCGGAAGGCAGGGGGCAGGTCTGGTGTCGCCAAGGGGGCATTGCTGCTGGTCCGCTGCACCTCGTCTGCTGGGGGGATGGCGCCGGTGCACACTCTCCTGTTTGGCGCCAACACTCAGAGCCCTGAGTCTTGGTTGTTCTGGTCGGGCCCCACGGGCAAACCGATGCGCAAACTCGTCAGGCTCCAGTCCCAACCAACGGCCACAGCCAATAGGCCCACCAGACCAGGCTGCCCAAGAGAGTCACGGTGCCGAACGCCACGGCAAGGCGGGACAGGCGGAGCTGCCTTTCGAAGTTCTCGTTCAGGCTCCGCCACCTTGCCTGCTGTTCGGTCTGGCCCTGACGCCAGGCGGCCATCGCCTCCGTAGCGACACGACACTCGTCGGCAAGGCCTGCCATTTCCTCCGCTCGGCTCTGGGCATCGGCCTCATGCTGATCGAGACGGACGAGCAACTCTTCGAATCGCGTGATCGTGCGGGTGGCATCCTCCATGCGCCGGAACACGGAAACGGTCTGCCTGTTCACCTCTTCCAACTTCTCGGAATTCCTGTCGAAGGCCCGCAGAACGTCGTCGGCGCGTGAGAACTCGGGCTCGAAGCGGGCAGCAAGTGCCTGCAGGTGCTCGACTTGCTTCTGTATCAGGGTCGTCGCTTGCCGAGCCGTCTGATTTTCGCTGTCCAGCGATGCCAGGCGCTGCTCTGCCTCCGAAAGTTGGCGAGTACCCTCCTCCTGCAGGCGAACAGACTGTGCCTGCAAGGTCTCGAGTGTTCGCTCGACGACCGTGATGCCGCCGAACGACTCCAGTTGTTGGAGCTGGGCACGCAGCGACTCGCTCGCGCCCTTGGCTGCCGCGACGGAAGGAGCCAGTTCCTGAAGTTGCTTGCCAAGGCTGCCCACGAGAGATTTCGACTGGCGGGAATCCCGATCCAGCTGACCGAGGATGTCCTTCAGCGCGACGAGGACGACCTCGGCTTGAGCGAGATCCTGTCTGAGATCGGCCTGCAGGTGCTGGAACTCGTCCGCTCCGGCTTGCAGGCGATGATGCCAACGGGAGATGAGTTCGGCCAGGCGGGAAAGGTCGTCCGCGACTTCCAGATCGGTCTTCATGGGGTCTCCAGTGGCAGGTTCGAGGCGAACGCCTTGGCGAGCGCCGTTTCAAGGAATCCGGGAAAGGTCGGAAGTCCGGGGAACGGATAGCCTTCGGGCCATCCGGCACCCAGTCGGGCATGGTGAAGAGCCGCCTCGAGGGGACGTCCCTGGGCCTTCAGGTCGGCATCAAGCGTCGCCATCAGGCGCAATCGAATGCCGGGATCAAGGTCAGCGTGCTCTCTCTCCAGCAGACCCCACGCCTCTCGCGTCCGGCGCGCCGCACGAAGGGCGAGGATCAGCAGCTCGAAGCCCTCCGAATCCTCCTCGGCATGATGACGCGAAAGGGCAACGACCCGCTCGAGGGCAGCGGGCGCAAGTTGGCGAAGGTGCTCGATCGCTTCGCGTTCGAAGTCCGGCGGGTCCATGCCGGCGACCTTCAGCGCCCGATACGTATCGCGATAGGGTGTGCCTGCTGCACAGCCCAGCAGGAGCCGACCCATCAGGTCTTCGCCCATCAGGTCGTCATATCGTACTTCGCTGCTGGCACTCAGGATCCAGTCCGTGGCCTCGTGCATGCTGACCTGATCGCAGTTCCGGAAGGTCTCGGCGCCCACCCGGGCAAGGTCGGCCGGCGTCAGGACCACGAGCAAGCGGGTCCTGACCCGGGTGATCAGGGTGTACCAGTTGTACAACTCGTCCAGGCGGAACGGTCCCTGCCCGTCAAACAGGCGATAGGCGATGCACGCCTCGAACTCGCGTCCCTTGGCATTGTTGATGCCCAGAAGCAGCAGGCGGCTTCGGATGGCATCCGGCAATCGGCTGCGAAGATCCTCGTAGTTGCTCGTCAGGACCTTGGCCTCATCCGACAACTCCAGGAACAAGGCGGGCAGCGTGTCCCCCTCGAGGCGCGTGTGACGATGCTCCGAGAAGGGCTGGAAGAATGCCTCCGGACGATGCTCCTCGGGAAGGACAAGGAAGCGTACCTGCGGGCCTCCGAAGAAGGCGTGTTCCGGATCGGCCGATGGGGGCGGCAGGCGAAGACCGGTACCGCGTGCAAGGTCTTCCGCCAGGGCGTGGAATCGATTGGCAAACGCAAGGATGTTCGACGAGTTTCGAAAGTTCTGCCTGAACTCCTCGGGGCGCCGCTTCAGGACCCCGAGCTGATTCAGGCGGTCCCAATAGAAGCCGGTCTGGCGGATCCGTTGGTTGAGATCGCCGAGAAGGAGCAAGTAGGTCCGGACCCCAGAGGCTTCCCAGTGCCGCCGCACGGCGTCGAGGGCCTGAACCTCGGCCAGAAACAGATCCTGGACTTCATCCACCATCAGGAGTGCATGACTGGCGGACGGCGGAGGTGGCGGGGCGGCCGACACCCGCCTCGCAGCCTCGATCCGGGAGAGGGCGCCGTCCAGGTGCCCGTCGAAGGTCGTGCGTCCGGGGGAGGTCGGATCGAGTCGATTGAGCAGCTTCAGTGTCTTGAGTCGGTCTTGGGATTGGTTGAGCACGACGTCCCTGTCGCTGCCCTGATCGAGCACGAACCCTTGGAACAGCAACACGTCGGACGCATCCAATTCCTCAGGATCGACCCGCTTCCCGGACCGACGCACCGTCTCGGCCACGCGCTTCAGCGCGGCAAGCTCCTCGGCCGGGGTGGCGAGCTTCAGGTCCGGAAGCAGCAGGGTCCATAGGCTGCGAAGGGTTGAGAGAACGAAGCCCTCGGGCCTTTCCGACAGGTGCTCGACCTCCTGGACGACACTGAATTTCCTGAGGTCGAGCAAAAGTTCGTCCGGGGCCACGAGCCCCACCCACCATCCCTGCTCGAGATGGAGACGAGCACCGATCACGGTGGCGCAGACGGACTTCCCGGTCCCGGGCGCGCTCTGGATACCGGCGACCCTGTGATGGTCGCTTTCTGACAAGGTATTCACCAACGCGTCGAAGACCTGGCGCTGGCTGAAAGTGAGTTCCGGCCGGAACCGATAACCGCCGTAGATGAATTCCTGCCATCCAATCGTTCCATCGTCACGATATCCCGGGGCATCCTCCTGAATCTCGAGGTCGCGTTCATCTGTTTCCGGCTCGCTGACCGGCAGTCCCGCCAGTTCGGCAATGTCTGCGTCGGCAGGAAGCGAATTGGTCTCGAGGCCAAGGTCGGAGTAGTCGACGTCTCGCCTCAGCCGGACGGCCCGGACGTGGATCTGTCGGTCCCCGGGTGACCACAGGATACGAATGGGCTTGAGCTTGGTGCGGAAAAGCCCGCGTTGCGCCCCTGCCAAGGGGACCGAGTTTCCCCATATGCCATTTCGAAGGTTCTCAAGCAGCCGACGAGCCTTCCTTTGGCAGTCGGCATCCAGTGACTGGAACTCCCTTATGGCTCGCGGGTCGTAAACAAGGTCCAATGCTATGGTCGTCCTCGATGGGCAATGATGTTTTTTACTGCTGATTCGGTATGTGTCATATGCATACCCTGCCCGTTCGGATCCCGGACCGAGGAGTGACGAAGATTTCCATGCCGAGTGATTCTGTGCCGGATGTTGACTTCAGAACGCCGGGCATCTGGCTTCTTGCACCCCTGGTGGTTGCCGTGATGGCGGTCGGGATGGCGGCTCTCGCAAGGCCGGGAGCTCCTCCCGTGAGCAACTGGGTGGCAGAAAGGGTCGCGAGCCGCTGGATTGCGGGCGATTACCGGGGCATGGAGAGGGCCGTGAATGCCTACATCCATCTGTCGCCGCGGGATCCGGAAGGGTATCGCCTTCTCGGCATGAAGCACTATTTTCAGGCCCAGCAACAATCGGACGAGCCCGCACGTGCAAGACATGAAAAGCTCAGGGCGGCGGAGGCCTTCGAGGCTGCCCTTGCGCGCGATCCCTCCGCAATCGAGCCGCTGTTCAACCTTGCCGTCGTTCAGCGCGACCTCGGCCTTTCGTATGGGGAGCACCAGCAGGTCCAAGCGGCGTTGCGATCCTTCAAGCGGGTACTGGAGCGGCCGGACGACGAGCGCGGAGACCTTCAGATCAAGGCGATGACCTTGCTCGGTTCCCTGAGCGATGAAGGGACCATGAACCTCCGACCCGTCCTCGAGGACGCAAACCGTCGGTTTCTGGCGCTCGGAGACATCCAGGCCCTCCTGAAACGTGACCCGGACGATCCGAGACTGCTGGCGCATTTGGCTGAGGGTGAAGCCAAGGCCGGAGAACGGGCCGCCGCCAGTCGGCTTCTCTTGCGGGCCTGGGCACATTCGGGGGACGAGTCAATCCGCGCTCGGTATCTCGCCGCCGACGATGTCCGCTGAGGGACCGGCCCAGGCCAGCGAGGATCGCTGAGGCCTCGGGCAGGAAAGCGCCATTGCGTCAGGGTACGATGCAGGCGATTCCGCCCGGCCCGACCCACGACCAAGGCCCCCGATGCCGCAGTACTACGAATTCGAAGTCTCGTTGCAGGATATCCAGCCAAGGATCTGGCGGCGCTTCCTGATCCGCACGACCGCCACCTTCTGGCAACTCCACCAGGCGATCCAGCACGGCTTCGGCTGGCGGGAGCATCACCTGTGGGAGTTCCGCATGCCCACGCCTGAGGGCCGTCCCATCGCGGGCTTGCCCGATGGCGAGGAGTACGAACGCCCCGTACCGCACGCAAGGACCGTCAAGCTCGACACCTACTTCACCGGGAGACACGCCGTGGAGTGGTGCGAGTACCAGTACGACTTCGGCGACGACTGGACGCACGACGTGAAACTCATCTCGGTGCGCGCCGACAAGGAGTCCTTCAAGCGCCGGCTCCTCGACGGGGAGCGCAATGGTCCTCCGGAGGACTGCGGTGGGACCACGGGCTACGAGCGGATGGTTCACTTCGTAAAAACTGGCGAAGACCTTCAGGACCTTGATCCCGAGGGCCTCGCGAGATGGCTCGGCGGATGGCTCCCCGATGCCTTCGTGCTCGAAAAGGCGAGGGCCGTGTTCGACCGGTAAATCGGCCACTGACGCCGGGAAGCAGGGTGCATCTTGCCGGCCAGGTGGTCCCGCGCAAGCCCTCGGCCCCGCCGCAACCTTCCCCTCGCCCCCGTCAGCCCTCCGCCACCTCGAACCCCGTGATGTTGCGTTCCTCTCGGCTGAACGTAATCCCGACGAGCGTCACGGTGACGCCGGGTGCCCGGTACTTCTCGGCGTAGCCGCGTGCCTGCAGCTGTTCCAGCGCCCGGCCGTCGGGCACCTGCTCCGTGACCTTGAACTCGAAGAGATACACCCGCTGCCCCTGGCGCAGCGCGAGGTCGATGCGTCCCTTGTTGGTGGCGTCCTCGACCCGGATTTCCTGGCCCAAGGCTGTCAGGTAGCTGTAGAAGACGCTGACGTAGTGGCCCTCGTAGCCGGCAAGGGGGCTGTTGCGGTACCAGTCGTGCGGGATGCCGGCGAACAGGGCGTGCAGGACGTCCCGGATGCCATCCGTATCCCCTGCGGCCAGCAGGTCCGGCAAGCGACTTCGCGCGATGCTGCTGGTGGTGCGCGGCACGCCATAGCCCGCAAGCAGGCTTGCATTGAGGGCCGATTCGACCTCGCGGTTGGGGTAGCCCAGCGTGTAGAACCACTGTCCGTCGCCAATCTCGCGGACCTCGTGGATGGTCAGGTAGCCCGCCTGCCAAAGCAGGGCCACGGGTTCGATGCCGTCGACATCGAAGGCCCCGAGCAGTTCCTCGGACGACGTGAGCCGAGCGAGGTCCGGGGTGTAGAAACGATGCTTGGCCAGATGGTCCACCAGAAAGGTGGGTGTGCCGGTCTCGAACCAGTAGGACTTGTACTCCCGCTCCTGAAAGAGCAGCAGCAGGTCGAAGGGGTTGTAGACGGCCTCTCCACGCCAGTTGTAGCCGTTGTACCAGCGTCGGATCCGCTCACGGTCCAGCCCCTCGAGCTCGGGCGCGAAGACCGTGTCGACGTCGGGGTCGGTGTAGCCGCAAATGGCCGAGTATTCGGGGCTGAGCGTGATGTCCCGCAGGTTGTTGAGCCCCGAGAACAGGCTGACCTTGGAGAATTTGCTGACGCCCGTGATGAAGACGAACCGCAGGTGGGCGTCGGCATCCTTGATGACGCTGTAGATGTCGCGCAGGCCGTCCCGCATCACCCGGGCCCTGTCCGGTTCCGTCAGGTTGTCGAGGATGGGCTTGTCGTATTCGTCGACCAGCACCACGACGCGTTGGCCGGTGCGGTCGTGCAGCACCTCGATGAGATCCATCAGGCGCGGGGCCGCATCCGTGAACTGTCGGGTCACCTGATGGAGGTGTTCAAGGCGGGAAAGCTGCTTGTGCATGCTCGCCGCCAAATCGTCCGGGCATTTGAGGATGCCGCTGCCAAAGCTCAGCCGCAAGACGGGATGATTGACCGACCAATCCCAGTGCTGCTCGGCATGCAGCCCCGTGAACAGATCCTTGTTGCCCTCGAACAGCTCCTTGAGCGTATCGAGAAACAGGCTCTTCCCGAAGCGCCGAGGCCGGGACAGGAAGTAGTGGGTCCCGCGCGCGACCAGTTGCAGGGCCATGGGCGTCTTGTCGACGTAGTAATGGGCATCCTCGCGGATCTTCGCGAAGGTCTGGATCCCCAGCGGCAGCTTCTTCCGTGGCGTCGCGCCCATGGGCTTCATCTTACCCCTTGCAGGTGGCCGCGCCATGGGCGGGTGTCAAGACCTGGCGCAGTCCCATGGGCCCGAGGCAGCCCCTACCCCTCAGCCACCTCGAACCCCGTGATGTTCCGTTCCTCGCGGCTGAAGGTAATCCCGACGAGCGTCACGGTGACGCCGGGCGCCCGGTACTTCTCGGCGTAGCCTCGGGCCTGCAGCTGTTCCAGCGCCCGGCCATCGGGCACCTGTTCCAAGACCTTGAATTCAAAGAGATACACACGCTGTCCCTGACGCAGCGCAAGGTCGATGCGTCCCTTGTTGGTGGCGTCCTCGACCCGGACTTCCTGGCCGAGGGCCGTCAGGTAGCTGTAGAAGACGCTGACTTAGTGGCCCTCGTAGCCGGCAAGGGGGCTGTTGCGGTACCAGTCGTGCGGAATGCCGGCGAAAAGGGCGTGCAGGACGTCCCGGATCCCTGCGGTGTCCCCTGCAGCCAGCAGGTCCGGCAAGCGACTGCGCGCGATGCTGCTGGTGGTGCGCGGCACGCCATAGCCCGCAAGCAGGCTGGCATTCAGGGCCGATTCGACCTCGCGGTTGGGATAGCCCAGCGTGTAGAACCACTGTCCGTCGCCAATCTCGCGGACCTCGTGGATGGTCAGGTAACCGGCCTGCCATAGCAGCGCCACGGGTTCGATGCCGTCGACATCAAAGGCCCCGAGCAGTTCCTCGGACGACGTGAGCCGCGCCAGATCCGGGGTGTAGAACCGATGCCTGGATAGATGATCCACGAGGAAGGTCGGCGTGCCGGTCTCGAACCAGTAAGACGCAAAGCGACGCTTCTGGAAGAGCAACAGCAGGTCGAAGGGGTTGTAGACGGCTTCCCCCAGCCAGTTGTAACCGTTGTACCAGCGGCGAATCTGTTCCCGGTCCAAGCCGTCCAGTTCGGGCGCAAAGACCGAGTCGACGTCGTGGTCGGTGTAGCCGCAGATGGCGGAGTATTCGGGGCTGAGCGTGATATCCCGCAGGTTGTTGAGCCCCGAGAACAGGCTGACCTTGGAGAATTTGCTGACGCCCGTGATGAAGACGAACCGCAGGTGGGCGTCGGCATCCTTGAGGACGCTGTAGATGTCGCGCAGGCCGTCGCGCATGACGCGGGCCCGGTCCGGTTCCGTCAGGTTGTCGAGGATGGGCTTGTCGTATTCGTCGACCAGCACGACGACGCGTTGGCCGGTGCTATCGTGCAGCTTGCCAATCAGTTGCTTCAGGCGTCCCCGGGCATCCGGCAGTTCCGCAGGCAGCCCAAACGCCCTCTCGAAGGCCAGCAGCTGCTCGTGCATGCTCGCCGCCAAATCTTCCGGACTTTTGAGGATGCCGCTGCCGAAGCTCAGTCGCAGGACGGGGTACCTGACCGACCAGTCCCAGTGTTGCTCGGCATGCAGCCCCGTGAACAGCTCCCTGCTCCCCTCGAACAGTTCCTTGAGGGTGTCGAGGAACAGGCTCTTCCCGAAGCGCCGTGGTCGGGACAAAAAGTAGTGCGTCCCGCGCGCGACCAATTGGAGCGCGATGGGCGTCTTGTCGACGTAGTAATGGGCCTACTCGCGGATCTTCGCGAAGGTCTGGATCCCCAGCGGCAGCTTCTTCCGTGGCGTCTCGCCCACGGGGGTCATCATAACGGTGGGCCGGAGGGTGCGCCATAAGGACCCGATGCGTTCAGGAGCCTGCCGCTGAATCGGTGGGCAGCCCGGCAAAATTGATACGGACACGGCCTGGCATCGCCATCGGGACAAGCCGCCGCGCGACATCGACCATCAGGCCGAGACTGCCTCGATTCGAGGGTTGGCGCCGTGTCGGTCACGTTGGGGGCATCTTTCTTCGCGATCCGGCAGGATCGAGGCTGTCTGGGCGCTGCCCAAGGCCGGCACCCGGCAGCGAAATATGATTCCGAGCGGCCGGATGCCGTCCTTCACATGGGTTCGGGCATCGGAGCCTTCTGATCGAATGACTGGGTACGTGCCCAGTCATTCGCGTCGGCGGGACTTGACGCGCAACCCGATCCAATCGCCCCTCTGACCACCCCGACCCTTGCCAGCCAGCCCCCCGTCCTTCACCATGCCGCAGGTGGGACCGGGGGTCCCGGGGGGCAGACAGGCGGGTGCGGCTCGACAAGTGGCTCAAGGTCTCGCGGCTCGTCAAGCGCCGCACCGTGGCTGACACCTTGTGTGACCTCGGCCGGGTCATGGTCGACGGACGCATCGCCAAGTCCGCGACTCCGGTTCGTCCGGGCCAGCGCCTGCTGGTTCGCTGGGGCCACAGGATGACCGAAGTCCAGATTCTCGAGGTCCCCGCCGGAGCCGTTCCCACTGCCGAGGCCAGCCGCCTCTACCGCATCATCGACGGCGTCAGCCCGGAAGTGGGCGAGGCCGAGCACGACGTCCCTGTTGTCCCCATGGAGAATGCCTGACATGCGTACCCGCATCGATGCCGTCAGCGCCCGCGAAATCCTGGATTCGCGCGGCAATCCGACCGTAGAGGTCGAAGTCTTTCTCGAGGGAGGCGTCACGGGTCGTGCTGCCGTGCCGTCCGGAGCCTCAACCGGCGCCCACGAGGCCCTCGAGCTGCGCGATCTGGACCACAAGGAGCGCTACCTGGGCAAGGGCGTCCTGCGCGCCGTCAAGCACGTGAACGAGGAAATCGCCGACGAGCTCGTCGGCCTGGATGCACGCGATCAGTTGGCGATTGACCAGCTGATGCGTGACCTCGATGGCACCCCGACCAAGGCCAAGCTGGGCGCCAACGCCATCCTCGGCGTCTCCCTCTCCGTCGCGCGCGCCGCTGCCGAGGCCGTCGGCCTGCCGCTGTTCCGTTACGTCGGCGGGACGGGCGCGCGGGTCATGCCTGTGCCGTTGATGAACATCATCAACGGCGGCGCCCACGCCGACAACAAGCTGGATTTTCAGGAGTTCATGATTGTCCCCACGGGCTTCGAGCGTTTCTCGGATGCCCTCAGGGCCGGGGCCGAGACCTTCCATGCGCTCAAGAAGGTCCTGAATGCCCAGGGCCTGGCGACGGGCGTCGGTGACGAGGGCGGCTTCGCACCGGCCCTGGACAGCGCGCCCCAGGCCATCGAACTCATCCTGACGGCCATCGAGAAGGCCGGTTATCGCCCCGGTGACCAGATCCGGCTCGCGCTCGATTCCGCCTCGACCGAATTCTACAAGGACGGTCGCTACCACTTCGAGGGCGAGGGCGTCGTCCGCACGGCCGACGAGCTGGTCGCCTACTACGCCCAGCTTTGCAAGAACTATCCCATCCTCTCCATCGAGGATGGCATGGCCGAGGACGACTGGGCCGGCTGGAAGCAGCTGACCGATGCCCTGGGCGGGCAGGTCCAGCTGGTCGGCGACGACCTGTTCGTGACCAACCCCGAGCGAATCTCGCGCGGCATCCGCGAAGGCGTGGCCAACGCGGTGCTCATCAAGGTCAACCAGATCGGCACGCTGTCCGAAACCATCGAGGCCATCGACACCGGGCGCGGGGCAGCCTATCGTTGCGTCATGTCCCATCGCTCGGGCGAGACCGAGGACGCGACCATCGCTGATCTCGCCGTCGCCCTCAACTGCGGCCAGATCAAGACAGGTAGCGCATCGCGCAGCGATCGCATCGCGAAGTACAACCAGCTGCTCCGCATCGAGGAACTGCTGGGTGACTCGGCCCGGTATCCCGGCCTGAGCGCATTCTTCTAGGCCCCCCTCGACCCGTGTCAGGAGTCCTCGTGACCATTCAGCCCGAATCCCTCGCGGCACGCCTTCCCAAGGTGGGCCTCGCGCACCGCAAGGGCACCAAGATCGTGGCCACGCTCGGCCCCAGCTCCTCTTCCGAGGAGATGGTCGGCGCCCTGATCCGTGCCGGCGTCGATGTCTTCCGGCTGAACTTCAGCCATGGCGAGCACGAGACGCACCGTGAGCACGTGGCGCGCATCCGCCGCGTCTCCCGGGATGCCGGTCGTCCCATCGCCATTCTGCAAGATATCCAGGGCCCCAAGATCCGCATCGGCAAGGTCGTAGGTGACGAAGTCCAACTGGTGGCCGGCCAGACCTTCGTCTTCACGCCGGATCCCATCGAGGCCACGGCCGAGCGGGCCCACGTCTCTTACGACCGTCTCGCGGAGGACATCCCCGTCGGTCACTCGGTGCTCGTGGACGACGGCCGCCTCGAGCTGGTCGTGACCGAGGTCCGCGGTCGGGACATCGATGGCCAGGTCATCATCGGCGGTCCCCTGCGCCCCAAGAAGGGCGTCAATTTCCCCGGGTCGACGATGCGCATCTCGATCCTGACGGACAAGGACAAACGGGACCTCGAGCTGGGTGTCGCATTGGGTGTCGACTTCGTCGCGGCCAGCTTCGTGCAGTCGGCGGCCGATGTCCTCGAGGTCAAGGAGCACCTTCTGGGCCTGGGTGCCACGACGCCCGTCATCGCCAAGATCGAGCGGCCGCAGGCGCTGACCAACCTCAGGGACATCGTCCTGGTCTCGGAGGGCATCATGATTGCGCGCGGTGATCTCGGGGTCGAGATTCCCGTAGAGGACGTGCCCCTGGTCCAGAAGCGGATCATCCGGCTGTGCAACGACGAGGGCAAGCCCGTCATCACGGCCACCCAGATGCTGGACTCGATGATCCAGAATCCGCGCCCGACGCGGGCCGAGGCGACCGACGTTGCCAATGCCATCCTCGACGGCACGGACGCCGTGATGCTCTCGAACGAGACCGCGGCCGGCCAGTATCCGCTCGAGGCCGTGGAGGTCATGGCCCGCATCGCCGTCCAGACGGAAAGGGCGATGAGCCGCGAGCCCCATCGCGTACCGCCGGGCGACCACCTGCGTCCGGTCCAGGACGCGATTGCGCACGCTGTCACCAACATGGCGCCCCAGCTCGGGGCGGCGGCCATCCTGACGGCGACCTTCTCGGGATCTTCCGCACGCATGGTTTCCAAGTACCGGCCCAGCTGTCCGATTATCGCCGCCACTCCTTATGAGGCCACGACCCGCCAGCTGGCACTCGTCTGGGGTGTCGAGGCCTATGTCGTGCCCGAGACCGAGACGACGGACGAGCTCTTCAAGCAGACGCTGCGGACCGTCACGCAGCGGGGCCTGGTCGACCATGGCGACATCGTCCTGCTGGTCGCGGGCGTGCCGATGGGCCAGGCCGGCACCACCAACTTGGTCAAGGTCGAGGTCGTCTCAAAGGTCATCGCGAGCGGCATGGGCATCGGCCAGCGTTCGGTCGCGGGCGTGGCCCGCTGGTTCGACGATCCGGAGACGGCGCTTCGCGACATGCAGCCCGGGGACATCCTGCTGACCGAGGCGACGGACGCGGCGTGGACCCCCGTCATGGCCAGGGCCGGTGCCGTCATCGTGCGGGCAGGTGGTCTCACCAGCCATACGGCCATCGTCGGCCTCGAACTGCGCGTGCCTGTCCTGCTCTCCTGCGAAGAGGTGGACCAGATTCCGACGGGCCAAGTCATCACGCTGGATCCGGGCCGTGGCGTGGTCTACCCCGGCCACATCCACATCTAGGCCGGGCCCGTGGCTGACGGGACCGTGCCCATCGGTGCGGGCGACGCTCGTGCGACCCGTCGTGCCGAAGCCGTCCTGATCGAGGGTTGGCAACTTCCTGCCGCGTTGCTGATGGAGCGGGTCGCCTTGGCGGCTGTGTATCGCGTGCAGGCGCATCTCCGTCCGGATGCTCGCGTCGTGGTGCTTGCAGGTCCTGGCCACAACGGGGCCGACGGCATGGCGGTTGCCAGGCTTCTGGCGCTCCAGGGCGTGCCTGTGACGGTCCATGCCGATGAGGAGGGCTCCGGGACCCTGTGGCGCCAGCAGGCCGACTGGGCACGCAGGGCCGGGGTCGCCTTCGGGCGTCTGACCGATTGGCGTCCGGGCACCGAGGCCGTTCTCGTAGACGCTTTGCTGGGCTTCGGGGCCTCCCGGGCTCCTGTCGGTGCCATGGCCGAGGCCTTGATGCGCAGCCAAGAATCGACGGCCTGGCGGCTTGCCCTCGATCTGCCGACGGGTCTCCAGCCTGCGACGGGCGTCGCCTGGGGGGGGCCGGTCTTCCAGGCGCACGAGACGCTCGCTACCGGCATCGTGAAGCAGGCGGTGGTCGCCGATGCCGGCATCGAGGCCACGGGGTCGTTGGGTTGGGTGGATATCGGCCTGCCGCCCGATGCGCTCGCCTTGCTGCCGGGACGCGTCATCCCGCGTCCGGTCGATCCCGACGTCGCGACACCCGGGGATCGGGCGCGCCACAAGGGGACCCGTGGTCGCTTGCTCGTCCTGGGTGGCGGGCCCGGCATGCCCGGGGCACCGGCCCTCGCGGCTTTGGCGGCGATGCGGGCCGGTGCCGGCCTGGTCGAGGTATTGGTCCCCGAGGACCTGGTGCCGCTTGTTGCCGAATGGGTCCCCGAGGCCTTGGTTCGGGGCTTGCCCCCGACTGCCCCGGATGCCGCGATGCCGCCTCTTCTTCTCGAGGCCCTGGGCCGGGTCGATGCCGTGGTGGCGGGACCGGGCACCATGCCCAGGGACCCCGTGGCCACGCTGGCCCGCGCGTGTCATCGGACCTTTGCCGGACCTGTCCTGCTCGATGGTGGGGCCCTTGATGCGCCTTGCGGAGCGCTCCAAGATGCCCGCTTCCGCGTGCTGACGCCCCATCCGGGGGAGGCCGCCCGGGTCCTGGGAACCACACCGGTTGCCATCCAAGCAGATCGTTTCGGTGCCGCGGAGCGCCTCGTGGCCGCCACCCGGTCGCACATCGTCCTCAAGGGCGCTCGGCCCGTGGTCCACGGCCCGGTTGGCCCTTGGCACGTCATGGCGTGGGGTGAGCCCGCGCTCGCGACGGCGGGCAGTGGTGACGTCCTTGCAGGGCTCGTCGGTGCCGCCCTTGCTGAACTGGCGCGCGCCGGCCAGCACGGTCGGACCGATTGGAGCGACAGGATTGCGACCGCCGTCGCGTTGCACCAGCAATGGGGCCATGCCGCCGCCGCCGCGATGGGGGGACGCGGGGTCGTGGCCCGTGATCTGCTAACATGGTCGCGTTCCGGCCCCGCGTGGTGGCCTGCTGCGCCCGGCCCCGAGTCGATGTGGACTCGGCTTTCCTGATGCCGCCGATGTTGGCGGCCATGTCCCGGAGGATGTTCGACCATGGCTGGCACCGCCCCCCTGAAGCGCCCCGAAGTCCAGGACGATAATCGCCTCGAGTGGGACCTCTCCAACGAGATCGTCCGGGTTGTCGAGGCCGCGGCACTTGCCGCCGGCCGCTGGATGGGCCAGGGCGACAACGACAAGGCCGACGAAGCCGCGACCGAGGCCATGCGCGAGGTCCTGAACTCGCTGTCGATTTCTGGCCGAGTCGTCATCGGCGAGGGTGAGCGGGATGAGGCTCCGATGCTCTTCATCGGTGAGGAGCTGGGCAAGGGCGGTCCCGAGATCGACATCGCCGTTGACCCGCTTGAGGGCACGAACCTAGTCGCCCGCGGCCTGCCGAACTCGATCGCCGTCATTGCCGTCAGCGAGCGGGGCGGCCTCGTTCATGCCCCCGACACGTACATGGAGAAGCTGGTCGTCGGCCCCGCGGCTGCCGGCAAGGTCGACCTCAATGCCCCCGTCAAGATGAATCTGGGCGTCATCGCGCAGAGCCTGAACCGCGACATCCCGGACCTGACGGTGATCATTCTGGATCGCCCCCGCCACGAAGAGCTGATCGAGCAGGTGCGCGCCGCCGGTGCCCGCATCCGCCTGATTGGCGATGGCGACGTGACGGCGGCCATCGCGGCAGCTGTCCGGGGTACGGCCGTCCACGCCGTCATGGGTACGGGGGGCGCGCCCGAGGGCGTGCTGGCCGCCGCGGCGATGCGCTGTCTGGGCGGGGAGATCCAGGGCCGTTTCCGTCCGCGCAATGCCTCGGAGGCCGAGCGCTGCATCCAGGCCGGGATTGACCTCGAGAAGGTCTACATGACCGAGGAATTGGCCCCCGGCAAGCAGATCGTCTTTGCGGCGACCGGCATCACCGAGGGAGACATGTTCCGTGGCGTCCGCTACTTCGGCAGCGGCTCCCGGACCTATTCCCTCGTCATGGCCGCCTCTTCCGGTGTCATCCGTTTCGTAGACTCGGTCCAGGTCGCCAACCGCAAGGTGCCGGTGTCGCTCGAGCGGATCTGAGGTTTCATGGTCCCGTGTGGACCTTCCTCGCGCTTCGCCAATTGCGGGCTCGTGCCCGGCAGACCGGCATGCTGGTGGCCTCGGTGGCCGTCGGCGTGGCCATGCTCGTCACGGCCTTGTCGCTGGTCAACGGCTTCGAGGCGGACCTCGTGGGACGCATCCTCGGGGCCACGCCCCACGTGGCCCTCGAGGGCCCTCTTGGCGAGGGCGTGGCACCGGATGCCCGACTGGAGCGCACGCTCGAAGACTGGCCGTCCGTCGAGGCCGTCCTGCCCTATGTCTCGGTCCAGGGCCTGATTGTCCGGGGCGAGACTGCCCGGGGGGCACTCATCCGGGGCGTCGACCTCGGGCGCCAAAGCCGCGTGGCCTCGTGGGCGCGCGGCCTCAAGGTCCGACGCAAGGCACGCCATCCGGACAAGGCGCAGGTTCTGCTGGGCATCGAACTCGCCCGGCATCTGGGCGTCTCACCGGGGGACAGAGTCCGCGTCGTCACCGGCCGGGGACGGACGCTCGATGCCGAGGTGACCGGCCTCTACGAGGCCGGGATGTATGACTTTGACGCCCATGTGGCTTACCTCGAGCTGTCCGCGCTCCAACGTGTGGCAGGAATGGGAACCCGCCTGACGGGCTACGAACTCAAGCTCAGGGACCCCTTCATGGCGCGGACCGTCGCGGCGGACGTCATGGCGACCTTGAGGGTGCCCGCGCGGTCCTGGACGACTTCCAACCATGCCTTGCTGGCCGCGCTGACGCTCGAGAAGTGGGTGGTCTTTCTTGTCATCCTGGCCATCGTGGTGGTGGCAACGATGGGAGTGGCCAACACGCTCGGCATGTGGGTGCTCGAGCAGCAGCGGGACCTTGGCCTGTTGCGCTCCGTCGGGGCGACGGGGCGCGGCGTGGCGGGCCTGGTGGTCCGCCAGGGCCTGTTTGTCGCGGGTCTGGGTATCGTGACAGGGCTGGCTGCCGGACTCGCCTTGTGCAGCCTCCTGGCTCGATTCCCGTTGCAATTGCCAGCTGACGTCTATCTGATCGAGCACTTGCCGGTCGCGGTGTCCTGGCCGGACCTCGTGATGGTCACGGCCGCTGCCCTTCTGGTGTCGTGGCTGGCATGCCTGCTGCCGGCGCGGCGTGCAGCCCGGCTCGATCCCATCGAGGTGCTCAGGCGTGCGTAGGCCCTTGGCCGTTGTGGTCGCGAGCCTCGCAGTCGTGATGTTGGCGGGCTGTCCGGGTAGCCGGACACGCGATCCGGCACGAGACGACGCGCCGGTGCCCGGAAGACCCGACCTTGCGCGACTCGGCTGGAAGCGCCTGGCCGTGGTCGCGCCGCTCAACCGCTCGGGTGTGGCCTTGGCGGGCAGTTTCCTCGAGACCGTCGCCCGGCAGGTCGGACAGCGTGGCTGGCCCCTGCGTCCCGGCGTCATCGACCGTCCCGGCGAAAGTCATCCGCCCGCATCCTGGTGGGAGCGCCAGGCGCGGGAACTGGGTGTCCAGGGATTCGTCACGGCCACCGTCACCGCTCTGCGGTACGACGAACGTCTGGACAGGGCCTATGCTGCCGCGACATGCGGCCTGCTGGACCAGCGCGGCCATTGGGTCTGGTCCCGCCGCGTGACCGGCGTCGTCGTGGGCGATGCCCTTCCATCCGGCAGCAACATTGGGCAGAATGGCAAGCAGTCGACCCAGGCTCACGTGGCACGTGGCCGATTGATGGCAGCCGTCCTCGAGGCGGCAAAGGAGTTCGCCGTTGACTTCCGTATTCCGTAATGAACGTCTCGCCGCGGGCCTGCTGGCCGGCGGCCTCGTCTTCGCCCAGGCTGCTCCTGCCCATGCCCTGCTCGGCTTCGATGTGGACGCCTCGGTCGCTGGTGGTTTCCTGACCTCGGGCACCGCGACCTCGCTGCCGATTGATGCAGACGCCTACGTGGCCCTGCCCCTGCTGGCCAAGGCGGCCCTTCACACCACCATGGTCGGCAATCAGCGTGCCATCGAGGCCACCGCGCGCTTCGAGCCCTTGCCCCTGCCGCTGATTGGTCTTCGTCCCGGCATCGGCATCATGCAGCAAAACATCGTCGGCACCTCCGGCCTTGCCGCCTATGCCGGCCTGGGTCTCCACGTCGGGATTCCCTTGCTGCCCGTCAGCATCGACGCCGAGGTCGGGGCCGGCATGAGGACCGACGGGCTCGTCACGACCTACGGCGTGGCGGGCAACTTCTTCCCGCTGCCCCTCTTGCCCATCGGCATCACGGCCAAGGTCCGCCAGTACCAGGCCGGTCCGGAGCAGTTCTCGGCGGCCCTTGCCGGTTTACGCCTCTCGCTCTAGGAGCTAGTCTGGGGTCGTGTCCGTCAGGGCGCGACCCCTTCGAGGTTTTTCCGTGGAACGCGAACGCATCCTCGTCGTCGACGACGAGTCGACCATCCGCCACATTGTGGAGACCCGTCTCAAGCTAGCGGGTTACGACGTGCTGACGGCCGCCGATGGTGCCGAGGCGCTCGAGGCCGCGGCGCAGCACCATCCCAGTCTCATCGTGCTGGACATCATGATGCCCAAGTTCGACGGCTTCGAGGTCTGTCGCGAGCTGCGCAAGAGCATGATGACGCCCATCATCATGCTGACGGCCAAGGGTGACATCACGGATCGCATCGCCGCCCTCGAGCTGGGGGCCGACGATTATGTCGTGAAGCCCTTTTCCCCCCGGGAGCTCGAGGCGCGCATCAAGGCTGTCCTGCGCCGCACGCAGCCCGAGACGGGCAAGCAGGCCCTGATCCGGATCGATCGCATCAGCATCGACACCGGCAAGCGCCAGGTCCTGAAGGACGGCCGCAAGGTCAAGCTGACGGAGATGGAGTTCAACCTGCTCGAACTGCTGGCCAACAACCCCGGCCGGCCCTACTCGCGCAGCGAGATCCTGCATCAGGTCTGGGGATATCGCCTGAACCAGTACTCGGACACCCGCGTGGTGGATGTTCATATCTCCCGTCTGCGGGCCAAGCTCGAGGACGATCCCGGTGCACCCGAGCTCATCCTGACGGCGCGTGGCACAGGCTACATGTTCGCGCAGGGCGCCCCGGTAGACCTGCCGCCCGCCGGTGCCAGCCGCGAGGGCTGAGACACCCCGCCCGTCTCAGGGGCGTTGAAGCAGGCCGGTCGACGTAACGGCCAACCGCGCCGTGCGGCCTGGTGCCTTGTCCGTACGGCGGTCCCGCGCAAACGAGGAGCCCTCGCTGGCCTTGGCCACCTTCTTGACCTCGGCGGCCAGACTGGCCAAGGCAAGGAAGTCCGGAATCTGTCGCGTCTCGTTGGTCACGACGGCAATCGACAGCGAGCAGATGCCGAAGCGCTGCACCTGTCCCTGCCGGTCCACCGACACGATGTAGCCGCGTTCCCGGTCGTCGGGCGGGTAGAAGCCCAGCACCTGCGCGTCGAAGCGCCGGATGATCTCGCGGCACAGATCATCGGCGGCGTTGGGCTGGGACATGATGATGAAGTCGTCGCCCCCGATGTGGCCGATGAAGTCGCCGGCGTGGTCCACGAACTGCACGGCATCCTTCAGGATCTCGGCCGTGAATTGGATGATGCGATCCCCGGCCTCGAAGCCGAACTTGTCGTTGAACGCCTTGAAGTTGTCCAGGTCGACATAGAGGACGGCGACTTGCTCCCCCAACTCGAGGCGCCGCTGGACCTCGGTCTCGATGACGAGGTTGCCCGGCAACTTCGTCAGCGGATTGGCGTTCTGGTCGTTGAACTTCATGATGGCCAGGGACTCGGTCATCACGTTGAAGGCCTCGGCAAGCTGCTCGAGTTCGTCGCCGGTGCGCAGGTCGAGCTGGGTGTCGAGCCGGCCGCTAGCGACCGTGGTGGCGTGACCTGCCAGCTTGCGGATGGGGTCCGTGATGGTCTTGGCCACCAGGTTGGCGGCCAGAAAGGCCAGGCCGCACGCCAGCAGGCTGAGCAGGGCGATGAACAACTGGGCTTGATGAATCCGCGCGTTGAGCGGGGCGGACGGCTCGCCGATAAACAGCATGCCGACGAACTGCGAGTAGTCCCCGAAGAGGGGCGCAAAGGCGGCAAGGTGCTCCTGGTCCCCGAGCGACAGCGTGGACTTCGCAACGGCTCCAGAGTCACGGACCGAGGCGATGATGGGGGCCTCGATGGAACCGGTCAGCGGTTGTCCTCCGGCATCGCGGATGCTCTGCGCCAGCCAGGTGGCGCGCCGGGAGTCACCCACGGCAACGCCGACCTCGAGGCCCGTGATCTGCTTGAGCTGGTCGGCAAAGGCCTGATCGAGCCGGGAGCCCACCAGGACGGCGCCCACGACCTCGTTGCCCTCGCGGATGGGGGCGATGCCCCGCACGGCGAGGCCCAGGTCGCCGATGGCCTCGAGACCCTTGACGGTTTCGCCCACCAGCGCCAGCTGCAGGCCGGGACTGGGCATCTCGGGAACGTCCGTCCGGTTGCCCGGCCAGAAGCCGCGCTGCAGCAGCAAGGTGCCCTGCGCGTCGTAAACCTTGAGCAGTTGGCGCTCGTCAAGGATTTCGAGTAGACGCCTGACCTCGTCCGTCCGCATCTTGCCTCCCGAACGGGCAAAGGCCGCGACCCGGGGGTGGCTGGCGAACATCTGCGCCGAGGCGAGCGCGTTGTCCTTGAAGTAGTCGAAGGTGTGCAGCATGACGGCCGTGTCGTTGTCGAGGCGCTTGAAGGCCTCGTTGTGGATGCCACGGGTCGTCAGCACGGCGGCGATCGACGCCACCAGAAAAAGCAGGCTGGCACAGACTGCGGAGAAGACGACGGCCAGCTTGATGGCCAATTTCAGGCGAACGTGCACGCCGGTCTCCTCCTTCCTGCCTGGACTATCGGCCGTTGCCGGCAGGGCCTTTCCCTGCCCTGCCCTAATTTCGCCAGGAGTTAACCTTTGCTACGATGGGTCCCATGCCTTATGCCCGGAACCTCTTCGACCTCATAGGCCAGACCCCGCTGCTGCGCCTCAACCGGGTAGTCCCTCAGGACGGGCCGCTGATCCTGGCCAAGCTCGAGATGTTCAATCCGGGCGGCAGCGTCAAGGACCGGCCCGCGCTCGCGATGCTCGAGGAAGCCGAGCGACAGGGCCTGCTGCTGCCGGGCGGCACGGTGGTCGAGCCGACGAGCGGCAATACGGGCGTGGGTCTGGCCATCGCCTGCGCGCTCAAGGGCTACAACTGCGTCTTCGTGATGCCGGACAAGATGAGCCGCGAGAAGCAGGACGTGCTCAGGGCCTATGGGGCGGATGTCGTCATCACGCCGACGGCTGTGGCCCCCGATCACCCCGACAGCTACTACTCCGTCGCCAACCGCCTGACGGCCGAGATGCCCGGGGCTTATCAGCCCAACCAGTTCCAGAACCCCCGGAACCCCGGTGCGCACCACGCTTCGACCGGCCCCGAAATCTGGCAACAGACGGAGGGCAAGGTGACGGCCTTCGTGGCCGGCATGGGCACGGGGGGCACGATCTCGGGCACGGCCCGCTACCTCAAGGAGCAACGTCCGGACCTCCTGGTGGTGGGTGCCGACCCCGAGGGTTCGATCTATTCCGGTGACACGCCCCGTCCCTACAAGCTCGAGGGCGTGGGCGAGGACTTCATTCCCGGCACCATCGACCTGACGCTGATCGACCGCATGGAAAGGGTCTCCGACCGCGAGGCCTTCGCGATGTGCCATCGGCTGGCCCGCGAGGAGGGCCTGCTCGTCGGAGGGTCCTCGGGCATGGCCGTCGTGGCTGCGGCCCGGGTCGCAGCCACCCTGGGACCGGACGATGTGCTCGTCGTCCTGCTGCCCAGCCAGGGCCGCGGCTACCTGTCCACGGTGTACAACCCCGAATTCCTCGTGCAGCATGGCCTCGCGACCCGCGAGGAGTTGGGACCGGCCCGTCGATGACCACGCCAGACTTCTCCAGCATGGGCTTCCGGACCCGGGCCCTGCACGTCGGTCAGCCGGCCGACCCGGCGACGGGTGCGACGATCGTCCCCATCTACCAGACCTCGACCTTCACGCAGGAGGATGTGGGGGTCCACAAGGGCTTCGATTACGCCCGCACCGCCAACCCGACCCGAAGCGCCCTCGAGGCTTGCCTGGCCTCACTCGAGGACGCCCGCCACGGCTTGTGCTTCGCATCCGGCATGGCGGCGACGGACGCCGTCACCAAGTTGTTGTCGGCTGGGGATCACGTGGTGGTCTCGGACGATGTCTACGGGGGGACCTACCGCCTCTTCGAGCGCGTGCTGACCCGTTATGGCCTGTCGTTCTCGTGGGTCGACGCGACGGACCCGGAGAATGTCCGGGCGGCGATCCGGCCCGAGACGCGGATGGTTTGGGCCGAGAGCCCGACGAATCCCCTGCTGCGCGTGCTGGACCTCGAGGCGCTTGCGGCCGTGGCCCATGAGGCCGGTTGCCGCTTCGTCGTCGACAACACCTTTGCCTCGCCGGCGCTGCAGAACCCGCTGCACCTGGGTGCCGACATCGTCGTGCACAGCACCACGAAGTACATCGGCGGTCATTCCGACGTGGTCGGGGGCTTCGTGGCGACGTCCGACGAGGCCACGTGGACGGACCTCAAGTTCCACCAGAACGCCCTCGGCGGGGTGCCTTCCCCCTTCGATGCCTGGCTGACGCTGCGCGGCGTCAAGACGCTTGCCCTGCGGATGAAGGCCCACGAGGAGTCGGCACGTGTCGTCGCCGAGGGCCTCGTCGGCCATCCCGGCATCACCGAGGTGGTCTGGCCCGGTCTCGTCTCGCATCCCCAGCATGCCTTGGCCGTGCGCCAGATGCGTGGCTTCGGGGGGATGGTCAGCATCCGCATCAAGGGCGATCTCGACCGAACCCGTGAGGTGGCGCGTCGGCTGCTGGTCTTCTCGCTGGCCGAGAGCTTGGGCGGGGTCGAGGCCCTTTGCTGCCATCCGGCAGTCATGACCCACGCTTCGATCCCGCGTGCCGATCGCGAGGCGAGAGGGGTGACGGACAACTTGCTGCGTCTGTCTTGCGGCGTCGAGGAGCCCGCGGACCTGCTCGGGGACTTGCTTCAGGCGCTTTCCTGAGCGACGGTCGACCGGACCTGCCGAAAATATTTCTCGCGGAGTGGTCGATTCACGGAACCCGGTCGAGGGGGGCTTCGTCAGGAAGGCAGGAACGGAGAAGCGGCCCGGCGGACAACCCGGGAGCCACCAGCCGCCATCCGTACCGGTCCTGTCTTCCCTCAACCAAGGAGTCCGCACCATGCGCAAGATCATGCTTGCCACCGCCGCCCTCGCCGCGATTGCCGCCACCGGTTGCGAGTACCGCTCGGTCCTGATCACCGAGCCCACCCTCGTCAGCGACAGCCCCGTCCGGGCCAGCCAGCCCGCAGCCTCGAACAGCGTGACCAGCCCCGCCGGCATCACGCTCAACGCCCTGGCTGCCAACCCGACGAACGTCGCCAGCCCGATGGACCGGATCAGTTTCTCGGTCGTCGCCCACAACGCCAACAGGCTGCCGATGGAATACGCCTGGACCGCGACCAAGGGCACGCTGTCCGGGACCCGCGGCCAGACGGTGACCTGGATGCCGCTGCGGACGGACGGCACGGTCGAGGCCGGTGTCGCAACCGTGCAGTGCCTGATCTCGGATGGCGCGGGTGCGACCAAGGTGGCTGCCGTCAACCTGTTCATCCGGCCCGATGGGTCGGCCATCAAGGCCGATGCCCCGGTCGTCCTGCCTGCGAATCAGTAGCAGCGTCCTCTCGCCCCCCGGAGCCTCTCGGTTCCGGGGGGCGAACCGCTTGGGTTCCCGAGGGGCTAACCAAGCGTTTCCCATGGCAACACCCCCCGGACGGAGGAGACGTCCGGGGGGCGAAGGGGGGAGGAGCTACCTGGCCCCGGCAGGCTGGGGCACGCGCATCTGGGGGAAGACGGGACCGCCCCAGACCGGGGGATCCTCCCGGCGCGGATCGTTGATGGGCGTGCCCGGACCTTGCTGCGGGACATCCGGTGCGGCGCTGCCCTGTGCAGACTCGAGGATCGAGGCAATCTGCTTCAGGTCATGGCGGCGGTTGGCCGCATCCGAGGCACCCTTGATGCCGCCAGCCACGCCGGCGACGACGGCGCCGATCGCGACCACGGTGCCGATGATCTTGAGTGCGGGGCCCCCCATCCGGGTCACGGACTGACCCACGGCGGCCGTCGAGACCCCCTTGTAGAGGGCATAGCCCGTGCCTGCCGTCAGCGTCACGGCCGTGCCCACGCCTACCTGGCCAATGATGGTCTTGGATGCGTCCACGGTCGCCCCGGCCGCACCCGACAGGCCGGCCTTGGCGCCGGCCATGAAGCCCTCGGTCAGGCTGGTCGGCTGGTTGTCGAAGGCCGCCATCAGGTAGGTCTCGCCGTTGACGATGACCTGAGGGACGCGGTCCCGCTTCTCGAAGCTGAAGTCGAGGCGGTCGCCATAGACCACGATCCGCTCCTTGCGGTCCAGGGACTCGAGAAAATATTTCTTGTAGCCGTCGGTGGCGGTCGCGGCGACAGCCTGCGACACGTTGATGTCGCGGCGGATGCGGCCGATGCCCTGGTAGGCAATCTGCCGGCCGTTGACCATCAGGATGTCCGAACCATCCCCTGCGATGCGACCCATCGACTGCTCCTCCTGCACCCGCGAGGTGTGCCTGAAGGTTCTATCGTCGATTCTCCGGTCTGCTCGGTTCAGTTAGGGTTAAAACATGACAGAGGGATGCTTAAGCCTTAAGGTTCATCCGGGTGAGTCGTGCAGCATTGAGCACTACCGTAAGTGAGCTGGTCGCCATCGCGGCCGCGGCCCACATCGGATCCAGCCACCAGCCCCACGGACGCAGCATGCCGGCGGCCAGCGGCAGCATGACGACGTTGTAGCCCAAGGTCCAGCCCAGGTTCTGCACCATCACGCTTCGGGTCCTGCGCCCGAGACGGACGAGGGCCGCAAGCCGCATCAGGTCCGGTTCCAGCAAGGTGACCGGGGCCACTGCGCGGCTGCCGGCGCTGCCCTGCCCCATGGCGATGCCCACATCGGCTTGCGCAAGGGCTGCGGCATCGTTGAGCCCGTCCCCGACCATCGCGACCACGCGGCCCTCGCGTTGCCAAGCCTCGAGGATCGCCACCTTGCCTTCAGGCCGGATGCCCGCCCGCACCGTGGCGATGTCCAGCCGCGACGCAACGGCCTGCGCGGCCTCCGGGCGATCACCCGTCACCATCGCCACTTCGAGGCCGAGGCCGGCCAAGGCCTGCACGGCGTCGGATGCCTGCTGCCGCGGCCGATCGGCGACGACCAGCACGCCCGCGAACACGCCCTCGACAGCCACGCCGATCAGGCTGCCCTCGCCGTGACCGGTCGCGGTCGACGCGCCCTCCACCCCGCGTGCGGCCAGGAAGGACGGTTGCCCCACCATGACCCTGTGGCCCGCCACCACGGCCTCGACGCCGTCCCCAGGGTAGCCTCGGAAGTCCGTCACGGGACCGGGCAGGGGACGCTTGGTGCAGGCGGCGACCACGGCGCGCGCCAGAGGGTGCTCGCTGCCTTCCTCCGCAGCCGCGGCAAGCGCCAGCCACGGATGGTCCGAAAATCCAGGTGCAGGGTGCAGGCCGATGACCTCAGGCGTCCCTTCCGTCAGCGTCCCCGTCTTGTCGAAAACCACCATGTCGAGGTCCCGGACCCGCTCGAGGGCTGCGGCATCCCGGACCAGCAGGCCCGCGCGGGCCGCCCGACCGCTGGCGGCGGCCACGGCAAGCGGAACGGCGAGCCCGAGTGCACAAGGGCAGGCGACGGTCAGGACCGCCACGGCGGAGACAAGGGCGGTGGCCATGCCGCCGCCGGGCAGGAGCAGCCAGGCGACGCCCGTCAGCGCGGCCAGCAGGAGCACGGCCGGCACGAATCGTGCCACGACCCGATCCGCCAGACGCTGGGTATCGGTCCTGCCCGCCATGACTTCTTCCAGCGTCCGGGCCATGCGGGCCAGCAGGGTCTGGTCGCCGGCTTTGACCACTTCGACGAGGCTGGCCCCGTGGTGATTCATCGAGCCGGCGTGGACCCTTTCGCCTGTCGCGCGACGCATGGGCTGGGCCTCCCCGGTGAGGAAGGCCTCGTCAAACCAGCCCTCACCCTCCCGCAGCACACCGTCGGCCGGGACCAGGTCGCCGGGACGGATGCGGATGGTCTGGCCCGCTTGAAGTGAGGCCGCAGCGACGCGCTGCTCGTCGCCCGAGGGCGTGACGAGTTGGGCCGTCTCGGGCCGGATGGCCATGATGGCGCGAGCGGCACCCGTGGCATCCCGGCGAACGCGTCCTTCCAGCGCTCGTCCGAGCAGCACGAAGAACAGAATCAGACCGACAGCGTCGAAGAAGCCGTGCGGATGCACGCCGGCCGCATGGAAGGCCTGCGGGGCGATCACGGTGGCCGTGCTGTAGGCCCACGTCGCTACGGTGCCTAGGGCCACGAGCGTTTCCATCGACGTCCGCCCGTGGCGCAGTCCGGCCCAGGCTTTGGCCATGATGGGCCAACCCGGACCGAGGATGGCCACGAGGCCCAGCGAGGCAAGCAGGCGCCCGTCCGTGAGGGAGGCCGGCCAGAATGCGAACATCTCCGGCATCCCGCCCAGCAGCAGGGCGAGCGCCAACAGGCCCGACAGCCACAGGCGGCCCAATGGGTTGTCGTGTCCGTCGGCCTGCGTCGGAGCCGGAGCGTCCTTGCCGGGAGGAGGGGCAAAGCCATCGAAGCCGGCATCACGGACCACGCCCGCCATGGCCTCGGGTGAGGTTCGGTCGGTATCGTAACGAACGGTGGCCTGATGGCTGACGAGATCCACCCGCGCATCGAGGACGCCATCCGTGCCCTCGAGGGTCCGCGTCACCGCGGCCACGCACGAGGCGCAGGTCATGCCGCCGATGCCGAGGCGGACCGTCCGTTCGGTCATGCCGTCTGGCGCGGCGTAGCGCCATAGCCCGCCCGCACGACCCGTTCCTGCAGGTTGTCCGGTGTGGTCGTCGCCGGGTCGAAATGCAGCACGGCCATCGCTGGGTCGAGCGTCACGCTTGCCTCGGTCACGCCATCCGTTCCGGCAAGGACCTTGGTGAGTCGATTGACACAGCCTTGGCAGGTCATGCCGGTGACGTCGAAGGCGATGGTGGACATGGGTGGCTCCAGAAGGGGATCAGGACGGCAGCAGGACGCCGGGGTGGTCCCTGCGGCAGCGCCAGGTGAAGTCACAGTTCGAACATGACGGGCCCGGTTGCGGGGTGTAGGCCGTCTCCGCTTCGATGGTTCCGGCCGTCTCGTGGGCGCGGTCGAGCAGTTCGGTCACGCGTTCGGGGGACAGGTCGACGTCACGGCGTACGTCATCCGTCAGGTAATGCACCCTGTGGGCGACCGGGACCTCGTCCAGATGCACACGCACGAGGTGATGGTAGATCGCCAACTGCTGCTCGAGGGTCGCCGAGGGATGCTCCGGGGCCCTGCCCGACTTGTAATCGAGGATCACGAGGCCTGCCGCCTGTCGGTCGACCCGGTCGAGGATGCCGAGGAAGGTATGTTCCCGATACGGGGCTGTCAGGCGTCGTTCCAGCAGGACAGGGGTCGTGGCCTCGCCACCCCAGCGCGCGTGGTAGCGGTCGAGCAGGTCGCGGGCCTCTCCGAGTGCTTCGGCGGAGGCGGCCGCGGAGGCGAAGCCCGCGCTGGACCACGTGGCCTCGAGGTGCTGCCGGGCCGCGGCCGCATCGACGGATGCGGCGCCGCCGCCGAGGTGCAGTTGGTGGAGCGTCCGGTGCAGGTTGGCCCCGAAGGTCGCGCGCGGGCCGGGCGGCGTGCGGATGCCCAGCACGTAGCGGTAGCGGTACTGCGCCCGGCACGTCTGGAAGACGGCGAGGCGGGAGGGGGAGTAGGTCCGTTGGCGCGGCATTTCGGGGAGTTTTTCCTCCAGTATAATGAATAGTGTGGAGGGGCCGATGGCGGATGCGGCGTTGGTGGGTGGCGTGACCCTCCGGGGACTGCCGGATCGTGTCGCGGTCCTCTGTCCGGAGGCGCGGCCGTGACCCCGCGCATCGCGCTCGTCGGCGCGGGCCATTGGGGCCGGAACTGGGCGCGGACGCTTGCCGGCATGGGCGTGCTGGCGGGTGTCTGGGACGAGGATGCCGAACGCGCCCGTGCGGTGGCGGCGCCCTTGGGCGTTCCGGGCGGCGGAGGCCTGGAGGACCTGCTGGCCGGGCCCGACGTCGATGCCGTGGTCCTTGCGACCCCCGTGCCCCTGCACGTGGCGCACGGTCTGGCCGTCCTCGAGGCTGGCAGGCACGTGCTTGTCGAAAAGCCGCTTGCCCTCGATGCTGTAGGCGCCGAACGGTTGGTCCTGGCTGCCCGGGCCCGCGGCCTCCAACTGGCCGTCGGTCACGTCCTCGAGTATCACCCGGGTGTCGCCGCGTTGCGCCAGGCCGTGAGGGATGGCGTGGTGGGCCCCGTGCGTCACGTCCGAGCCCGCCGGCTCAACCTGGGCAAGGTCCGGACGGCCGAGGACGCCTGGTGGAGCCTGGCTCCGCACGACGTGGCCATGGTTATCGGGGTCCTCGGAGAAGGGCCGGAGTCGGTCACGGCCCACGGCTTGTATCACCTTGGGACCACGCGGGCGGACGAGGTCCACGCGTGGCTGAACTTCGCCGGGGGATGCACGGCACACATCCACGTCGGCTGGCTTGAGCCCGAGAAGGTTCAGGAGTGCCTCGTCATCGGGTATGACGGCATGTTGCGCTTCGTCGACGGGCCGGATGGCGGCCAGTTGTGGTTGCAACGCCGCGCCGTGCACTGGATCGGTGGTCAGCCCGAGGTTCGCGACGAGGGTGCAGAGCGCCTTTCCTTCGTGTCCGAGCCACCGCTCGAAGCCCAGGGCCGCGCCTTTGTCGAGGCCGTCCGGACCGGCCGGCCCGTGCGGGCCGACGGAGAGGCCGGCCTTGCCGTCGTGCGGGTGCTCGAGGAGGTCTCGGGCCGCCTGCTGCATCGGGTTGCCCATGGGGAGCATCGTCCGTGACACGCGACAATGTCTTTGTGCACGCGTCCAGCTACGTGGACGAACCTTGCACGATTGGTGCAGGCACCCGCATCTGGCACTTCAGCCACGTCATGAAGGACTGCGAGATCGGCGAGGGCTGCAACATCGGCCAGAACGTGGTCATCAGTCCCGGCGCGCGGATTGGAAGAAACGTCAAGATCCAGAACAACGTCTCCGTCTACACGGGCGTCACCCTCGAGGATGACGTGTTCTGCGGGCCATCGATGGTCTTCACGAATGTCGTCACGCCACGGGCCCATGTCCGGCGCAACGATCCCGACAAGGACTATGCACCGACGCGCGTGGGCAGGGGGGCGACGCTCGGGGCGAATTGCACGATCGTCTGCGGGCACGCGATCGGGGCATATGCGTTCGTCGCCGCCGGTGCCGTCGTGACGCGTGACGTGCCCGACCACGCCCTCGTGATGGGCAATCCGGCGCGCCAGCGCGGCTGGGCGTGCGCTTGCGGCGCCAAGCTGGTGGCTGGCGGACCCGAAACGTGGTCCTGTCCGGAGTGTTCGGCGTGCTACGCGATGGGGCCGGGCGGGCTCGTCCGGCAGGAGGTGCAGCTATGAACCCCTTGGCCATCTGTGACATGAAGCGGCAGGTTGCCGCACTCGAGCCGGCCTTGACCGAGGCCGTGCGCGAGGTGCTTGCAAGCGGCTATTTCATCATGGGCCCTAACGTCAAGGCCTTCGAGCAAGAGTTCGCTTCTGCCATGGGCAGTGCCCACGGCATTGCTTGCAACTCGGGGACGGATGCGCTGCATCTGGCCTTGCGGGCGCTGGGCATCGGACCGGGAGATGAGGTCATCACGACAGCCTTTACCTTTGCCGCCACCAGCGAGGCCATCGGCATCGTGGGCGCGACGCCCGTGCTCGTGGACATCGATCCGGCGACCTACGCGATGGACCTTGCGCAGGTCGCGCGGGCCATCGGGCCTCGGACGCGGGTGCTGCTGCCGGTGCACCTCTATGGGCAGCCCGTGCCCATGGACGGCCTGATGGCGTTGGCTCGCGCGCATGACCTGTTCGTGGTCGAGGATTGTGCCCAGGCGACCGGGGCGCGCTGCGGGGATCAGTTCGTGGGCACGATCGGCACGATTGGCTGCTTCAGCTTCTTCCCGACCAAGAACCTGGGGGCACCTGGTGACGGCGGCATGTGCCTGACGGACGATCTCGCGCTTGCCGAGACCCTGCGGATGTTGCGCAGCCACGGCTGGAAGCGCAAGTACTACCAGGAGTTGCTGGGGATCAACTCGCGTCTGGATGAGGTCCACGCCGCCATCCTGCGGCTCAAGCTGCCGCGTCTCGAGGGATGGAACCTGCGTCGGCAAGCACTTGCGGCCCGCTACGACCAACTGCTGGCCGAGGTGCCTGGCGTCGGCCTGCCCGGTCGGGTTCCGGGAACCACGCCGGTCTTCCACCAGTACACCGTAAGGGTGCCTGCCCGCGATGCCGTGGCGGCCTTCCTCAAGGCCGAGGGCATCGAGACGCAGGTGTATTACCCCTATCCCCTGCATTTGCTGCCCATCCACGCGTCTCTGGGGCTTGCCGCAGGCAGCCTGCCCGAGGCCGAGCGAGCATGCGATGAAGTCCTGTCGCTGCCGATGTTTCCCGAATTGCGGGATGACGAGGTGGATCGGGTCGTGGATACCCTGCGTCGGGCCTTGTCTTCGGTCCGGCCGGCGGAGGTCGGCCGCGGGTGAAGAAGGTCCTGACGGTCGTCGGGGCGCGGCCCCAGTTCATCAAGGCCGCACCCGTGCGGCGCGCTCTCGCCGGTCGCGTTCGTGAGGTCCTCGTCCATACCGGGCAGCACCATGATGCCGCGATGTCGGACGTGTTCTTCGCCCAGTTGGGGCTGGGCAGGCCGGAGCATCACCTGGGCGTTGGCTCTGCCCCGCACGGACGCCAGATCGGCCGCATGCTTGCGGCGATCGAGGAGGTCCTCGAACAGGAGCGGCCGGATGCCGTCCTGGTTTATGGCGATACGAACAGCACGCTCGCCGGGGCGCTGGCGGCGACCCGAATGCAGATTCCGGTCGTGCACGTCGAGGCCGGGGTGCGCAGTTTCAACTGGGCGATGCCCGAGGAGCAGAACCGGGTGCTGGTCGACCGGATGGCCGACCTGTTGCTGGTGCCCAATCTGGCGGCGACGGCCCAACTTCGTAGCGAGGCGGTCCGTGGGCACATCGTCTGGATAGGCGACGTGATGCTGGATGCCCTGCGCCATGTCCGGGCGGAACTCGGCCCCGGCGCGGCTTGGCGCGATCGGCCGGGGCGTCGGCTCGTGGTGACGCTGCACCGGGCTGAGAATGTCGACGACCCGGAGCGCCTTGGCCGAATCGTTTCGGCGATTGGCCAGCTTGCGGGTGACGGCTGGGCCGTGGCCTGGCCCTTGCATCCCCGCGTCCTTGCCCGGACAGCGGGTACGGACCTCGCGCCCCTCCTGGCCCGGCTGGGTTGCGAACCCGTGGACTACATGGCGATGCAGGCCCTGGTGGCGGGTGCCGACGCAGTACTGACGGATTCCGGCGGGCTGCAGAAAGAGGCGGCGTACCTCGCGGTGCCTTGCGTGACGCTGCGGACGGAGACCGAGTGGACCGACACGGTGGAACTCGGCCTGAACCGGCTGATTTCGCCTGAGGACGGCGAAACCCTTGCCGTGCGGCTTGCCGAGGCCCTCGCCATGCTTCCGGATCGTGCCACGCTGCCCTGGGCCCGGTTTACGATGGCGGCAGGTGACGGCCGAGCGGCCGAGCGCCTTGCCGAGGCGCTGGTGGAGTTCCTCGGGTGATGGCCGACGCCGAAGAGGCATCCGAAGTCCGGATGCGTGAGGCGGAGGCCGAGCGAATCGCCCGGGCTTATGCGGCCCGATCGGGCCTTGAACGACTCTACGCCGAGGATGCTCCCGACCAGCGCTTGCGCACGGCCGACCGGACCCGGCGCGTCACGGCCGGCATGCTCGTGCGGGGTATCTCCCCGGGACAGCCTGTGCTCGAGATGGGGTGCGGGACAGGACGGGAGCTCGCCCGATTACGGGATGCGGGGTGGGCCTCTGCGGATCTCTGTGGGCTTGACCTGCTGGCAGACCGGGTCGCCGAGGCACGGCAGGCGCTTCCCGGCGCGGACCTGCGCCAAGGCGACGCTTCGGCCTTGCCGTGGGCAGACCGGAGCTTTGCCTTGGTCGGCCAGTGGACCATGCTGAGCAGCGTGCGCGACGATCGCCTGCGCGCACGTATCCTGGCCGAAGCGTGGCGTGTCCTGATGCCCGGTGGCTGGCTCTTGTCCTATGACATGCGATGGGTGCGGCCCGACCGTCCCCTTCGTCCCTGGACCTCACGTATGCTGCGTAGCAGCTTGCCTGAAGCTTGCCAGGTCAACGTGGAGCGGTTGTCCCTGCTGCCTCCGCTCGCCCGCAAGGTTGCGGCATGGCCTGCCTTGCATGATGGTCTGGCTCGCCTGCCCTTCCTGCTCGGGCATGAGCTGGTCTGGGCACGGAAACCTGAGGCGTCGTGAGGATCCTCTTCGTCACGCCGTATTACCCGCCCGAGGTCGGTGCGCCGCAGACCCGGCAGCACGAACTTGCCGTCCGTCTGGTGCGCGATGGTCACAATGTTGAGGTGATTACAAGTTGGCCAAATTATCCAAGCGGCATTGTGCAAGACGGATACCGTGACAAGTTGTTAAAGTGGGAGGACCGCGAGGGCGTCCGGGTCTTCCGGACCTGGATGTATGCCACGCCCAACAGGGGTTTCCTGAAGCGGGTGCTTGCCCAGTTGTCCTTTGCGGTGGCCGCCGTCGTGACGGGGGGGCGCATGGGGCCGGCCGACGTCGTGGTCGTCGAGTCCCCTCCGCTCTTTGATGGCTTGGCCGGGGCGTGGCTGGCGTGGCGGCGCGGCGCCCGCATGGTCTTCAATGTCGCTGACCTCTGGCCCGAGTCGGTGGTGGCGCTCGGTGCCGTGCGCAACCGGTGGCTCATCGCGCTTGCCGAGGGGCTGGAGCAGTGGTGTTATAGGCGCGCCTGGCGCATCCTTGCCGTCACCCGGGGCATCGAGCGGACCCTGCGGCAGCGGGGCTGGGACAAGGTGCGCTTCCTGCCCAATGGTGTGGACCTCGCGCGGTTCCGGGACGCCGATGGCTCCGCGGTGCGTGCGGCCATGGGCTGGGACGAGAGGGCCGTCGTCTGCCTGTACGCCGGGACTTTGGGCTTGTCGCAGGCCCTCGACAAGGCCCTCGCTGCGGCACGCTTGGTCGAGGATCTGCCCGCATTCAGGCTTGTGCTGATGGGCGATGGTGCCGAGCGCGAGACCCTGGTTGCGACGGCTGGGCCCAATGTCACGATTCTGCCGCCGGTCCCGCGCGATGCCGTGCCCGACTGGTTGGCGGCGGCCGACATGCTCTTCATCTCGCTCAAGGACATCCCGCTCTTCCACGGTGCCGTCCCCAGCAAGACCTACGAGGCGATGGCCGCCGGCCGCCCTATCGTCATGGCGGCGCGCGGCGAGGCCCCGGCATTGCTCGAGGAGGCCGGTGGTGGCGTCGTCGTGCCGCCCGAGGATCCCGAATCGCTCGCGGCTGCCTGGCGGCGCCTGGTGCTCGATCCGGCCCTGCGGCAAGCGCTCGGGGGGCGGGCCGAGGCGCTCATTCGCGCGCGTTATGACAGGGGGGCCCTCGCGCGGCACTTCGTCGCCGTGGCCTCCGGGACTGACGCGGATCCGGACGTGGCATCATGAATTTCATGCGGACGTGGCGTGCCGGTCTGGCCGACCTCGCGATCGTGTTGCTCGCTTGGTCGCTCGCCTTCGTGCTGCGTTTCGAGTCGCTGGAACGCATCCCGTCGGAGCACGCCAGCCAGTACGTCCGTTACCTGGCCCTGTTGCCGCTGCTGCGGGTTTCGCTGTTCGGGGCATTTGGCCTCTACCGTCAGGTCTGGCGCTACGTGGGCCTGGGCGACGTGGCCGCGATGGTCCAAGCCGTTCTTGCCGGGACGGCGATCCTCGCACTCGTCGACCTGCTGCTGGACGACCGCCTGCCGCGGTCGGTGCTGGCCCTCGAGGGCCTGCTCACGCTCGGGGGCCTCGCGGGGCTCAGGTTCCTCTCTCGGGCCTGGGCCGAGCGGCGGGTACGACCGGGTGCACAGGCCGTGCGGACCGTCGT
>Ga0194129_10001842_pt1 | contig 33262 bp, 31 predicted proteins | sample TA2KigCa35mmetaG_FD_150862 | JGI IMG/M metagenome (GOLD analysis project Ga0194129, IMG submission 150862) | Freshwater microbial communities from Lake Tanganyika, Tanzania - TA2015038 Kigoma Deep Cast 35m | ecosystem: Environmental > Aquatic > Freshwater > Lake | place: Tanzania: Lake...
TTTTATGATGATGAGGAAATAAAGGTAAATTATTTTAGAAGACCTCAATTGGAAGAAGTTGTACCAAATTATAAAACTATAAATTTAATATATAAAAATGGGTTATTAGAATATATTGAATTTTTACACCTTTTCTCATTTAAAACGCCCATTTTTATATAGTTAAAATTATATAAAAATTATTTATTATATTACCATAAATGGATAACGAAGAACTAACTAAAGAAAATGCACTATTAAAAGAAGAGATTGAAATATTAAAAGAAAAATTAAAAAATTATACTGCACCAAAAAGAAGTAAAAAATTTTATGAAACACATAAAGAAGAGATTAAGCAAAAGGTTAGAGAGTATAAAGAAAAAACAAATTATAATAGCAACATACCAAAGGAAAAGAAAAAAGAATATAATAGAAGAGCATATCTGAAAAAGAAAGAAAAAATAGAAGATGGAAATAATGAAATAAAAGAAAACGAAATTATTTAGGAATAATTAGAAGTTTTTTCGTTAAAACTACTTAAAATTATTTTCTTTAGTAAATATATAAAATGGTGAAAAAGAAAAAACAAAAGGACGAATTCAAAGAATTCAGGAATAATGAGAAATCTGCCTACAAAACCTTCAAAATACCACTCAAAACCATTCTTCTTAATAGTGATGTTATGCAACCACTTATTAACAACTTAGTTTTTGAAATGAATGATTTGGTTATTCATGCATATCAATTTATTCGGTTATATGTTTTGAATTGTTATGCAAATAATAAACCTTTACCTGAATTGGATGATACATTTATTTTGTATTGCATCAAAACATTAGGATTGAGAGATAATAGAGGAAAGAAAGGAAAAGATGCAGAACTATTAGAATGTTTGGTAAATTTTTACCAAGAAGAATACCAACCCTTACTCAACCATGTAAAAACCAATTTGAAAAACACAACCTTTTTATTACCTTATTTGGCAACGCAAATACATACCTCTTTATCCAATAACATTCAAGAGCATTTCATTCAACACTTTTTACGCTTTATCAACAAAACAACAAACCATATTACAGAAGAGAAAGCAACATTATTTCAACTCAAAAAGAACCTTATTGAATTAACTGAAACAGATGAAATATTTAATGAGTGGAAACTCACTCATTTATCTAATATTTTGCCTACGGAAGTTAAAAAATCAATTTATTATGATGTGAAAGTAAAACCATTTGATTATCTGAAAGGAATGTTATATATGAACTCTGTATTGGAAAAGCAAGAACATAAATTGTTTCAACCATTACCACTAAGAAACAATATCATTCCAAAACATATTATTATTGATACTTCAAGTTTGATAAACCTATTTTGTCCTGAAAAGGATAAAGATGGTAATAAAGTGAAAAAGGGGAAATTATTAAGTAATGTGAAAGAGAATCAAAATGAAGTATGGTGTAATTTTCTGAATCTGAAACATAGAATATTCAAAAGCAAAAATTACCAGTTTCACAATCAAATACAAACGGACGGCATATCGTGTTGTTTGCTTTTTATTAGAAAAGATTTGAAGGATAAAAAATGGGGAAGCAGAGTCCCTGTTTTGCAAGAGCAAGATTTTTACAATATTGAGGATTTATCAAAGGAACAATTGGATACTTTGAAGGAAAGAAACATTGTTGGTTGCGACCCTGGAAAACGCAGTTTGGTTTATATGATGGATAAACATGGAAACAAATTACAATATACCGCACCACAAAGAAAACGAGAAAGTAAAGCAAACACAAATCAACGAATTTTATTAGAGGAAAGAAAACGAAATGGTATTATTGAAAAAGAAACTCATTTATCATTTCAAAATAGTAAATCAGTTGATTATGAAAAATTTAAGATGTATCTGGTTGAAAAGGATAAATTAAACAAGGAAACCATAGAATTTTACAAACGAGATACATGGAGAAAAATGAAATTCCGTCAATATATTTATGGTAAGAAAAGCATAGATACATTTTTGAATAAAATAAAGGAAACTTTTGGAGAAAATATCCTAATCGGTTATGGAAATTGGAGTAGGTCATCACAAATGAAATATTTTATGCCTACGATGAATAAAGGGTTAAGGAAATTAATTCATAAGAAATATGATACAATAACCATAAATGAATGCAATACAAGTAAAAAGTGTTGCGATTGTAATAAGGATTTGGAATATTACAAAGATAAAGAGGGTAAAAAGGTGTTTCGTCTGTTAGTATGTTCTGATTGCGTGAGTTGCGAAAACAAAAAAATCGTATTTAGAACCAGAGATGCTAATTCCTCAATAAACATAATGAAATTAACTCAATCATGGATAGAAAACCAAGAACGACCATTATGTTTCCAAATTTCGTCTTTCACTTCTTCAAGAATAAAAACAGAAGAAGAAAAAGTAAGACCATCGTAGGTGAAATTCCTACTATTGATTTTACATTTTTTCTTATTTTTTGCCTATTAAAATGGGCGTTTTAAATGAGAAAAGGTGTAAAAAATGCATTCCCTCTTTTGTATCCAGAATATCAAAATAATAATGAGAAAATAGATGAATATTTTTCACATTATAATATGTTTCAAGAAGTTATATTAAATGGCAGTATAGTATTTCAATTAGATCCTGACACAAAATTTAATCGTTTAAAAAAAATTACATTGAATGAAATTTATACTATATGCAGTAAGTTTAGTAAATTTAATAAATTAAATATAATAGATTTTACATGTAATATTTGCAGCGTTGTAGGAAGTAGTCGCGTTGTAGGAACATTAGCAGTAAAGAGAGAATTTGAAGAAGGGGAAGAGAGAGCGAGGAAAAGAACGAAATGGGGCGGGACGAAATGGGGCGGGACGAAATGGGGCGGGACGAAATGGGGCGGGACGAAATGGGGCGGGACGAAAAAAAGAAAATCAAAAAGAAAAGTTAAAAAATAAAAACAAAACAATATAAACAAATCATAATTGAATTATTATGCTTAGAAAAAGAAAAACACATGCGGATGAAACATTAAAAGTAAATAATTATAATGCATTTTTGTTTCATTTAGATAATAAGGTTAAAAAAAATAATAATAATGAACTAAAACAACCCGAATTTACTACAAAAGATAATTTGGATACTTTATTAAAACAAATTGATAACAATTTTAAAACAAATTTATTTGATAATAAATTTTTTAATGGAGTTACACATTCGGATAGAATATTTCAATATATTGAAACAAATAACCCAAATTTGCATGTAGAAACTATAAAAAATGTGGAACCAATTAAAAGAAAACGTGATAATGTAGTAATTGAAAAAACAAAGGTTACCATTAAGGCAGATATAAATAATATATCCGATCTATTAGATCTTATTAATAATTACAAATTATGCGACAAGATAGAATACAATATTAATATGACTTCTTTGCACAAAATTAAAGAACCACTTCAAGAAATGAATAATATGATTGGGATGCATGATTTGAAGTCAAATATAGTAGATCAAATCTTATATTTTGCACAGGACTTGCATAAGAACAAAAACACGCATGGTGACTTTATGCATACAGTTATTTATGGGCCTCCAGGTACAGGTAAAACTGAAATTGCAAAGCTTATGGGTAAAATATATAGCAAAATAGGCATATTAAAAAAGGGAACATTTAAAAAGGTAACACGAAGCGATTTAATCGCGGGTTATTTGGGGCAGACAGCAATCAAAACATCAGATGTAATTAAGGAAGCACTTGGTGGAGTTCTCTTTATTGATGAGGCATATGCTTTAGGCAATCCTGAAAAAAGGGATAGTTTTGCAAAAGAATGCATAGATACTCTTTGTGAAGCACTAAGTGACAACAAAGAGAATTTAATGGTTATTATAGCTGGTTATGAAAATGAACTGAAGGAATGTTTTTTTAATTACAATCAAGGATTAGACTCGCGCTTTGTTTGGCGTTTTAAAACAGAAGAATACAAACCAAATGAGTTGCATAGAATATTTATCAAAAAAGTCAATGATATAGGATGGTCTTTTATATCAGAAAATGAAATAACGGATGACTTTTTCAAGAAAAATATGGATTATTTTAAATGTTATGGAAGAGATATGGAAACATTGCTTGCTAAAACAAAAATAGCACATAGTAAGCGTGTTTTTTGTTGTCATGAAAATGAGAAAAGAAAATTGACACTCCAAGATTTAGAAAAGGGCCTAGAAATGTATTTGAAAAACGACGATATTAAGAAAAGAAAGGATACTGAAGAGTTTAAGAAACAATTATATAGTTCAATTTATTGTTAAGTTTCGGTCTTATGTTTAAAAGGTTGATTTTATTTATTATTATTATTATAGTAAATAAAATGTCAAATAAAACCATTCATGTAGATCCAGCATTATTTAGTGTCGGAAAATTCAATAAAACAAAGAAGAATAGAGAGAAAAAAGAAAAGCCAATTATAAAACCATTAATATCACCGAATATACTAAAAAACAGATTATTAAAAAAAATTAAAGATCATAAGCAGAGAGAAATAAAAAATGAAAATATAGATAAGAAACCATCTCTAGTAGATTATTCCGATATAGAAAAAGATAAATATACAGATGAATTTTTTGAATCCATGAATTATTTGCAAACATTGCAAACTGAAAAAAAACAAAGTCAAGACAAAAAAGAAAAACAACGTAAATATGATGAATTGCAAAGAAAAACAGTTAAAAATTATTCCAATATGAGTTATGGCAATGAAAATATTATTGTAAATTTAGAATTGCCAGAAAGCCTTAATGAACCAAAGCCTTCCAATAATGAAATTATGCATTTGAAAAAAAACGACAATGTTCCTTATGGAATTTTAAAGGGAGGAAGCAAACCAACTTATCGTACATGGGTTAAAACGCAGCGTCATCCAACTGTTGTAACCAATTCTAGAAATGCTCTTTTGATAGACCATAATAATAAAGAACTTTCACAAAGAGAAAAACGTTTGAATGCATTAAAAGAAACTATTCGTCAAAAACAGATATTAGACAAAAATAAAAATACTAAATCAACACACAATGAAGATACTAACAATGAAATTTCAAATAAAATATTAACAACAAATTTGATAAAAAACCCTTCTTTAAATATAGAAAATGTAGTTGAGATGAATAATTTAGATAATAATCAGAAAGTAAATACAGATACAATTATAGATGATGCAAGCAAATTTATAAATGAAAGTCACCCTATAAATTTTAATCAAAATGATATAGATAACCCTGAAAATACATCAATTAATCAAAATATCATAACTAGTGGGGGTCATTCTATTTTTAAAAGGACTACTAAAAAAACAATTCGTCGTAAATACACATTAGGAAAATCAAAAATAAAACGTGCAGTAGGAGTTTTATTAAAGGATCAACGGACGCGTAAAAGAGTATTAGCTGCTCATAAAGATTTAAAAATTAAGCCTATCAATGATGTAAAGGAATACTTGAGAACCCATAATTTATTAAAAATAGGAAGCAACGCTCCGAATGATGTAGCAAGAAAAATATATGAATCATCCATGTTAGCGGGTGAAATTACGAATATAAATACGGAGACTATGTTACACAATTTTACAAAAAATGTAGATAATTAGGATTTTCAAAAATGAAAACAAGAAATATTATATACATTTATAATAATAGAATGGAAAGAACAAAAAATAAAATGCCTGAATATGCAGAAAATTTTTATAATCGTTTAAATTGTTATTTGGGTACAAATGTTTACTTTTATGGAAGTGTTCAACGTGCAGATTATTTTCCGGAAGATAGTGACATAGATGTAGCCATTTTTTCTGACAATGTTACTAGTATCATTAGTAAATTGTCCAATTTTTTGAAGAAGAAACATAGCGAATTCAAGAGATTTTTAATTAAACCATTATATTCAAATAAAATAGCCGTTGGTCATAAATGTATGTATGTAGAAAAAGAAAATAATTTCAAAACAGAATTTTCAATTTATGATGAAAAATACAAAAAGGATATTTTAAATGAATACCATATTAAAAATAATTTACCTTTTTATTCAGTATTTTTATTGCAAATTTTAAAATTAATTTATTATAAATTTAATATCATACCCTACGAATCATATGCATATTTAAAAGATGTAGTAATAAATAAAATAAATGGTTATAATAATGGTTCTTTTGTAATTTTAGATATAAAAAATAAATAATATACTATTATTTTAACAATGGAAACCACTATAAATAAAATGCCAGAATATGCAGAAAATTTTTTTCATAGATTAAATAATTATTTAGATAAAAATGTTTATTTTTATGGAAGCATTCAACGAGCTGATTATTTACCGGAAGATAGTGATATTGATGTAGCTATTTTTACGGATAATATGGCTAGTATGGTTTATAAGTTATCTAATTTTTTAAAAATTAAGGTTGATGATTTTAAAAGGTTTATATGGAAACTTAACTATACAAATAAATTTATACCTGGATATAAACTTATGTATGAAGAGCCTGAAAATAATTTTAAGGCTGAATTTTGTATTTACAATGAAAATAATAAAAGCGAGTTATTACATGAGTATAAATTAAAAACGTTTCTGCCGTTTTATTCGGTCTGGCTTTTACATTTGTTGAAAATTTTATACTATAAGTTAAATATAATGAATCGGGCTTGGTATGCATATTTCAAAGAAATAATTATCAATAAAATAACCGGACAAGGGTCAAGCCAGTTTGTGATCATGGATTTGCCTAGATAAAATAATATATATTAAATGACGTTAAAGATTATGTAATATATTATAAATATCTTTAAAAATGGCACTTATTAAAGAATATTTTGATTTAACAAAAAGATATATTAACGAATATGGGGAAAATACAATATTGCTTATGCAAGTGGGATCTTTTTTTGAAGTTTATGGAAAATTGAATAAATCTACGGAAGAAATAAGTGAAAGTAATATAGAAGAATTTTCTAAAATATGCGAATTAGCTGTGGTAGAAAAAAATGTCTGCGTTGGCAATCATGATATTGTGATGGCTGGTTTCAAAGATTTTATGATAGAAAAATATCTCAAAAAAATTCAGGATGCAGGTTATACCGCAGTTGTATATACGCAAGATGAGGCTGCAAAAAATACAACCCGTAGTTGTCTAGGAATTTTCTCTCCTGGAACTTACTTTTCTATGGAAAACAAGACTCTAACCAATAATTTGACATGCATATGGATAGACTTAGTAGAAAATAAAATATTTATGAAAGGGAAATATGTGGTTGTAGGTGTAGCCAATATAGATATTTATACAGGAAAAACGAGCATATTTCAATTTAAGGAAATTTATATAAATAATCCAACAACTTATGATGAATTGGAACGTTTTATTTCTATTTATAATCCAAGTGAAGTGATTTTTATTTCTAACTTGCCAGATGAAAAAGAAATGGATTATGTTATTAGTTACGCAGGTATTAATGCAAGCCTTATTCATAAAATTCCGATTCATTCATCTTCTATGGAAAACAAAACAGAAAAAATGACACGAGTAAAGAATTGTGAAAAGCAGACTTATCAAAAGGAAATATTAACAAGATTTTATGAAATTGGTCATCCCGAAATATTTTTCCAAAATTTCTATGATAATGTAATTGCTACTCAAGCCTTCTGTTTTTTATTAGATTTTGTCTATTGTCACAATCAGCATTTAGTCAATAAAATATCTGTTCCAATTATTGAAAATTGTAATGATCGTTTAATTTTGGCGAATCATTCTCTCAAGCAATTAAATGTCATTGATGATAATGTCCATGATGGAAAATATTCATCTGTGTTAAAGATGCTAAATGAATGTTTGACGCCCATGGGAAGACGTAAATTCATGCACAACTTTTTAAATCCAACCACAAACATTGAGTTTTTAGAAAAAGAGTATGATATAACTGAATATTTTTTGTCTTTATTGAAAGAAGATGAATTCAATAATCTAATGCGACGAAAATTATCAAGCATTAAGGATATTTCAAAGATAAATCGTCAGATCTTTCTGAAAAAAATACCACCTCAGTTTATTTATCATTTGAATAATAATTTGCACACCATTATTGAAATTTATGGTAAATTGTCGCCTTTGGATAAAGTAAATGCGTATTTTTCAGGAAAATACACCCATATTGTAGAAAATTGCAATACAATTATGGATTATTTAAATAACCATGTAAATTTAGAAATGTGTAAAAATATTGATACATTTTCACAGTTTGAATATAATTTTATTAAAGAAAATGTAGATATTAATTTGGACGATACTGCACGAATTCTTTTTGAGTCAACTGAAAAGCTAGAAAGTATCCGCTTTTATTTGAACGGATTGATTGAAAGTAGAGAGAAAAAAACGAAAAAAGAAAAATCAACGGAATATGTGAAAACCAATGAAACCGAAAAGAATAATTTTAGTTTATTAGCTACCAAACGCCGTTGCGATATTTTGTCCGATATATTGCCCATTCAAAACACTAGTATTAAACTGAAATATCAAGGTTTAAATGAAGAATGGAAGGAATTTGATTTTGTCATATGCAAAAAAATGTTTGAATTTCATAAACAAACCGCGTCAAATAATAGCATTGGAAGTCCTCAAATCAATGAATTGTGTCGTAATATTTCTTATACGAAGGTTTCTATGAGGGATCATATTGCGCGCGTTTATAATAAGATCATTAAAGAACTGGAAGAATATCAAAATAAATTGGAGGACATCATTGAATATATTACTGCGGTGGATGTGATCTATGGTAAATGCGTTTTGGCGAGAAAATATAATTATTGCAAACCGATTGTAGAGAGAAATGCCGAAAAATCATTTGTAAATACAAAAGGCCTTAGACATTGTTTAATAGAACAATTGCAAAATAATGAATTGTATGTAACCAATGATATTATATTAGGTGATGGAAATAATGATGGTGTTTTGCTTTATGGAACCAATGCAGTAGGGAAGACCAGTTTTATTAAATCTATTGGCATTTCTCTCATCATGGCCCAAGCAGGGTTATATGTCCCTGCAAATAATTTTATTTTTCATCCATACAAATATATTTTTACCCGCATTATTGGCAATGATAACATTTTTAAAGGTCTCTCTACGTTTGCAGTGGAAATGTCGGAATTAAGAAATATTATAAAATTGGCAGACAAGGATAGTCTGATATTGGGGGATGAACTGTGCTCGGGTACAGAAAATATTTCGGCTATAAGTATTTTTGTCACAGGAATTGAAACATTACACAAATGCAAGAGTAGTTTTATTTTTGCAACACATTTACATGAGATTGTGGATTATGATGAGATCAAAAGTTTAACGAATATATCATTAAAACATATGGCGGTTGTATATGATAAAGAGCGTGATTTGCTTATTTATGATCGCAAATTAAAAGATGGTCCTGGAAACAGCATGTATGGTTTAGAAGTATGCAAATCACTTAGTTTGCCACAGAATTTTCTAGATAGGGCATATGAGATAAGACATAAATATCACCCAGAGACATCTAGCGCACTTTCTCTCAAACCTTCCCATTATAACTCAAAAAAATTGCGTTCGGTTTGTGAAAAGTGCGGAGAAAATATGGCAACGGAGGTTCATCATTTGCAACATCAGAATGAAGCAAATGATAATGGTTTAATAAAAAATGAAAATGGTACATTCCATAAAAATAATCTTGCGAATTTAATGTCTTTATGTGAAAAATGTCATAATGAATTGCACAAAACAAAAAAACAACATAAACGCGTTAAAACAACAAAGGGTTATACAGTTACCGAAATTTAATTTCTGCGTTTGCGACTATTTCTATTTGATGTAGCCCTCTTAACTTTTTTGACTCCCATATCAAAACCTTCGGCTAATACACCATATATTTTTCCTAAACCTTTTTCTACAACGGGGGTCGCTGTTTTAGTAACATCGACTGCGGTTCTGCCAACAACCTTTAGTCCTTTTTTAACCTTAGGAATACTTCTCTTTATAGAACGCGTAACGTTATTTTTTTTTGAACGACGGCTTCTTCTATGTGTTCTTCTCATATACTTTATATAAATATTTTATTTAGAATATATATTATGAAAATGAAAAACAAAATGTATTTTGGAGTTATATTGTTAATTTTATTTTTTATTCTATTCATCATGTATTTCTATTCCATAAAAAGTAATAAAAAGGAGGTTGGAATATATGCTAGCGTTAGCAAAGATATTTCAAATGATGCAAAAATGAAGAAAGATATTAAATATTTCGCATCTAATATAGACGTAAATAAATTTAATTATACTTCTCCAAATTCAAACTCTGGAATAATTGGGCATTTTTTGAATAATGTTAGTGAAAAAGATAAACCTTATATTACCACTGCGTATGTTTCTACATTTCCTGTAAATGGAATGGATAAATCTTATCAAGTAACAATGTTTGACGATCCTTTTATTTATGAGGAATATTTGCTTAAAAAATCCGAAATATTTGTGTTTTTTCCTGGAGGTGTAGGAACATTATATGAAATAACATTTGCATTGCTTTTGCTGGATCTGCATAAGAATAAGGATTATATAGTACTCATTTATAATAAAGATAATTATTTTCAGTTTATCAAGAATCAAATGCAAACTTTTTATCAAAATGGATTTTTGAGGGGCAACGTTTATGAGAAATTCAAACGCAATTTTATTTTTTTTGATAATATGGAAGATCTGGTTGCAAAATTAAATTCTTTGCCATAAAAGCATATCATATGATATGTATTATAAATATTTTATAAATATTTTATAAAAAATTGAATTAAAATATTAAGAATATAAGAATAATATAACAATAAATACTAGAAATGATTATTCCTGTGAAATGTTTTACTTGTGGCATGGTGATTGCAGATAAATATCGTTATTACGTAGAGGAAGTAAGAAAGAGAAAAATGAACAAATCCATGGATGCAGAAAAGGTTCTTTATTTGACAAAAGAATTCCATGAGAAAACACCAGAAGGAGAGGTTTTGGATGAATTAAATATGAATAAAATGTGTTGCAGACGCCACTTTTTAACTCATGTAGATATAGAATAAAGACATTTTGATACATAATTTCTTTGTATATAATATAAATAAATGAGAAGCAAGAAACAAAAATTATATAGAATGAAAGGATGTTCTAAAAATAATACGCGAAAGTCTCATAAAGGAGGTTACAGTGATAAATATAATTTAACTTTAGCATATCCTATGACAAATGTTCGGTCTATCCCAAATCCTAATCTAGCTTATACCGGAAAAGGAGGTTCTACTTGCGGTTCTATTACTCCTACAAATTTAGCAATAACTACAAATACAAATGGTTCAAATGCACTTTATCCAAATACAGGACCTGCGCCCACAGGTTTTAATTTTTTAAATTCTTCTGCTCAACGTGGCGGAACATGCAATGGCGTTTGCAGTGGAATTAATGTTGTAAGTCAATCTGGAGGTAAAAATATAAAACATCGTAATGGATGTAGATGCAGTGGGTGCAAGAAAAAATACTCTATGAGAGGTGGCACAGGTAACAATGGAATTCCTTATCCGAATGGTCTAACTGGGCAATCCTGGGGTCCAGCAGGCAATTGGCCAGGAACATCCAATATTGATGGAAATTTTAATCATTATTCTTTAAATACATATAATAACGATGTATCAAGACAAATGAAAGATGTCGGACCTTATCCGTATACTTATATGGGAGGCAAAAAAAGAAAAATGCGAGGAGGCAATTTAACTAATTTTTTAGCCCAAGATTTGATCAACTTAGGCAGGCAAATCAATTATACTATGGGAAGTGCGTATAATAATATTCAAGGATATAGTGCTCCAACAAACCCACTTCCATGGAAAGACCAACTTTCAAGAAATCACTAAAATAAACTAAAATTATAATATGTAAAATTTTTTTCTAATCTTATTTTACATATGGCATTTCCAAGAAGATTAAAGGATCTTTGCACTCCAGCAATGATTTATTTCATTTTCTCAATGATAGGTTTAATAGTTGTTTTATTCCAAAACATAGGACATAGAAATATGTATCGCGTTGGCGATTTTACCTGTCGTGTTCCGAATACAGCTTTAACATTCATTGTGAAACTAATATACATATTATTTTGGACATGGGTTCTCAATTTGATATGCAAAGATGGTCATGAAGGTATATCATGGTTTCTAGTTTTGATGCCATGGATATTTATGCTAGTTCTTATTTTAATGATCATGATCAATCAATAAGGATTTTTTATAGAATGCATTCCAAATAGCTCAGGAAGATTTAATATTAAATTAAAACTTTTAATATTTTTTTTATTAAATGTTTTGTAATAATCATTGGGGGAAGCCAAAATTTTTTTAATGATCTCTATATCTTTATCTATATTTTGGGTGAGTAAAACAGTATCCTCTTCAGAAACATACTTAAATATGTTATTTGCCCCCCAATAAATAGGCTTGCAATTAAACATCAAAGGAGTAATAAATTTTTCAGAAATATAATCATTATTTTTATAATTTTCAATGGCAATAGAGAACATATATTTTTCATAAGGCTGAGATCCTTTAAAATGACCTTTTATATTTTTTGTTTTTAAATTTATATAGGCTTCTGACCCTCTGCCATATATATCAATAGGCAACCCAAGTTGTATTATTTTTTTTACTAATTCATGTCTATATATATGACCAGGAGCCAATTTTTTATTACTTAAGACAATAGACATAATATGTTCTTTTTCATTTATTTCTCTTAAAGGTATGCCATGCCACATATATCCTATTCTCTCTACAAAAGGATCAGGTAAATGTCGTTTATCTCCAATATAGTATTTGCCTATATGTTTTTTTGCATAATCAATAAAGCTATCATTAATGCCTAAAAACTCATATGGTTCGCATGCTAACCCAATAACATTTTTCTTAGCTATTTTTAATGGTGGTTGGCATGTATTTAATATTATAGCATGAGTATAATCATCTTCATCTGTAATATCCATAATGCTTTTGCATCCATAATAATATGGTTTAATATATTGGCAAATTCCCTCAAAACTTATTTTGCAAGCTTGCGGCGTTGAAAAATCCGAAAAAATTTTAATTCTTACTATCATTACTTATATAAATTATATAAAAATTATCACTAAGCAATTTTATTACAAAATAACAAATTTAACACTATAAACCTAAATATATTAATGTTGATTAAATATAAAAAAATATGACTATTATAATATAAAATGGAAGAGTTGTCGTGGAAAATAATTGATAAATATTTTAATGATAATCCAAACAATTTAGTAGCTCATCATTTGGAGTCATTCAATGAATTTTTCAGCAATGGAATATTTCGTATATTCCGTGAAAATAATCCGATTCGTTTCATTGAGAGAGAAGAAGAAGGTGAAGACCAAGACAAAAGGAATGAGTGTCTTCTTTATTTAGGTGGCAAAGATGGTACAAAGATATATATTGGTAAGCCTATTATATATGACGATGGTGATCGTGAAATTCACTATATGTATCCGAATGATGCTCGTTTAAGAAATATGACATATGGCGCAACCATTCATTATGATGTAGATGTTGATTTTATTTATTATATTGATAATGAGAGAAAAGAACATTCTATTACATTAGAAAAAATATATTTGGGAAAATTTCCTATTATGCTTCAATCAAATCTTTGTATATTGCAGAGCCTAAGCAAAGATGTGCGGTTCAATATGGGCGAATGCAGAAATGATTATGGAGGATATTTTATTATTGATGGAAAGGAGAAAGTTGTTGTATCGCAAGAAAAGTTTGCAGATAATATGCTTTACATACGCGAAAATAAACCAGATGACATTTATAGTTATTCCGCTGAAATAAGGTCTGTTTCGGAGGATCCGTCCAAACCCATAAGAACAACTGCAGTAAAAATAGTTGCACCTGTGTATCATTCCGCAAGTACTATTCCAGTTCAATCCAATAACCAAATTGTTGTTGTTGTGCCTAACGTAAGAAAACCAGTTCCTCTTTTTATTTTAATGAGAGCACTTGGAGTTATTTCGGATAAAGAAATAATTCGCGCTTGTTTATTAGATTTGGAAAAAAACTCAGATTTTATTGATCTTTTTATTCCTTCTATACATGATGCACACAAATTTTTTAATCAAGAAAATGCACTTCAATTTATTGCGGAATTGACCAAACGAGGTACTATATCTGGCGTTATGGAAATTTTGTCTGATTATTTTTTGCCTCATATAGGTTCAACTAATTTTCTAGAAAAGGCTTATTTTGTTGGTTATATGGTTTTCCGTTTGTTAAAAGTTTTTAGAAAAGAAGAAAAACCAACCGACCGCGATAATTTTAAATTCAAAAGAGTAGAGGTTACTGGTTCTCTCATTTATGATTTGTTTCGCGAATATTATTTAATACAAAAAAGAGATATTGCTTTAAAAATAGATGAAGAGTATTATTACCACAAAGGAGAGTATAAAGAAGATAGCGGTTTGACTAGAAAAGAAAAACAGCAATTGAAGGCAACCGGCCAGCCAGAAGCGAATAAATACAAGGATAATTTTATAAGCTTAGTAGAAACAAATTACAAACATTTTTTTAAAAATCTAGAGGTTGAAAAAGGTTTTAAGAAAGCATTTAAGGGTAATTGGGGGTCAGAAGAGCATACCAAGAGGCTTGGAGTTGTGCAAGACCTAAATCGTCTCAGTTGGAATACATTTATATCTCATTTGCGAAAAATCGTCCTGCCATTAGATGCAAGTGCAAAAGTGGTGGGACCTCGTCATTTAAATAGTTCTCAATGGGGATACATTGATCCTTTGGATACTCCAGATGGCGGAAATATTGGTTTGCATAAACACATGGCAATAACTACTGCAATTACAAGTGGGTCATCATCGCACCCCATCATTAAGTGGTTGCGTTTAAACACACCTATGAAGCTTTTGATGGAATGTAGCCCAGAATATATGGCAAATAATACAAAGATTTTTGTAAATGGAAATTGGGTTGGTGTAATAGATGAGCCCATTAGTATGGATGGTCAGATTGGATTGGTTGAATTATTGAGACTTTATAGGAGAAATGGAGTTATACCCCTTTTTACTAGTATTTCTTTCAACTATGAAACAAATGAAGTAAATATATATACGGATTCAGGTAGATTAACCCGTCCTATTTATTATATTGAAAATGGAAAGATAAGCTTTGATCGCAATGAAACCGTTGATTTAATTGAAAGTGGTAAAATAAGATGGACTCAAATTGTCTCTGGATTAAAACAAAAGGCAGATGATCAGTTTAATTATAAAATGAATAAAATATACGATTTGATCAATTTGTATCCAGATTTAAAGAATGATCAAACCTATATATATCAAGAGCTGACAAAAAATAAAGCAGTTGTTGATTATTTGGATACTGCAGAAGAGGAAACATGTTTAATTGCTATTTGGGAAGATGATCTTAAAAAGAGCAAATATTATACAAATATTGAAATTCATCCATCTTTAATCTTGGGCGTCATGGGGAATCAAATTATTTATCCAGAAAATAATCCCTTTCCTCGTGACTCGTTCTCATGTGGTCAAAGTAAGCAGGCTGTTTCTGTTTATAATTCTAATTATCAAATGCGTATTGATAAGATGGGGGTTGTTTTAAATTATGGTCAAATTCCATTGGTAAAATCTAGATATATGGAATATATCAACAATGAAGAACAACCTTATGGTGTTAATGCGATTGTTGCAATTATGGCATACACCGGTTATAATGTAGAGGATGCTATTTTAATAAATGAAGGAGCTATTCATCGGGGTCTTTTTAGAACCACCTATTATTCTATGTATGAAGCGCGAGAATCATCTACAAAAATATCGGGTATGACAAATTCAAAATTTGCAAATATACAAAAAAATAATGTGCGCAAGTTAAAACCGGGGTATGATTATAGTATGCTTGATGATCATGGAATGATTAAAGAAAATACTCCTCTTGATGACAAGATTGTTCTTATTGGGAAAATAACCGCAGATATGGAGAATCCGGATGTTTGGGTAGATGACTCAGTCAAACCTAAAAAGGGTCAGTTAGGTTTTGTAGATAAATCTTTTATTACCGAAGGAGAAGAAGGCTCCAATATTGCCAAGGTGAGGATACGTGAAGAGAGAATACCTGCAATTGGTGACAAAATGGCTTCGCGCGCAGGACAAAAAGGAACTTTAGGTCTCATTATTCCAGAAAGTGATATGCCATTTATGGAGAATGGACTTCGCCCAGATTTGATTATTAACCCACACGCCATTCCATCACGTATGACCATTGGACAAATTGTAGAAAGTCTTCTAGGTATTGTTTGCACATCCTATGGTGCATTTGGTGATTGCACTGCGTTTCAAGTAAAGGGATCAAATTATTCCACTTATGCACCCATATTGGTAAATGCGGGGTTTAATTCTACAGGCAATCATATTTTGTATAATGGAATGACAGGTGACCAAATTAAAGCCGACATATATATGGGACCAACCTATTATATGCGTTTGAAACACATGGTGAAAGATAAGATCAATTACCGTGCGCGAGGACCAAATACCAATTTAACGCGCCAACCGGTGCAAGGTCGCGCCAATGATGGAGGTCTTCGTATTGGTGAGATGGAGCGCGACGGAGTGTTGGCACATGGAATGTCTTACTTTTTGAACGAATCCTTTTTAGTGCGTGGCGACGAATATTATATGGCGGTTTGTAATAAAACGGGTGCTATTGCAGTCTATAACAATACGCGCAATTTGTTTTTAAGTCCTTTTGCAGATGGCCCCATTCAATTTCATAGTAATCCAGATGGAACGATGAGCATTAAGAATTTGACGCGCTTTGGTCGTTCTTTTAGTATTTTGAAAATACCTTATTCTCTAAAACTATTAATACAGGAATTACAAGTGATGAATGTTCAAATGAGGATTATTACGGATGATAACGTGGATCAACTTTTGAGTATGAGTTATTCAAATAATGTGAATCGTTTGCTAAAACTTCCTGAAAATGCTACCTTGCAGGCAGTAGAAGCCGAATTTCAAAAGATTATGACAGAAAAGAGAAGTGTTAGCGAAAAGAAACAAACCAAGGCTCCGCTTGTGGAAGAAACCCCAGTTTTGCCAGGCGAATCCATTATTGAGCCAAAAACTGATATTCTTGGTGAAGTTCCTAGCCCAGAATATCCGCCATCAGATCTTCCTATTCCTCAGCCTCAAACGCCTCCTTTATTTGAACCTAAAACACCTCCTTTGTTTGAACCTAAAACACCTCCTTTGCCTGAGCCTCAACCTGAAAAACAATCTATTTTAGAGGTTCCAGAAGAAGAGACAAATGAAGAAACAAAAGAAGAAGAAAAAGAAGAGGGAAAAAGCGAAGAGAAAAAAATAATTATAAACATCCCTAATGTGACAACGGAAGAAGAAAAATAAAATAATATAAATCTAAATAAAATTGAAATAAAAATAATACATTATGAATATATTATAATATATTATGGCAACTCAAAACTCAAGTAGCTTGATTTCTTCTATTTATAATTCTAGAAAAATTGTTCTGGAATTAATGGAAAAACAAGGATATAATACATCGGATTATAATAATTTTAGTATAACCGAGGTCAATGCAATGAAAATGAATAATCAACTTGATATGCTTTTAGAAATGAAAGAACCTGATAAAACTACGAATGTTAAAAATAAAATATATATCAGATACTATTTAGGTAAGACATTAAGACCTAATAATTTAGAAGAAATGGTGGATGATTTGTTTAATTTAGAAGAAGTTCTTAAAAAGAACGATACTCTATTTATTATCATTAAAGATGAAATAAATGAAACAATTACAAATGAATTAAAACAAATTTGGGAAAGGGATGGTATATTTATTGTGATTGAAAGTATGAAACGATTGCAATTTAATATATTGAAACATATTCTAGTTCCAGAACATAAAGTTATGAGTGAAGAAGAAACGCAAAACATGATGAAATATTATAATGTTATGGATAAGTCGCAGTTGCCAGATATTTCACGCTTTGACCCAGTTGCTCGTGTTATAGGCCTTCGCCCAGGGCAGGTTTGCCATATTATTCGTCCAAGTAAGACCGCAATCAAAACAGATTACTATAGAGTTTGTGTATAAAAGTAGAGATATTTTGAAATTAATTATTTATTTTATTATAATATGGAGTTTGAAGAAGACATATCTAATAATATTTTAGACAAAGAAGATTTTCAATATATTGTACCTTATGAAAAATATTTTACAATTTATACAAAAAGTGGTTGTAAATTTTGCACCGAAGTTAAAAAATTATTGAAATTAAATAAATTAGAATACAAAATTATCGATTGTGACGAATATTTATTAGATAATAAAGAACATTTTTTATACTTTATTCAAACTATTTCAGGACAAAAAGTAAAAACATTTCCTATTGTTTTTTATAATGGCAAATTCGTAGGTGGATATGTAGAAACAGATAAATTTATTGTTTCTAATGATATGAGCTCATTATTTGAAAATTCATTCTAGATATTTAGATTATTTATTTTAAATATATTTTTCTTTTTTATAATCTGTTCTAGTTATAAAATGGAATTAGACAAAAATTTAATGCAAGTAAGAGTAGTACAAGCAAAACTTTCAGAAATAGAAAGTAGATTACCTTCTATGTTAGACGAATTTAAAACAAATTATGTTCTTTATCATAGCGAAAGTGAAAATGATGAGTTTTTTCAATCATATACAACTATTAAAAATAATGTTGATAGATTGAATAAAGAACTTATAGATCTGCAAAATAATATTGGAGATAATTCAATGGAATTGAATAAACGACTTGAAACATTGAATTCTCTGATACAGGATGAGAGAAAAAAAAATAAAGTATTAAAGATAAAACTAGGAATGACCGAAAATAAATATAATAGTTCTGAAGAAATGATAAATAATTATGTAGAAATGTATAATATTGAATACTTAAAAAACTTTTCAATGATGGCAGGAATTTTAGGATTAAGTGTATTTCTTTATAAAAATTTTACAAAAAAGGAATAATATATGATTTATTTGCATTTAAAATGAATAAATATTGCCTATTATGAATATATATTTTAAATGTTTGTAAAAAATGTGGATAAATTTAGAATTTCGCCCTATATGAAAGAGTATTTAACGCGATCCACGAATAATTCGGTGACTAAACTCATTGAATATCATAATAGCAATGATTATTTAGCTGAAAAATATATTATGGATGGTTTTGATCATCCTAAGAAACCTAATTATTTTGGTCTGTTTCTTTTTATAGCAACAACCACAACATTTTATTTATTATCTCATAAGAAACATGATAATTGTAAATAAAAAATGTTTTCTATTTATATTCTATTTATATATAAATGGAAAAAAATACAAATGAAACAGATAAAACGCAATCCGTTGCATTACGTTTAGAAACTCTTGGCATAAGTTATGATAAATTATTAAAAGAATATAACCAAATGCAAGCTGATTACATTGATTATTTAAATCAACAGGATGAAAAATCCGATGAAAATAAAAAAAAAGAATTTGTAACTATTAATGGGCAGGCTTTTTGGGGAAAAGATCAAGCAGCAGATGAAGTCATGACAAACAACGTGGAAGAATGTCAGGCGCTTTGTGCTGAAAATCAAAAATGCAGTGGTGCAACGTTTGATTCCGGTGAAACCACGTGTTACTTACGCACTGGCATGGGTTCCACTGTACCTGCAGCAAATGATTATTATGCAATCATATCAAAAAAATTGCTTTTTCTCTCTAGGATGAGATTTATGAATTCAAAACTTGAACAAATAAATAAAGAAATATTAGATTTGGTAACTAATGAGGCTAGTCCTATTTATGAAAAAGATATAACAATGAGACAACAGAACCAAGAAATTCTTCAAACAAATTATGATAAATTGAAGAGCCTACAAGATGAAACTGAGAGAGAACTTGCAGAACAAAAATACTTACAAGCGGACACTGATAGTGGTTCTATTATGGCAACAAGTAATTATGCAATGTTTATGCTTGTTTTTATTATTGCTATTGTTGCACTTATTTTGCTTGTTAAATTTTCTATGCCTTCAGCGAGTTCTCCAATCGTCCAAATGGGAGGGAATATCCAAATGGGAGGGAATATCCAAATGGGAGGGAATATCCAAATGGGCGGATCATTAAAGGGAAAAACATATTATCTTATTTTTACGATGTTCCTTTTTGCATTTTTAATTTATTTCTTATATAGATAAATATTTTATTAAAATAAATTTTAATATTTTTTATTTTTGTATCCATTTATTATAATATAATCATGACAAGTATATTAAATGCATTTTCTAATTTAGATGGATCAACAAAAACAATTGTAGATAGTTCTACTGATTACAATAAAAATCAAAATCTTGGCATTTCTTTAGCTCAAGGCAATAAATTCAATAAATATCAAAATAAAATTATAAATAGAGTTGAAAAAAAAAGTCTAGTTCATAAAAATACAAAAGAGGGGTTTTCAAGTAATCTAACAGAAGATACAAATAAATTACTTTCAAACACAGAAGTTACGAGTGAAGAGAGAAGTCAAATTGAGAATTTGAGGGCTGAACAACAAAAAGCTTTAGCCGAATATAATTTAATAATGAAAGTATTAAATAGGAAATTTCAAGAATATACTGCTAGATTAAGCCCATCTAATCCATATTTGAATAAGAATATTCGTTTTACAACAGGTCAGATTTGTTACGTTACAAAAAATGGTGTTGCAAAACGTTATAGAAACCAAGATGAATATACAAATACAGCTGGAAAAAATGGTTGCCCTCCTCAAGAAGTTATAGAATTAAACATTCCTTGGGATAGAAGATACAATGTTCCTGGACGTTTGATACCCACCGAACCAACTTTAATATCAGGAACGCCTATGATAAAAGGCCAATCATGTGGATTAGAAGGGGGAAATGTCTATGTGAATTCTTTAATTGGTGATGAAGAACCTAATGCAATAGGTTGTTTTTTGGATGATTATGAAAATCATGTTCTTACCTATGTTGGTAATAAACCTGAATTAGAATCGGATAATTTTGTAAATGGTGACTTTATGGTTCCTTTATTAGAGAAAAATTCGTTTCGCTATATTAACAGTGAATTTGATGTAGTTGGTTGGAAATTTAACGCAGTAGTAATGAATGAATCAGAAGCGTGGGGTTATCCTAGACCCTATCCAAATCGTATTCCACAGGCCGTAAGTTTGCAAAATCAGCAAGTTATTTCTCAGAAATTATTTTTAGTGAAAGGTGATGATTATGTATTAACATATAATACAGTAGGAAGGAGATCACAAGATGGTAGAAATCGTTTTATCATTTATTTAACAGACGCTGACGGCAATAAAACCGAAATATATAACGAAGAACCTCCAAGAAGAAGATGGCACAAAAGAAGAAGACGTTTTTCAGTACCTGCAACAGGAGATTACACGATAAGTTTTGAAGGTCAAAATTCAAGAGGAGATAGGTCTAGCGCAATTCACAATATATTTCTTAATGTATCGCCCGCACCACCCGGCGACTTCACTTTTGAACAGTGCAAAAGAGCTGCTATTGATGGATTATATAAATTTTTTTCTTTCCAAAAAGTAAATCTAGATGATGAAATGGGATATTGTGGCGTCACAAATGAACAACCAATATCCAATTGCGAAACCGCTGACGGCACCCCTGCCGATACAAATCAGCTTTTTGAATTTAAAAATGTAGGTGTTTCAGCCAATATGGGACAATCTGCGTTGATAGATCCAAACGGCGCGTTGTTACCGTATAGTGCAAATAATTTAGAAAATATAAATGATTATACCGTTTTTACCCAATCTGACAGTTTTGGCAATGATATAAGAAATGCTGAAATTTCTGGAAAAAGCGTAGATGATTGCAAAAATACGTGTAATTCACTTGCTGAATGTTATGGATTTACTTATAATAATGATACTGCAACTTGTTTTCCAAAAACATCAGGTGCGTTTCCAAATCAACCATTAACTTATAATGGACCAACGGATTTTTATGCAAGAAATAAAAAGATTATGGAACCTCCTGTAGGAATCAATCAAAGTATAACTAATATACCATCATACGTTTATGAAGGGTATCCTAGAGGAGATAAAATGGAACCAGCATATGGATTTGCAAAAATAGTTGCATTATATACTCCTCGTTTAGAAGAACTTAAGAAACGTCTCAATGATTTAAATAGTGAAATTGTAAAAAATACTGGAGCTACTATAACAGACAATAGTTTGCTTACAGATCAAAGCACCATGAATGTAGATGAATTAAATAAATTCAATTCAAAAATGAGTGTTTTTCAAAATAGAATGCGCGAAATTCAATCTACCAATTATGATAATATACTAGATGATACAGAATTATCAGTATTGCACGAAAATTATACATATATGATTTGGTCTATTTTAGCAATAGGGTCCGTTTTGATAGGTATGAATGTGTTGAAAAACTAAATGTTTTCTATTTTATTATATAATTATCTTCTCATAATTTATATAATGTCTAAATTACCTAATAGTTCCAGCAATAATGAGGAAATATTGAATGATATTCAAGATCTTCAAAAAATGGAGCAAGAAATGTTTGATATTTTAGAAACAAGGCGCAATTTGACGCCTGAAGCAACAAAAATGATATTTAAAAATATTAATGATTTATCTCAAGTACGTATTAATTTATATCAGACATTAGGAGGTGTAAATAATTATTTTCATAGAGCATTAACGAACACACAAGGAACTCTTAAGGCTCAAGCTATGGCAATTCAAATTGTGGAAAGTCAATTAAATGATGCGAAAATGAAATTAGCCGCTTTAGAAGAAGAGAGAAATAATAAGATACGTCTAGTGCAAATTAATACTTATTACAGCGATAAATATGCTGAACAAACATGGTTAATGAAAATACTTCTTATGACTCTTGTACCCATGATTATTTTAGCTATATTACATAGCAAAGGAATATTGCCAACTACGATATTTTATATTTTGATTGGAATCATATCTCTTATAGGAGGTTGGTTTTTGGTAACAACATGGTTATCTATTATTAGTCGCGACAATATGAATTATCGTCAATATAATTGGGGAACAATGCCATCCGAAGGAACGAGCGAAGAAGGGGAAGAAGAAAGCAATCCTTGGGAAAAAGACTTAACTACATGTGTCGGTGAAGAATGTTGCGATGAAACACAAACCTATGATAATGAAGAAAATAAATGTGTAAGCGCTGAAACTTTTACAGTAGGATCTATGCCGTATGATGCTTTGAATTACGGGACTGGTATTACAAAATCTTTTGGCAATGTAGTGTCTTCTTCAGCAAAAACATTTGGTATGTAAATTTTATTAATTTTATATTATAAAATCTAATAATTGTATAATATAATATGAACTATAATATGAATAGATTTAATGCCTTAATAGACAGAGCCACTGAAGTTGTTTCATGTGGTCCGGAATGTCAAGATAAAAAAAAACGAAGACAACTTAAGCGAAAATATTTAAGGGCTAAATTAAATGCTGTTACTGCACCTCATAAAGAAGAGATTGCACAAAGAAATTACATGGTTTATACATTCGGAGAGAGTGGTTATAATGAATTTAGACGAAAACAACTAACTATAAAAGCAACTAAAATGGTTGAATTAATAAATGAAAATTTTCAAGACAATTTACAAGAAACTCAATTAGAATTAGATAGTTATGATGCAGTTTTTGTTAATTTTAGAAATGTTATTGACCTATACATGAAGTATAAGAGAGAAAATATAGAGCTTGCAAAGGAATTAAAAATGCAAACGTCGGATACAATTACAAATAATAGAAAAACATATTATGAATCTCAAAGCATTGAAACATTACAAACGCTTTACATTCTTTTGCTTGTAATATATGCAATTGGCGCATTAGTATTTTTAATATCGTTATTTTTATTTCCATCCTCTAGTACATTGTATAAAAATTTAGCCATTTTTGTATTCATGTTATTATATCCGTTTATTTCTCTCTATCTCTTTAAAAAGATCTATGCTTTTTATTATATAATTACAGATGCACTTCCCAAAAATATATATAAGTCGCCTTAGATTTGCAAAAAAATAAAAAATTGATTACATTCTTTGAAAATATATAAAGAATATACAACAATATCAATAAAAATGGCGAAAATATCAACAAAAAATAAATTAGGACAATATTTTACAACGCATAATAAACTCAAAGAAAAAGTATTTGAGTTTATTTTAAATAATCCGAGTTGCATTTTGGAACCATGCATAGGTCAAGGGGATCTAATTTTATATGTTAAAAACAATATGCACGACATTTTATTTGATATGTATGAAATAGATGCAAAAATAAAATTATTGGATGGGATTGAAAGAGAGAAAATCATTTACGGTGATTTTATGAAACAAACTATTGAAAAAAAATATCTCACTATTATTGGTAATCCGCCTTATATCAGGACCAAAAAAGGTAATATGTATATTGATTTTACTGAAAAGTGTTATGATTTATTAGATGATAATGGTGAATTAATATTTATTGTTCCTTCCGATTTTCTCAAATTAACGTGTGCGTCCAAATTATTGAACAAAATGATGCAACATGGGTCTTTTACTCATATATTTCATCCACACAGTGAAAAAATGTTTGAGAATGCTAGTATTGATGTCATTGTTTTTAGATATTGTAAAAACTCATTGCTTGAAAAAAGTGTGATGTATAATGATAAATTATTGCATATTGTCAATAGTGATGGTCTTATTACTTTTCAATGTGATTCCCCCATTCAAAACACTAGTAATGATCTACTATTCAAAGATTGTTTTGATATGTATGTGGGCTTGGTAACTGGAAAAGAAGAAGTTTATAAGAACGAAGCATTGGGAAATATAGAATTGTTAAATGGTGAAAATAAAATAGACAAATACATTTATATTGAGAATTACCCTTGTGAAAATGAGAAAATTAATGAACATTTATTGAAACATAAATTAGAGTTAATAGAGAGAAAAATTAGAAAATTTGATGAGAACAATTGGTTTCAATGGGGCGCGCCCAGAAATATTCGTGCGATGAGCGAAAATGCGGGCAAAGAATGCATTTATGTATATAATTTGACTAGAAAGAATGATATATGTTTCTTGGGAAAAGTCCAATATTTTGGTGGAGGATTGATAATGCTTATACCTAAGAAAAAAATAGATTTGTCTAAAATTGCAAGCTATATGAACAGTAATGAATTTAAAAATAATTTCATGTTTTCAGGACGTTTTAAAATAGGACATCGTCAAATATCTAATTCTTATGTTCCTAATGAATGTCTAACAATGTAAAGTGCGTATATTCTCCATAAATATTTCTTTCCAACTTGGTTTGGGTCTTTGCAAACATTCTACAAATTGTTTTATTTTTTTATTTACATTTTCATATTTAAACATTCTATTTTTATCCCAGCAAACTTGAAAAGGTAAATTATTTATATTAGGCGTCAAAACAGTCAAACCTTTTACACTATTTACAATAATATCCTTTTCGTTTGTTTTATTGAGTACAATGAAGTAATAATCTTTTTTCAAATGTTTATTATACTTTTTTTCTTTCAATTTCTCATAAAGAACAATGCTCATTTTACCATTTTCATAGGATTTCTCTCTGTGAATGTCCAATATTTCATCCGTATAAGCATATACACACATTGCCAAGTTTCCAGTATTGTCGCTCGTCAATGTAGTGGTAGTTTTTATATTTACGGGAAGCCAACCATACATGAAATCATAAACTAAAATATCATACCACATTCTGATTTTCGGTTTTTTAATTTTATCACCAAATTTTGCAACTAGTAATTTGATAATCTCATCTTCATCCATGCAACTATTGATTCGTCCATCTTCATTTTGGCTAGCAAATTCAAAAGATTGTGTTAATAAATATTTCTGGATTTTATACATCACCGACGGCAAACGATTTGCTCTTAAAATACAACCACGAAACCATGATTGTATTTTAATTATTTTGTTATTGCTACTAGTATTTTGAATGTCCATTTTACGATTATTGTTTATTATATGCAATAATAAGTATTTTATTTCAATTTTTTCCAAAATAAAAAATATATATAATGAAAATAATTATTTTGCTTTTATTATTTTATTTTTCATTTTATATTGTAATTATTTAATGATCTAGATCTGCGATTTCATCTTGAGTTTCAGGCTGATTAAATGTAATACCATGCCATCCCGTGCTCTTGTGAGGTCCGAATTTTTTATCCATAAAATCAAATAATTCTTGGCCTTTTGGCATGCGGCGACCACCTTGCTCTTGTGAAAACCAATGCTTGAAATCCTCGGACAATCCACGTTTTCCCACTTTGTCCTTAGGATTGCCAGTTTTGATAATTCGTTCCGCCACAAATGCTGCAATATGGTCTTGATTTCTTCTGTATTTATTAGATGCATCCAAAACAATATCGCAGTCTTCAACCCAGCCTTCTGTTTCAAACGCACGTTTTACAAGCATTGACGCAAATACAGGTGCAAATATAGGCAGTTTTTCTTCTAATTTGATATCCTTTTTAAATATATACGATGTTTCATATTCATTTTTATCGTTTTCATTCACGAATTTTGACAAGAAATCGCATTTACGAATTCTGCGCCAAGTGCCGTCGTCGTTGCTTTCAATTTCAAACAAACTGTTTGTACATACAACCAATTTAAATTGAGGAATAAAGGTTTCGCTATCTTGCCAAAGGCCACGCGCTTGAATAGGATCGCCACCCGTAAGTTCCTTTAATACACCTTCATTCAATTTCATACCCTTGGATGGTTCTTGCATGACGGCATATCTGATTCCTTTTAATTGAGCCACCTCAGATGAAGTTCCGCCAATTGAATTTCTCTCGCGAGTAATCAGAGTAATAGGAACTTGGCCCTTGTAATCACCTAATGTTTTGCTCATTAAATCTACCAGCATTGACTTGCCATTACTTCCACTACCATGATAAACATTGAAAGTCTGATTCTTATTAGTTCCCATCAAACAAGATGCTAAATGATCCCACATATATTTATTCAATTGTGGCACAGGAAATAGTTTTTCCATGAAATCAAGAACCTGTTCAGCGATCTCCTTTGTTTGTTTGTCATTCGGGTCATAAATCTTGAAATCAATATTTGTTGATTTGCTAATATAATCATGCGGATAGCCTTCACGAAATGTTTTTGTTGTGAAATCAACCACTCCATTATTGAAGCACAATAGATTTCTATTCGCATCTAGATTTTTCTGGAAATCTGGGTCATAAAATAACTCCACTGCTTCACGCATCATATTATTTTTCTGTGTAGTTTGTTTCAATGTATCCATTACGTCAGATACCAATTTTTGTTTCTTTTTGATAAATTCCGCGCGCTCGTCATTTGGGTCATATTGCGTATATTCATTGCTCAATGCATCTCGTTTGGCGGCATAAAGATCAAACAACGACGTTGAAATCGCATTACGCAAAATGAGACCTTTGTCTTCACACCATCTATGATTTTTATAAACATACCAAACAGTATCTTTGTATCCGGTATTTACAAATTTGTCCTTAAACATTTGAAATAATACATTTGCCTTGTCATAATCACGTGGTTTGGGCGTCAATGATTCTTCAATATAATGATCAATAGTTGTATTTTTCACCTTTATATATTCTTCATAATTGTCTTGTTTCGCCCAATACATGATAGATCGTCTAGTTACGCCTTCTTGTTTAGAATTAAAATAGTAATTCCAGTCATGATATAATTTTGGAATAGTATTATAGTCAAAATCGGATGCTTTGCTTCTTAACATTACCCATGACAAAAACAAACGATTGTCTGTGTGTTTTAACGCAAAAGCAACCTGACGATTTAACAAATGCGAACCAGGCTCATAATATTTTTCTGGCAAAATTTGCGCATAATAATGTGTTTCTTTTACAATGTAATCATCGGGTCTATCTAGGGATTTCAACATTTGATTGACTGCGCGTTCCAGAACCTCCTTATTTTTGATGTCTGATAAAGATATTGTTTCTTGATCGGCTTCTTCGTCTTCTACAATCAAGTTCATTTTAGTTCTGCTATTTGGTTTTTTGATTTTGTTGCCACCAGATTTATTTTGAAGACGTCTATTGTATTCATCTACGATTTTAGGATTTAATTCAAATCGCGGAATATTTGCATTTTGAACGCTCAAACTTGCGAAATTTTTTCTAAGATCAAAATCGCTTACGCGTTCTTCATTTAACATAAATTCACCATCTGATTTGTCATAACTAATTATAAAATGATATGTTAATTCGTATGCTTCATTTGCAGGTTTTCTAGATCCAAATAATTGCCAATTTGTGGTTCCCTTGCTAATCCCATCATCAAGAACCTTGTCCCATGTATTTTTGATTGGCAGATCCCAAATTTCTTTAATTTTTTCTATCATTTTCTCACGTAACCACATCTGAATTGTATGATCCGCTTGAAGTCCGATCAACATATGAATCCCATCTTTTGTCACTTCATCTTCTTTAACTCTATTTACGTGTGGTTTTTCAAAAATGAAAACATTGAATGGTTTGTTTTCTTCAAATAGAAAGAATTCCTTAAGTTCCTCCAAATACACAAGAACCATATCCTGAATATAATTTTTATCATGTTGTCTTTTGCTGACATCATAATCATACCTAAAATCAAAATCAACCGCAATCGGGCCACCATTTAACAATTGTTTTTCAGTCAAATATTCTTTTTTCTTTTGCACAAAAATTGCCTCATAATACAATTTATAAAATACAGAAAGTTCTTCCGTCGGAATAACATAGGAGCCGCCATATATACTTTCGTTGTCGCCAATTCGCGTGTGTGTTATTTCTTTATCTTTAAAATTCTTAGCATTATGCTTGATCAAAAAGTCAGTTAAATCTTTGTATTGACACGATGTTTCCATTTTTTCATTCATTGTTAATATAATATAATGGAATATTTCTATTTCATTTTTATTTTGTATTTTCAAAAAAATATAAATACACTCAAAACAAACGTATTTATTTCACCTCATTTTAGCTGCATTTTTTCATTTTATATTTATAAAAAAAGATATAAACCGATGGTACTAATATAATATTATATTCAACTATGAGCGTATTTTTATCAAGAGACATGGTTCAAAGACTAATGAGTGATGTCAAGCAAATTATTAAAAATCCACTAACAGATAACGGAATATACTATATTCATGATGAAGAAGATATTTTAAAAGGTTATGCATTAATTGTGGGACCATCCGAGACACCTTATTTTGGAGGATATTATTTTTTTGAATTAAATTATCCAAAAGATTACCCACACAGTCCGCCGAAAGTGACCTATCTTACGAATGGAAATGGTATTCGTTTTAATCCAAATTTGTATGTTTGTGGCAAAGTATGTGTATCTCTATTAAATACATGGAGTGGAGAACAATGGACATCATGCCAAACCATTAGCACTGTTCTACTAACATTATGCACTCTTTTATGCAAAGATCCGCTTTTAAATGAACCTGGCGTAACTACGGAACATCACGATCTTCAAAAATATAACAAAATCATTGAATTTTCCAATATTAATATTGCTATTTGTGACATTATTGCAAAAAAACAAGGGATTTATTTACCGGTTTTTGACAATTTTTATCCATTTATTAAAGAGCATTTTCTAAAAAATTATAAAAAATTGGATGAATTTGTTTTGAATAAAAAGGTGGAATATGGAAATGAAAAGCCAATAATTGTTACAGGTTTTTATGGGTTGAGAGTGATGATGGATTATGATTATATAAAGGAAAAATTAGATAAGTGTTATTGCATTCTTGCATAAAAATATTTTAATTATTTTAAAGAAAATTGAAATAAATAAATAATGTAAAACTATATTATATACAAAATGCATTTCTGTTCAAACTGTCAAAATATGTACTATATTCGGATTAATGAAAGTGATCCGAATAAATTAGATTATTATTGTCGTAATTGTGGAAATGAAGATAAAATGTTAGCCACTGAAAATGTATGTGTATCTAAGATACAAATAAAGAAAACAACGCAGTCATTTAATCATATTATTAATAAATACACGAAATTAGATCCTACCTTACCCCGCATTAATACTATTTTATGTCCAAATGCGGATTGTCTTACAAATACAAAGGGTAAAGAGAGAGAAATTATTTATGTTAGATACGATGATATTAATATGAAATATATTTATTTATGCTCTACATGCGATACTGTATGGCAAACAAACTCTGAGACGTAATTAAAATTAATTTTGTTTTGACATTGTTTTATATTATTTTTCAATTCAATATTTTATTAAATAAAAAATTGATATTTTTTATTTAAAAGTATCTTTAGTTAATATAACAAAGAATGAGCGACAACGAAGATTATTATTCAGATAGTGATGTATCTGATGTAGATGAGGAAGAAGAAAAACAGTCAAAAAATATTGTGAAAAAGAATATTCTCAACAAAGAAATTACAATAGATGATTTTAATGATGAAGAAGAAGATGAACCTGATGCTGAAGATGACGATGAACAAGATGACGACGAGCAACAAGACGATGAGGATGATAATGATGAACAAGAAGAGGAAGATGATGAGGATTTTGATGATATTATGCAAGTAGGTGGAGCAGATGATGATAAAAAAAAGGCTAAGAAATCAAAAGCGCAACCAAGTAAAATTGTTGAAGATGATGATGATTATGATGATGACGATGATGATGACGATGAAGAAAATTATCTACAAAAATTTAATCAAGAAATTAGTAAAAATTATATTCATGAATTTCATCCTGAATGTTTGAATGAAAATTTTGAAGAAATTATGAAATTAAGCAAAGTAGTACGCGACAGTAATGGGCTTATTATTGACCCATTTCATAAAACAATTCCCTTTTTAACAAAATATGAAAAAACAAGAATTTTGGGACAGCGTGCAAAGCAAATTGAAAATGGTGCAAAACCGTTCGTAAATGTTCCGGAAACTATCATAGACAGTTATATTATTGCCGAGCTAGAACTACAGCAAAAGAAAATACCTTTTATCATTCGTCGTCCTTTGCCTAGTGGAGCATTTGAATACTGGAATGTCAAAGATTTGGATAATATTGCGTTTTAGATAGTATTTTTCAAAAATATAAACAATAATTAAATAAAAAATATAATTGAATACGTTTTTTATTTAAAAGATTACTAATATGTTTATTATATATTATTGCCATGACTTTAAGAAGGTTAATAAGAATGCCAGAACCAGCTTTATATGTGAATAGACCTTTTACACTTGTATTAGAGTACATTTGGGTAGGAGGCAACAATGAGTTAAGATCTAAAACAAAGGTCATTCACGATTGGCAACATGGCGACCCAATAAATGATAATATACCTATTTGGAATTACGATGGATCATCTACAAATCAAGCAGATTCTGATAAAAATACAGAGGTAAAAATCAAACCTTGTTTTGTTTGTCCAGATCCATTGAATAAAAGCGATACACAAATTAAATATTTTTTGGTTTTATGTGATACTTATGATATTGACGATCAACCCCTTGCAACAAATACTAGATATAATGCAAATGAATTATTCAAAATAGATGCATTTAAAAATGAGCCATGGTATGGGTTGGAGCAGGAATATTTTATATTCCCAAAAAATTCATCCCCTTTGCATTCTACCGAGTATGGTCTTATACGTGAAAATACAGAAATAGAATGCAACCGCTTTTATTGTGGTGTAAATAATTTCACTCTTGAAAGGAAGATTGTAACTGAACATTTGGATGCGTGTATTCGTGCAGGTCTTACCATTTCTGGAATAAATGCCGAAGTTTCGCCAAGTCAATGGGAATTTCAAATTGGTCCTGTAGAAGGAATAACCGCTGGAGATCAAATGCTTATTGCTCGTTTTTTATTAGATCGTATTGCCGAAAAGTATGATGTAATTATTTGTTATGAGCCAAAGCCATTTAAACACTTGAATGGTTCCGGATGTCATACCAATTTCAGTACTGCTGCAACGAGAGAAAATTATGATGCTATTTTAGAGTGTATGCAGAAATTAGAAAAAAATCATACTTCGCATATTTCGGCTTATGGCAAGGACAACGATCAACGTTTAACCGGCAAACATGAGACATCATCTATGGACAAGTTTAGTTGGGGTGTCGGGACCAGAAATACATCTATTCGTATTCCCAATGAAGTATATGCAAATAAAAAAGGATATTTTGAAGATCGCCGACCTGCCGCAAATATCGATCCTTATGTAGTTACGTCTCTTATATATAAAACGTGTTGCCTAGAATAATACCACATTCAAAACACTCGTAGGCTAGTTAGATGGCGCGACATTTCGTATTACTGGTTAGAACCTCTCCCGGATTTTTTGTTTTCTTTATGTTACTTAATGTAGTATAAATAAAACTCACATTCTTTTCTGATTTTAATTTGTTTGTATTTTGTTTGCATAACAAACATCCTTGAATAATAATCTTATCCAATATTTTTTTCGGCATTTTATAGTTTGGCATAATGGCTATAACGTGACATGAGGATACTTCTTCGGCGTGAAACCATAAATCATTTGGAGCACCTTCATCAATGGCTTCAAAATTATCCCTTGCATTTGTTCCTATGTAAAATGTTATTTCTTCATCCAAATCGCTGAAATAAATTTGGGTTTCTCTCATTTTCTCTCTATTATTGAAATGAATAAAGAATAAAAATATTAATCAATTTTATTTGATAAAATAGTTAAATAGATTATACGTATATTTGGTAAGTTATGACAAACGAAAATAATGAAAATGTGGGGAAGATTCTTGCTAATTTTATGCAAAAAACAAATTTGATATCGCGGTTTCAAATATTTACAAAAAGAACGCATACTATTTTATTTGGCATATCCATATTTACGGCTTGTTATACAACCTTTTCTTTTTTTATGCATCAAAATATGGGAAAACTAGAAGA
>Ga0194129_10001845_pt1 | contig 33233 bp, 25 predicted proteins | sample TA2KigCa35mmetaG_FD_150862 | JGI IMG/M metagenome (GOLD analysis project Ga0194129, IMG submission 150862) | Freshwater microbial communities from Lake Tanganyika, Tanzania - TA2015038 Kigoma Deep Cast 35m | ecosystem: Environmental > Aquatic > Freshwater > Lake | place: Tanzania: Lake...
GCGAATCTTGTGGCGAGCGGCAGCCATGCGCCACACTATGCCAGCCTTGTCCGCAGCGCGCAACTCCACCTATTTAGCCCGAATTACCGAGACTGCCTGGCGCAAATCTCGTGCCGAACAGGAGTGGCATGAGCCCTCAGCTGCCGCTGTTCGGCGACGCCGACACGATCGATCCGGCCGACGTGCCGGCCGAGATCAGGCGGCTCGGCACGGAACTTCCGCAGCGGGTGAGGCTGGGGACCTCGAGCTGGTCGTTCCCGGGCTGGACCGGGCTGGTGTTCGCGGCCCGCAGCGGCAGGCCGGCCGGCGAGCAGGCGCTCGCCCGCCACGGCCTGTCGGCTTACGCCGCCCACCCGCTACTGCGGACCGTGAGCCTCGACCGCACGTTCTACGCACCGCTCACGCGGGACGAGTTCGCGACCTACGCCACCCAGGTGCCCGAGTCATTTCGCTTCGTGGTCAAGGCGCCCGCAGCCTTCACCGATCCGGTGATCCGCAACCCGGGCAGTGGCGCGGCAAGCGGCGACAACCCGTCGTTCCTCGACGCATCGGCGGCGGCGGCCGTGTTCGTCGAGCCCGCGATCGCGGGGCTCGGCACGAGGTGCGGGCCGCTTGTCTTCCAGTTTCCACCGCTCGGCCGCCGGCAGCTCGCCGACGTGCCCAGGATCACCGCCCGGATCGCCGCGTTCATGGCCGCGCTGCGGTACCGCGTGGCCGCCGACCTGACGCTCGCGGTCGAGATCCGCGATCCCGAACTCGCCTCCCCGGCCTTCGCCGCCGGACTGGGCGACGCGTCCGCCACACCCTGCCTCGCGGCTCACGCCCGCATGCCACCCGTCGCCGACCAGGCGGCGGCCTTCGGCCTCGACCACGACGACTGCCCCCTGCCCCTGGTGGCCCGCTGGAATCTCCATGCCGGCCACGGCTACGAGCAGGCCAAGCAGGCCTACTTTCCGTTCGACCGGCTCGTCGAGGAGGACGTGCCGACGCGGCGGTCGCTCGCCCGGCTCGCCGCGCGGACCGCAGCGGGGGGCCGCGAGGTGTTCATCACGATCAACAACAAGGCCGAAGGATCGGCGCCGCTCTCGGTCGTCAAGCTTGCCGCCGCAATCACGGAAATTTCAGCGGGCCACGAGGCGTAGGTCCAGTTCGGTCGATTCGCCGCCTTGCAGCCGCCGCACCGTGAGCGACACCACGTCCCCCACGCTGATGCCCGTCCGCAGGCCGCGGTCGAAGGCCCGGCGCTCGTCGCGGCTGGAGAACTCGAGCCGCCGCCCCGCGAAGGCCACGATCACGTCCCCAGGCTTCAGTCCGGCGGCCTCCGCCGACGATCCCGCCTCGACCGCCTCGACGACCGGCAGGAGATCTCCCCCTCGCGGCCGCTCGAAGTCGATGCCGGTGCGGCATCGCTGTGGAGCGGTGAGCGTCGCCCGGAGGTCCTGCTCCGCGCCATCGCGGCGGATGCGGACCGCGACCTCCTGCCCCGAGGGATAGATGCCGATCAGGCCGGCGAGCCGGTGGCCGTTGGCGACCCCCGCGCCGTCGATCGCCAGGATCGTGTCCCCGGCAGCGAACCCGGCCGCCGCCGCCGGCGAACCCTCCGCCACCTCCTGGACCACGACACTCTCCGGCCGCTCGCGGTCGCGGCTCTCGAACCGCAGGCCCGCGAGGGAGGCGTGGTTCACGACCCCGCCCCCCGCCTGCTCGAGGAGCGGCAGCCAGATCGCGATCTGTCGCGCCGAGATGGCAAAGCCCAGGCCGGTGTTGCTCCGCAGCCCGAAGCGGGTGCTGATTTGACCGTTGATCCCGACGACCTCCCCGGCCATGTTCACCAGCGGCCCGCCCGAGTTTCCCGGATTGAGTTCGGCGTCGGTGACGATGCACTCGGTGTAGGTGCCCTGCGCATGATGCACGGCCGAGACGATGCCCAGGGTGAACGTGGGCGCTTGGTCGATCACGCCCAGCGCGAACGGGTTGCCGACCGCAACCACCTCGTCGCCCACGCGAACCGCGGCGGAATCGCCGAGGGGCAGGTGCGGCAGCGGCTCCCCCTCGGGAACGTCGATCTTGAGAACCGCCAGGTCGCCAACCTCGTCGCGGCCGAGGACCCGGGCCTTGCAGGACCGGCCGTCGCCGATCCGGACGTCGAACGCGCGGCGATCCTCCAGCACGTGGTCGTTGGTGAGCATCAGGCCGTCGGGACGGACCACCACGCCGCTGCCGCCCGCGATGAACACGTAGGCTGGCCGGATCGCAGCACACAGGGCGGCCAGATCGCCGGCCTGGGCCGTCGTGGCCAGGCCGACGACCGCCAGAGCCGCCGCACGCATCGCCAGGTGCCTCTGCATCAGCGGACCTCCCCGAGCACGACGGTGATCTCGCGAGCGTCGTCGGTCTCCAGACGACCCGCGAAGGATTCGCCGGGCTGGAGCGACTTCTTCAGCCGCTCCAGGTCGTCGAGGGTCTCGACGTCGCGGCCGGCGATCACGAGCCGGGGCCCCCGCTGGCTGCGACGGATCGTGAGCACCACCGCGTCGCCCGGCTTGGCCGCGGCGATCCGTTCGGTGAGGTCCCGCCAGGCGGAGAGTTCCACGCCATCGTAGGCCAGGATCACGTCCCCGTTCTTCAGGCCCGCCTTCGCCGCCGGCGATCCCGGCGCCACCGACCCGATCACCACGTCGTCACCGAAGGCCTTCGACTCGTCGGCCTGCACGCCGAGGAACGGGCCCGGGAACCGCTCGAAAGACCTGCCGGCCTTGAGGTCGTCGAGCACGGCGCGGATCCGGTCGGCCCGGGCCACGAATCCCACGCCCGAGTTGGGCGCGCGGCTCCAACGCATCAGCTGCTGCCGCGGGAACAACCTGCCCTGAACGGTGTCGGGCTCGATCGGCGCCGTCGCGATCCCGAGCAGGCTGCCGAAGGCGTCGACGACCGGGCCTCCCGAGTTGCCGTAGTTGAGCAGGGCGTCGGTCTGGAACCGATAGCCGCGGTTTCGTGAGGCGGCCCCCACGATGCCCGGATTGAGCGTCTCATCGCCGGCCGCCGCCGAGCCCAATCCGACGACGGCCACGTGGTCGCCGAGTTGCGGCGACACGGCTGCCGCCAGGTCGAGCCACGGAAGGTCGGCGGCCTCGATCGTGAGCAGGGCGATGCCCAGCGGTTCGTGGCGGGCGAGCACCCGCGCCTCCCGGCGGCTGCCGTCGGCCAGCACCACGACGACGCGCCGGATCGCGTTGTCGCGCGGGACGAGTCGGCCATCGGCCTCGGGGGCGGAAACGGACGGACGGGGCCGACCGGAACCCTGGGAAATGAAGGCGGTGTCGGCGCCGACATTGAACGAGCTGGTGAGCACGTGGCCGGTGGCCGAGACGACGACCCCGGTCACGGGGCCCGGCGGGCGGCGGAGCAGTTGGTTGACGTCGAGCAAGCCCGCCCGTGCAGCGAAGGCAGCGAACTGCGAGCCTTTCTCGGCGTCGGAGAGCCGATCCCAGCCGGCCATGCTGCGGCGGTGTTCCTGCCAGGATTCCCGCGGCAGTCGCTCCGGCGGCCAGGTCCGTTCCACCTCGATGCCCACCAGGTAGGGCGCGACAGCCGAGGCGGTCCGCCGCAGCCCATCGAGAGGCGGCGCGGGGACGGATGCAGTCGGGTCGTCACCGGCCACGGACACGCCGACCGTCGCCAGGGGGGCGAACCTCTCGAGCACCACGGCGGCGGGCACGGCGACACCCTGCCAGCGTTGCGGCGACACCGCCAGACTGATCACCCCCACCACCCGGCCTGTGGCGTCGACGAGCGGCCCGCCGTCGGAGCCCGGATTCACCGCTGCGGTGGTCTCGATGACCCGTCCCGCATAGGGGGACTCCGGCTGCTTGTCGACGTCGTACAGCCCGCTGACGAAACCCCGGCTGAACGACGCCCGGCCGTTGGCCAGCATGACGCCATCCACATCGGCCGCGGTGAACGCCACGTCGCCGACGGCCGGCAGCCGGCGGGCGAGGGGTAGGCTAGCAAGCCGCTCCTCGGCCGGGACCTTCACGAGCGCGACACCGAGGTTTTCGTCGACGGCCATCACCGTGGCCTCCAGCCGCCGGGTGCCGGGAAGCAGCACGGTCACCTCGGTCGCCCCCTGCGGCACCGCACTGGCGGCCGTGAGCACGTGCCCCTCGGGTGAGATCGCGAAGCCCGAGCCCGAAAATGATCCGCCGTCAACGGAGCATGCGACGCTCACCGTGGCCGCCAGCACGCGATCGGCGATGGCGTGGATGTCGACGACCGGAGCGTCATCGGCCCGCGTCGGCAGGCCGCTCGCGAGCAGGAGGCAGACGGCAACGACGGCCCCTCGTCCCATGCCGCGATTGTATGCCATCGGGAGACCGCGTGAAACCACGCAGGGCGGCATCACGCGACACTCCGCCCGCGGTTGCGAACCCGAGTCGTCGTCCGTACAACAACGTCCTTCGACGATCGAACTCACCGCCGCCTTGACCGGCCGCATCAGGAGGTCTTGCATGGCTGCAGCCGTTACGGGAACAGCGCTTCTGCCGGCAGCGAAAAACGTGGGCTCGGCGCTCAGCCGTGGGCTCGACGCCGGCCGCGGGATGCTCCGCCTCTCGCCCACCTGGGTGCCGCGGAGCTTTCTCCATCCCGGCAAGCGGGTTCGCCTCCATCCCGACGACTATTACGCCTACGGCCTCGACCGGGGTGGCATCGACGAGCGCTGGTTCGCAAGCACGACGGAGGCCGCCAACGAGGGCCGGGTCCCCGACGAGGGGCTGTCGTGGTGCGTGGTCGAAGGGGAGCGGTTCCTGCTGCGCGACGCGGTGGCCGAAGGTCAATCACGGCTCGTCGGCAAGGCGATCTGGGATCGGTACCAGAAGTGGCCCGTGTATTCGAAGTTCTTCGACAACATGGGCCCGATCCCGCACCACATGCACCAGTCGGCGGCCGACGCGGCGCTCGTGGGCCAGGAGGGCAAGCCCGAGAGCTACTACTTTCCGCCGCAGTACAACAACTGCGACAACAACTTCCCCTACACGTTCATGGGGCTGGAGCCCGGCACCACGAAGGCCGACGTCCGCAGGTGCCTGGAGAACTGGAACCGCGGCGACAACGGGATCATCGATCTCGCCAAGGCCTACCGGCTCAAGCGGGGCAGCGGCTGGCTGATCCCGCCGGGCGTGCTGCACGCCCCGGGATCGCTGCTGACCTACGAACCCCAATGGGGCAGCGACGTGTTCGCGATGTTCCAGTCGCTCGTGGAGGGGCGGGCCGTGCCCTGGAGCCTGCTCGTCAAGGACATGCCCGAGGACAAGCACCGCGACCTCGACTTCATCATCGGCCAGCTCGACTGGGAGAAGAACGTCGACACGCACTTCAAGGAGAGCAACTACCTCGAGCCCATCGTGGACCAGTCGCAAAGCGTTCCGGGCGCGACCGACCGCTGGATCGTGTACGGCCACGTGGACGGCAGGCAGCTCTTCAGCGCGAAGGAACTGACGCTCGAGCCCGGGGCGAGCATCACCGTGAAGGACGCCGGCGCCAGCGGTTGGATCACGGTGCAGGGGGAGGGCACGGTGGGCGCGCACGACGTGGCCACGCCCACGCTGATCCGCTTCGGCCAGATGACGGCCGACGAACTGTTCATCTCGGCCGACGCAGCGGCCTCCGGCTACGTCGTGAAGAACACCGGCCCGGGCCCGCTGGTGTCGCTCCGCTACTTCGGCCCCGACGTCCACCCCGACCTCCCCCTGAACGGAAAGCGGTCATGATGTCACACGCCGCCCCGAAACTGCACAACGCCATGTGGCCCGGCCTCGTGGGCAAGGGCACCGATCCCGGCCAGGAGCCCCCGATCTCGCTCGAGCGGATGCTCGAGTTGACCGCCGCGGCGAACGTCAACGGTCAGACGTTCGACGGCATCGACTACTTCCTGTACCTGCCGCACACCAATCCCGAGGCCAGCGACTCCGAGCTCGTGCAGATCGCCGACACGATCGCGAGGCACGGCTTCGCGATCGGATCGCTCGTCGCCCCTGTCTGGCCGGGCACGGTGGGCGACTCGGCGATGGGTGACGCGGCGGCCCGCGAGAAGTTCCTGGCGGCGGTGACGATGGCCTGCCGGATCGCGCGGGTCTTCGAGCGCCAGGGCGTGCGGAACTATGGCGTGATCCGGATCGACTCGGCCGAGTTCGGCGTGGCGAAGTGGCGGGAGAACCCGTCGGCCAACACCTCGAAGATCGCCGAGACGTTTCGCGAGGCCGCGAAGATCGCCAAAGACCACGGCCAGCGGCTCGCGGCCGAGGGGGAGATCTGCTGGGCGGGCATGCACTCCTGGAAGGACATGCTCGACCTGCTCGAGGAAGTGGGGATGCCCGAAGCGCTCGGCTTCCAGGCCGATCTCGCCCACACCTACCTCTACCTGCTCGGCTACAACGCCCCGGAGCACGCCCTCGTGCAGCCCGGCTACACCGAGGCCGAGTTCTGGCCGGCGTACGAGTCGATGGTGGCGAAGCTGCGGCCCTGGACCTACGACTTCCACGTCGCCCAGAACGACGGCCAGGTGCACGGTGCGGGGTCGCACGACAAGACGGGCAAGCACTGCCGGGCCGACGATCCTGCCGGCAAGCTCGACATCGTGAAGTGCGCGGGCCTCTGGCTGGAGGGGGCGGCCGACCGTGGCATCCGGCACATCTGCTGGGACGGCTGCATGTTCCCCAACGCGACGCTCGAAGACCCGAAGACCTGGAACACGATCCTCGAGACGATGATCGCCGTCCGCGACGCCCACGGCTGGGGGTGAGCCCGGCGACGAGACGTGTGCCGTTCCCGAGCCGGCGTCCCTCGATACCACCCTGAACAACCAGAGGAATTCACGATGGCCAAGCAGCTCCGCATCGGCATGATCGGCTACGGCTTCATGGGCCGGGCCCACTCCAATGGCTACAACCGTGTGAAGGACTTCTTCGACCTGGAGTATCTCCCCGTCCTGCAGGCGGTCGCCGCCAGGGATGCCGACAAGGCGAAGTCCTTCGCCGACCGCTGGGGCTACCGGAGGGTGGAGACCGACTGGCGGAAACTCGTGGCCGCCGACGACATCGACGCGATCGACATCTGCACGCCCAACAACCTCCACGCCGAGATCGCGATCGAGGCGGCGAAGCACGGCAAGGCGATCCTCTGCGAGAAGCCCCTGTCGATGGACGTCGCCGAGGGGGAGCGGATGTGCGCGGCCGTGGAGCAGGCCGGCGTGCCCAACACCGTCTGGTACAACTACCGCCGAATTCCGGCGGTGACGTTCGCCAAGCAGATCATCGACTCCGGGGCCCTCGGACGCGTGTTCCACTACCGCGCCGAGTTCCTCCAGGACTGGACCATCAGCGCGGACCTGCCGCAGGGCGGGGCGGCCCTGTGGAGGCTCGACGCGGCCGCGGCCGGCAGCGGCGTGACGGGCGACCTGCTCGCCCACTGCATCGACACGGCGATCTGGCTCAACGGGAACGTGGCCGACGTCACGGCGATGACCGAGACGTTCGTGAAGGAGCGCAAGCACACCCTCACCGGGAAGGTGGAGCCCGTGAAGATCGACGACGCCTGCTCGTTCCTGTGCCACTTCGCCAACGGTTCGCTCGGGCTCTTCGAGAGCACCCGGTATGCCCGCGGCCACAAGGCCCTCTACACGTTCGAGATCAACGGCGAGACCATGAGCCTGAAGTGGGACCTCCATGATCTCCATCGGCTGCAGGTCTTCGACTACAAGGACGCCGGGCCGATGCGGGGCTGGAAGAGCGTCCACGTGACCGACGGGGATCATCCCTACATGGGCAAGTGGTGGGTGCCGGGCCTGGCGATCGGCTACGAGCACTCGTTCGTCCACCACGTGGCCGACTTCCTCGAGGCCTACGCGAAGAAGCAGCCCTGCCCGCCGACCTTCCGCGACGCGCTCGAGACCCAGAAGGTCTGCGCGGCGGTGTTGCAGAGCGCGAACAGCCGTCAGTGGGCGAAAGTCGGCTGACGCCGTGACGCTCCGCCCGATGTCGGCGACCGCCGCCATCGCCCTGCTGGCGGCGCTCGTGGCCGCGGCCGCGGCCCCGAAGCGCTTCGTCGTGGACGGCTTGTCCATGGCGCCGGGCCTGATGCCGGGAGCGGTGGTCGCGACCGGCTGGTTTCCGGCGGGCGATCGGCTCACGCGGCCGGACAGGCTGGAGACCTGGGTGGTGGCCGCACCGGACGGTGAGCGGGCCGTCAAGCGGCTGATCGGGCTGCCCGGCGACGTGGTCGCGGTCGCATCGGGGGACGTGCTGATCGATGGTGAGCCACTCCTCAAGCAGCCGCCGGAGTTGGCGCAGGTTGCGGTGCCCGTGCCGATTCGCGGAGTCGTCGCCGGTGGACGACTGGAGATCGCCCCGCGAGAAGTGCTCGACGACGCGGCGTTCGCCCGCGAGGTGAACCGCCCCCTGGAGCCGGTGGCCGACGTGGGCATGACGGTGACGATCCGCGCGGCCGACCTGCCGGGGAGCCTGGTCGCGGGCGTGGAGGACGCCCGCATCGGCTGGCGAGTCGCCGCCGGGGAGCGGTGCGTGGTGCTGGCTGGTCGCCTCGACGGGCACGTGGTCGCCGTCGCCTGGCGGGTGCATCGGCTCGAGCCCACCGATGCGGGGCGTCCCCTGCCCGACCGAGTGCCGCGGGCGTGGAGCGTCGCCACTCGCCGGACCAGCGTCGCGGGCCGGCCAACGCTTTCGCCCGGGCTGTCTCTCGAGAGCGATCCGCCCGTCGTGGTCGAGGACGTGCGGATCTGGCGCGACGTGCTGGTCAGGCCGACCGCCGGTGGCACGACGTCGTGGCGACTCGGCCCCGACGAGCATCTGCTGCTCGGCGACTTTCCCACCGGCAGCGTCGACGGCCGGCAGTGGGGGCCGCTGCCGCGCCGGGCGCTCCGGCAGCGGGTCAGCCGCCTTCGCTGATCCGGTCGGCGGCGTGCGGAAAGCTCCGGTCGGCCTCGGCGACGACGGCGAGCCGGTCGCTGCGGCGCGCGAGTCGCTGCACGGACTCCGGCCCCGGTGCGTGGCCGAATTCCAGTTCCTCGACCGCGGCTTCATCGAGGTCCGACAGCAGCACGAGCCGCCGGTCGGCGAGCCCGCGGGCGAAGATGCGTGTCAGCAGGGCGTCGGCGATCAGCGACTCATCGCCGCTGGCGACGGCCTCGTGGACGAGCGGCTCCAGCGGCGCACCCTGCCGCCACCGCGTGAGGATCACTCCCGGCGGCTCCACGTGCCGGCAGGCCACGCAGATCATGCCCCCGGGACGCGTCGCCCGGGCGGCAGCCGACGCGGCGGCGGCGATCATGCCGAAGCCGCCGTCCGGATCGGAGAGCGCGGCCACCACGACATCTGCCTGCTCCAGCTGCGGGCACCACGCGGCCGCCACCTCGCGGGCCTGCCGCGCCGCCTCGTCGGGAAGCCCGAACCGCGCGGCGAGGATGCTGCCTTCCGCGCCCCGCACGACCCGGAGACTCGCGCACACCCCCAACTGCCAGGCGATGTCCTGCATGCCCCCCTTCCACTCGGCCAGGGCGTTGCGGCCGCGGCGGGCCAGCGCCACCAGCAGGTCTCGGCGGCACTGGGCCCGGGCGAAGGTGGGCCAGAGTTCACCCTCGATCGAGCGGCCGCCGAACGCAGGGCTCCAGCCCCACTCGCCGACGGCGACCACGACATCGGCATCGACGAGGGCGCGGGCGAGATGGAGCGGACGGCCGGCCTCGTCGGCGGCGAGATACGCGGTGGCCGACTCGACTGCCGGGTCGAAGGCCTCCGCTCCGGCGACCGGCCGGCGCGGTCCGGCCGTGCCGGAGGAGCCATACCCCAGCATGGGCCCCTCGAGAACCGCCACGTCGGCCGCCTCGACGCCGGCAGTCATCAGGCAATCACGAACGGCCTCGACGACCGCTTGTTCCTGCGGCACCTCGCCGGCGATCGCGATCACCACCCGATCTCCCGGCACCACGTGCGCGGTCAGCGGGGGCCCGTCGAGCGGACCGGTGAGGGCGGCCGCGACCATGCCCCGTGCCTCGGCCCCGGTCGCGCCGGCCGGCGGCGCGAACGACCCGGGAGTTACCGCCGGCGACTCGAACACGAGTGGCTGGTCCGCGCCGTAGTCGAGCGTGATCGGGTGCACGGTGCCGCGGGTGGGCTGGACGGAGGGAGCGGAGGCGGGGAACCGAAGTGTATCGTCGCCCCGAGCGGCGAGAATGCTCTGTTCCCGGATCGGGGCTTTCGCGCAAGATGCCGGCATGAAAGCCCTGCGACGAGCGTGTGCGGTATGGTGCCCCGCCGTCGTGCTGCTCCTGTCCGGCTGCGGGGCCGATCCGCGGCAGGTGCTCGAGTCGATGGCCCACGCGTACCGGACGGCCGAGCACTATTGCGACGATGCCCGCGTGGTCGTGCGGCACACGCGGGCCGGCAGCACCACCGAATCGACCCAGCCATTCCGCATCGCCTTCAGCCGGCCCGACCGGCTGCGGGTCGAGGCCTACGACGCCCGCGTGGTCGGGGATGGCGCGGCGCTGTTCGCGGCCGTCGGCGGGGTGCCGGGCCAGGTGCTCGTCGAACCGCTCCGCAGCCCGCTCGACATGGATCAGCTATTTGCCGACGACGTCGTCCGGGGAACACTGACCGAGGGGGAGGCGGGCTGCCCTCCACAGCTGCCCCTGCTGCTGGCCGACGACACGCTCGACGTGATCCTCGCCGATGCGGAGGCCGACCCGCAGATCGTGGGCACGGAGGTGGTCGACGGTCGGCGCTGCCACCGCATGGCCGTGGCCAAGGCGGAAGGCTTGCTCGAACTCTGGATCGATTGCGAGTCGGCCCTGGTGAGGCGGATGCGGGTGCCGACCGCCGCCTACGCCGACGAGGCCTCCCGAGAGGCCGGAGCTCCGGTGGGGATCTCGGTGGACGTCGAGTTCGTGTCGGCGGCGTTCGCACCGGCCGCCGCCGAGGCCTTTGCATTCGAGGTGCCGCCCCGGGCCGCGCAGGTCTCCCGCCTCGAGCCACTGGAGCGCCCGCGACCGCCCCATCCGCTGCTGGGAAAGCCGGCCACCCTGCCTGCGCTCGCGCCGGCCGACGGCATCTCGCCGGAGGCGGCGGTCACGGCGGGCGGCCCGATGGTGCTCGAGTTCTTCTTCGACGGCTGCTCGCCCGCGACCAAGACGATGCCCGAAGTCGCCGCCGGAATCGCCGCCTTCACCCGGGACGGCCGCGGGCAGCCTGCCACCTCACCCCCGCGGCACTTCGCCGTGAGCCTCGACCCGGCGGAACTCACCACCGCGGAGATCAGGAAGAGGCTCGCCGAGTTCGGCGGCGTGGGCACGCTCGTCAGGGACACAGACGCGGCCGCGGCGCGAGCCTTGGGCCTGGAGTCGTTTCCTGCCATCGTGATCATCGCCGGCGACGGCACGGTGGCCGACGTGATCGTGGGCGAACGGCCCCAGATCGCGGCCGACGTGGCCGAAACCCTCGCCGCCCTGGGCCGCGGCGACTCCACCATGGGCCTCGTGCAGTCTCGACACCGCCGCAGGCTCGACGAGTACCGCCGCAGACTCGCGGTTGCGGCGTCGGGCAACGACGACCGTGGCGTGCCAAAGCCGAGCATCGCCCCCCAGCGGCAGCCCGACCGATTCAAGCTGCGGCCGGCTTGGCGGGCCGCAGTCACCATGCCCGGCAACCTGGTCTGCCTCGACGCGACCAGGGGGTCTGCCGAGGTGCGGATCGTGGTGCTCGACGGCTGGCGAACGGTCGTGGAACTCGATGCCGACGGAGTCGAACTCGGGAGGCATGAACTCGACCTGCCGCCCGACGCGGCAGTGACCTTCCTGCGATCCGCCGGCGCCGCGGACGGCCGGCGGTGGTGGCTGGGGGGCAGCCGGGGTGGGCGTCAGGTGTTTTTCCTCGACGACGCGTTTCGGATCCGCGCGGCCTATCCCGCCGATGCCTCGGCGACGGCATCGATCCTGACCGCCGAGCTGGCCGATCTGGATGGCGATGGAACTCCGGAAGCGGTGGTCGGCTTCACGGCACCCCGCGGTGTCGAGGTGGTCTCGCTCGACGGCACCCTCCGCTGGTCCGACGTGCGGGCCGACGCCACGGGAGATCTCGCCGCCGCCGGGCCGGGTGGCGGCGTGCTGTTCGTCACCACGACAGGTCGCCTGGGCCACGCGTCGCCGACCGGTGCCACGTCTGGACAACCAGCCGCGACGGATCGGACGTTCGCGGCGATCCTCGCCGGCCCGGTGGCCGGCGACGGCGGCTGGGCGATCGCGGGCCTGACCACGCGGGATCCCGACGGCCAAGCGCTCGTCGGCCTCGATCCGCGCTCGCTGGACGTTTTGTCCGATCTCCCGATCGCCGGCGGCTCGACCATCACCGGCCCGCTCGAGCCCCTGGCCTGGGCCGACCTGCTGGGCACCTCCCGACGGCAGTGGTTGGTGGCCGCGGCCGATGGGTCGGTCACGGTGGCCTGGGCCGACGGCCGGATCGTCGACCGCTATTGCCATGGCCGGCCGCTTGCGGGGATCGGCGGCTACCGGCGCGGCGACCGCGGCCACCTCGTGCTGGCCACGGCCTCGGGCATCGAGGCCCTCGCCATCGACGACGTGGCTCTCGACTGACGTCAGGCTTTGCGCCACCCGCACGACCCGTCCTGCCGGTGCGGCCGTTCAACCCCGCAGGCTCGGCCCGCCGAAGAACGCCGGTGTCAGGGAGGTCTGTCCTCGTATTCGGGAGGTCCAGCCGTGCTTTCACCCCGCCACATCATCGCAGCCGTCGTCGTCGCCGTGCCGTCGCTGTTCGCGACGGGCACCGCATCTGCCCAAGACACGACGGTCATGGACGAATCCGCGACGATGTCCACGGACGGGTCGGGGAGCGGTTGCGGTTGCCGGAACGTGCAGAGCCCCCCCTGGCATGCCAGCGTGAACGGCCCGGCCTGCGGCCCGGCCTGCCACCACTGCGGCGTGTTCCACGCGGATCCGTGCGGTCAGTTGCGGGCGAAGCATGACATCCACCGTCATTGCGGCGTCACCCTGCCCCCCTGCTTTCCGCGACTCCACACGTGGTGGGCCGAGGGCCACATGCCCACGCCCAAGCCGCTGGCGCTGCCTCGTTGCCATTAGTGCGGCGCGGTCATCGAGGGAGGCTTCTGAGCTCGGCCCCCTTCGACGCGACGCCTGATCGGGCGATGACGGACGACGACACCCTCTCACGCGGTCCGGCCGGAAAGGTCCCCGGCCGGGCCGCGGCGTCGTTTCTGCGGGATCCCTTCACCTGCCGACGGCACTCGACACCGCGAGCATGGTGGCGGAGATCATCACCCATCCGATCACGTCGAGGATCAAGCCCGACGCCATCATGGCGCGCAGCGGAATCCGTCCCGAACCGTAGACCAGCGCATTGCACGGGCTGCTCACGGGCATCATGAACCCGAGGCTCGCAGCCATCGTGGCGGCGAGTGCCGCGGCGACCGGTTCGGCTCCGAGCGTCCGGCTCATCGCGATCACGATCGGGACGACCATCGTGGCGCTGGCGACGTTGCTGGTGAACTCGCTCGTGACCACCGCCACGAGGGCGGCGACGGCCACCAGGGCCGTGGTCGCCGCCGCACCGTGGGGAATCCAGGCCGTGATCCGCCCCCCGGCCGCGGCGGCGAGCCCGGTGGAAAAGCAGAGCTCTCCGAGCGCCAGCCCGCCGCCGTAGAGCAGCACGATGTCCCAGTCGATCCGGGCATCCCGCCACGACAGTGCCCGCCGCGGCTGGCCGTCGGCGGTGCGATCACCGGGAAGCACGAACAGCAGGATCGCGCCGACGAGTGCCGCGACCCCCTCCGGCAGTCGGTCGCGAAGCCACCGGCTCGCCTCGTGATCCGCACCCAGCCCGATGACCGCCAGTCCTGGCACGATCCAGAGCATCACCGTGATGCCGAAGGCGACGGCGGTCGACCACTGACCGACCGACCAAGGACCCAGCCGGGCCCGCTCCCGGCGGACGAAGGCCTGCACGCCGTCGAGGCGGGAGACACCGGCGGGAAACAGCCGCGCCATGATGACCACGAGGATCGCCGAGAAGACCGTCACCAGGGGCAGGCTGATCGCACACCATCCCGGAAACGAGATGTCCACGCCCAGTTCGTTGCGGATGAAGCCGAGGCCGATCAGATTCGTGGGCGTGCCGATCGGCGTCGCGAGGCCGCCGATCGACGCGGCGAATGCGATCGAGAGCAGCAGGCCGGTCGCGAAGGACGACGCCGGCCGGATTCCCGAAACCGCCCCCGCCTCCTCGATGGCCGCCAGGATGCCGGTGACGATCGCCAGCATCATGGCGGCCGTCACGGTGTTGGAGATGAAGGCGCTGATCAGCACCGAGACGACCACCACCGCCGCCAGGATGCCGACCGGCCGCTCCCCCACGGCGCGAGTCGCCAGCACCGCATAGGCCAGCCGGCGATCGAGGCGGTGCAGCCGGATCGCCTCGGCGAGCAGAAACGACCCGATGAACAGGAAGATCAGCGGGTCGGCGAAGGGGCGAAACACCTCCTTCGCCGGCGCCACGCCGGCGATCACGCAGGCGACGGCGCCGAGCAGCGCCGTCACGGCCAGCGGCAACGCCTCGGTGAACCAGAGCACCACGACCGCGGCGACGATGAACGCCAGCCGCTGCGCTTCGGGCGTGAGTTCCATGCCGCGGAGTGTAACCACCCCGCGGCACGGACTCGGTCAGTATGTCTTGCCGAGCGCCGCCTGGGCTGCCGCGAGCCGGGCGACGGGCAGGCGGAACGGCGAGCAGCTCACGTAGGCGAGGCCCAGGTGGTGGCAGAAGACCACCGAGTGGGGATCGCCGCCGTGCTCGCCGCAGATCCCGAGCTTGATGTCCTTGCGGGTCTTCTGCCCCTTCTCGACGGCGATCTTCATCAGCTGGCCGACGCCCGAGGCGTCGATCGACGCGAACGGGTTGGCCTTGAAGATGCCCTCGTCGGTGTACTTCCCGAGGAACGACCCCATGTCGTCGCGGCTCATGCCGAGGCACGTCTGGGTGAGGTCGTTGGTTCCGAACGAGAAGAACTCGGCGGTCTCGGCGATCTCGTCGGCCGTCAGCGCACCCCGCGGGATCTCGATCATCGTGCCGACGAGATACTTGATCTTCTGTCCCGTCTCGGCCTGTACCTTCTCGGCGACGGCGTGGACGATGGCCACCTGGTGGTCGAGCTCCTTCTTGAAGCCCACGAGCGGGATCATGATCTCCGGCTTCACCTTGATGCCGTCCTTCTGCACCTTGACGGCGGCCTCGAACACGGCTCGGGCCTGCATCTCGGAGATCTCCGGATAACTGATCCCCAGCCGGCAGCCGCGGTGGCCGAGCATCGGGTTGAACTCGTGGAGGGCGTGGACGCGGGCCTTCACCGTCTCCAGCGGCAGACCGAGCTTCCGGGCGAGGTCCGCCTGGGCCTTCTCGTCGTGGGGCACGAACTCGTGGAGTGGCGGATCCAGGAACCGGATGGTGGCGGGCCGGCCGTCGAGGGCGCGGAAGATGCCCTCGAAGTCGTCCCGCTGGTAGGGCAGGAGCTTCGCCAGGGCGGCCCGCCGGGCCGGCTCGTTCTCGGCGAGGATCATCTCCCGCATCGCGTCGATCCGGTCACCCTCGAAGAACATGTGCTCCGTTCGCGTCAGCCCGATGCCCTCGGCGCCGAAGGCGATCGCCTGGCGAACCTGCTCCGGCGTGTCGGCATTGGTGCGCACGCCGAGCTTCCGGTGCTTGTCGGCAAGCTTCATGATGAAGTCGTAGTACTGGAAGACCTCCGAGTCGGCGGGCTTCATCGTCTTCGCGACCAGCACCTGCTTGAGCTCGCTGTCGGCCGTCTTGATGCCGCCGGCGAACACCTCGCCGGTGGACCCGTTGATCGAGATCGCGTCGCCTTCGCGGAGCGTCTTGCCCGCGCAGGTGAGCGTGCCCTTGGCGTAGTCGATCTGGATCGCGCCCGCGCCGGCCACGCAGACCTTGCCCATCTGCCGGGCCACGAGGGCCGCATGGCTCGACACGCCGCCGCGGCTGGTGAGGATGCCCTCGGCGGCGATCATGCCGCGGAGGTCCTCGGGGCTCGTCTCGACGCGGGCGAGCACCACCTTCTCACCCTTGTGGGCGAGTTCCTCGGCCTTGGCGGCGGTGAACACGAGGTGGCCCGTGGCGGCGCCCGGGCCGGCGGGCAGGCCCGCGGTCAGGAGCCGGCCGCTCTTCTTGGCCGCCTCGTAGTCGTGGCGGTCGAAGATCGGAGCGAGCAGCTGCGAGAGGGCGTCGGGGTCGGCCGACTGAATGGCGTGCTCGGCCGTCATCAGCTTCTGCTTCACCATGTCGTGGGCGATCTTCACGTAGGCCAGCGCCGTCCGCTTGCCGTTCCGCGTCTGCAGCATGTAGAGCTTCTTCTTCTCGACGGTGAACTCGAAGTCCTGGACGTCGCCAAACTTCTTCTCGAGGGTGGCCCGGACCTTCTCCAGCTCCTTGTAGGTGCCGGCGAACATCGCCTCGTGCTTCATCTCGGCCACGGGCTTCGGCGTCCGTACGCCCGCCACCACGTCCTCGCCCTGGGCGTTGACGAGGTACTCGCCGTAGAACACGTCTTCGCCGGTGGCCGGGTCGCGGGTGAAGGCCACGCCGGTGGCGCAGTCGTCACCCATGTTGCCGAACACCATGCTCTGCACGTTGACGGCGGTGCCCCACTCGTCGGGAATCTTGTACTTGCGGCGGTAGAGGATGGCCCGCTCGTTCATCCAGCTGCCGAACACGGCCCCCACCGCCCCCATCAGCTGCTGGAAGGGATCCTGCGGGAACGACTTCCCGGTCCGCTCCTTGATCAGGCGGAGATACCGGCCGATCAGTTCCCGGAGGTGCGACTCGGAGAGGTCGGTGTCGTCGTGCACCCCGATCTGGTGCTTGAGGCCCTCCATCACCTCCTCGAACGGCTCGTGCTCGTTCTCGTGCCGCTTCTGCACGCCCATCACCACGTCGCCGTACATCTGGATGAAGCGGCGGTAGGAGTCGTAGGCGAACCGGGGGTTACCGGTGGCCTCGGCGAGCCCCTTCACGGTCTCGTCGTTGAGGCCGAGATTCAGGATCGTGTCCATCATGCCCGGCATGCTGTCGCGGGCCCCGGAGCGGACGCTGACGAGCAGCGCGTTTCGCGGGTCGCCGAACTTCTTCCCCGTCTCCTTCTCCATGAGCTTCATGGCGGAGGCGACCTCCTCCTCGAGGCCCTTGGGAAACTTCTTGTGATTCTTGTAGTAGTCGATGCAGACCTGCGTGGTGATGGTGAAGCCGGGGGGCACCGGGAGCCCGATCTTCGTCATCTGGGCGAGGTTGGCCCCCTTGCCGCCGAGCAGCGGCTTCATCGTGCCGTCGCCGTCGCACTTCTTGGCCCCGAAATAGTAGATCATCTTGCCCGCCTTGCCCGCGGCTCCCGACTTGCGTGCGGACTTCTTCGCGGACTTCTTGGTCGAGGTGGCCATGGGCGGGGCGGTCCCTTCGTGGTGAGGAGAGAAAAAGACGGTTTTCCAGGGCAAAAAGCCGACCGAATCTACGTTCGGGGTCGGGCATCGTCAACGAGCCTTCCCCGGAGGGCGAAGCACCGCGGACGCGCGGAGCGCAGGGCAGGATGCCATTCCTGTTCGGCACGGCAGATGTGAGGCGGGGCGACGCACGTCTGGCTCGGGTTCACGGCAACCCGCAGCGCACCTCCGCAGCCCCACATCGAAAGCCCCAATCGCGTGAGCGATGGGGACCATGACGGCCCGTCTCGACTACCCGCGCGGATCGGTCACCGTGCCGGCGAACAGCACGGCCCCCGTGGCCCGGTCGACGATCGCCCAGGCGAAGGGCCGGTCGGCCTTGATCTCCAGCGGCTCCTCGGGCTGTGGCCGCATGCTCCGCACGCCGACCACCACCCCGGTCGCGGCGGCCGCCTCGGTGCCCTCCTCGGAGACGTCGACGAAGCCCTCGTGCACGACGTCGCTGACGAACAGGTCCCGCGTGCCATCGATACCCGAGAGGTCGGCGGCGGCCGCATCGAAGGCCGCTCTCATGCCGAGCGACTCGAGCGCCCGATTGAGCTGCAGCGGCTTGCGGGCCGTCCACTTCGGAAGCGACAGGTCCACCGCCCGCAACGCCACGTCGTCCGACCCGGCGGCCCACTTCGTCCGCCAGTCGCCGGCGAGGCTCCCGAGCACCGACTCGAGCCCGTCGGTCGCGACCGGCACCACGAGCACCATCGCGAGACCATGCCCCGCGTACGGAAGTTCACAGACCATGGCCGACTCGTCGCCGGAGCCCGTCCGACCGGCCAGCATGCGGCCCGACCGGCGCATGAAGGGCACGTCCACCCGATCACCGGCGCCGAGCTGAAACGGCTCGGGACGCGTCGCCGACTTCTCGAACGGCTCGGCCCACGGAGCCTTGAGAAAGACGGCGTTGGTGAGCACGATCCGCGTCAGCGGCGTGATCGAGCCGGCCTTGAGCAGCTCCGGGATCTTGTCCGCGGTGTGCCCGGACACCCAGCGGTTGATCTCTCCACGGGCGGTCTCGGGAGCGGTGGAGAAGTCGACGAGCCCGGCCGCGGCGGCGAACCTGTCTTCCAGCGCGGCGGCGAATCCGGGATCGATCTGCTTGCCGCGCTGGATCCAGAGCCGATTCGCCACCTCCAGCGTGATCGACGCCCCCCTGGAGTCGGCGAACGACGTGCGCAGCGCCTCGGCCGCGGCGGCGATGGCCGCCCGATCGTCGGGCATGCCCAACACGGCGGCGATCTCGCCGGCCGTGGTACCCCGGGCTCCCTGGTGCGTCATCGCCAGCGCCTCCCAGACGCTCGCCGGCGAGACCACCACGGTGCCGCCGCCGGCCGCCCGCACCAGGTCCCAGGCGAGTTCGTCGATCCCCGCCGCCGCCGTGGCGGCATCGCGCTGCGCTTCGGGGCGGGCCTCGACGGGCACGAGCCCCGCCAGCATCAGGGCCGCCAGGGTCACGATCCTTCGCATCCTTTTCCCCTCACGTCCGACGTTTCGGCACCCGCGGGCATCCGCGGGTCGCCGCTCAGAGGATATCCGGCGGGCGACCCCGGCGTCTGCCGACCCGGCCGGCCCCGAGAGGCGATCCCGTACCATGTCGGCTCACGAAACGTTCTCGGGAAGCGGGTCATGGCGGGCGGCTTCGACATCCAGGTCAACGGCTACGCGGGAGCCGACTTCTGCTCGCGTGACCTCACACTCGAGCAGTGCAGCCGGGCCTGCGCCGAACTCGCCGCCGACGGCTTCAGCGGCATCCTCGCCACGGTGATCACCGACACGATCGAGGGCATCTCCGCGAAGCTCGCCCGGCTGGCGGCGTTTCGCGACCGCGATCCGGCGATCGCCCGCATGATCGCGGGCTTCCACGTCGAGGGCCCGTTCCTGAGCCGCAAGCCGGGGTGCCCCGGGGCCCACGATCCCACGAAGTTCCTGCCCGCGAGCGTCGACGATGCCAGACGCATCCTCGAAGCGGGCGCCGGTCTCGTGCGGCTAGTCACGCTGGCACCGGAATGCGATGCGGGGCTGGTGACCACCGGCTATCTGGCCCGCCAGGGCGTCACGGTCTCGGCCGGGCACTGCGACCCGTCGCTCGACGAACTCGTGGCGGCGATCGACGCCGGCCTGTCGATGGTCACGCACCTCGGCAACGGCTGCGCCCTCGACCTGCCCCGGCACGACAACTTCATCCAGCGCGTGCTCTACCTGCACGAGCGGCTCTGGACCTGCTACATCCCCGACGGCGTCCACGTGCCGTACCACGCCCTGGCCAACTACCTGGCGATTTCGGGCGTCGACCGCTCGATCATGGTGACCGATGCGATCGTCGTGGCGAAGCTTCCCCCGGGCCGCTATGCCTACGGCGAAGGCGAGGTGGAGGTCGACGGCGCAGGGGTCGCCCGTCGGCCCGGACGGCGCACGCTCGCCGGGTCGACGATCTCGATGCACCGCGTGCGCGAGAACCTCGCCCGGCAGCTCCACCTCGACGACGCGGCGATCGAGCGGCTGGTGTCGACGAATCCCCGCCGGGCCGTCGGCGTCGCGGCACCGCCCGGCGCCTCCGCCTGACGGGCCGCGCCGGCATCGCCACGTCGTCCCCGACGAGCCGCGCGATCCTGCGGCCGGGGGAGGTCATGGCGAGGCCGTCGAGCATCGCAACCGGAATCCAGCGGGCCGCTGACGCCACGGCTGGTGCGCGAGCCGTGCGCCGCTCGACCGCCACGCACTCGATCCGGTGGTTCGTCACGCCATAGGTGAAGCGGCCGAGTTCGCGGCCCTTGGATCCCGGCCGCTCCCGCGGAAAATCCCAGAGCCCCTCCCACCATTCGCCGGCACCTCGGCGCACGACCAGCACGCGGTCGCCATGCCGCGTCACGACCGCCGTCTCCCGAATCCGCCGCGTGGCCCGCGGCGCGGCCGTCACCGGAATCGATTCCACCCGCCCCGCCGCATGCGCGCCGCAGTTCGCTGCCAGCGGGCAGCGGCCGCAGACCGGTCGCGCGGGCGTGCAGACCGTCGCGCCGAGGTCCATCAGAGCCTGGTTGAAGGTTCCCGCGCCGCGCCGCGGCACGAGCGTTGCGGCGATCCGCCAGATCGGCTCGTCGCCGGCGCCGCCCACAGGCTCGGCGTGGCCGCTGAGCCGTGCCAGCACCCGCCGCGAGTTGGCCTCGACGATCGGCGCCGGCAGATCGAACGCGATCGAGGCGATCGCCCCGGCCGTGTACCGCCCCACCCCGGGAAGCGACCGCAGTCCGGCGACCGACCGCGGAACCACGCCGCCGTGCTCGGCGACGAGCGCCTGGGCCGCGGCGTGCAGCTGCCGGGCCCGCCGATAATAGCCCAGCCCCTCCCAATGCTTGAGGACCTCCGCTTCGCTCGCCCGCGCGAGATGGCCGACGCTGGGGAACCGGCGGAGGAACCTGGCGAAGAAATCCTTGACGCGTTCGACCTGTGTCTGCTGGAGCATCACCTCGCTCACCCACACGGCATAGGGATCACGGGTGCGGCGCCACGGCAGGTCGCGCCGCGCCCTGGCGTACCACCGCGCGAGCCGCCGCCGGACGCCGGCCGGATCGGTGACGCCCGCAGGGGAGGTCGTGCGGAAGGGCGGACGTTTTTCAACGGCGGGCCGCGACCGTGACACTTGCACTCTCCGGGTCCGTGCGGTCAAACCGACGGCAGTGTAGTGCACTCCCGCCGCCGGCCGACCCACTCCATGAGCCACCGACGAGACCAGGAGAAAGCGGGGGATCGCGGCGGCCGCGGCCGCGACAAGCTCTCGGTCGCCCGGCGCGACACCGCCGCGGGCCCCGCCTGGGAACTCGTCCACCCGCGGTGCAGCCGCAGGCGGCGGGAGGACATCGAGGAGGTCGAGGCGATGGTCGAGGCCGGCGAGGTCGAGATCGCCCACGACGAGCTGATCTGGCTGCTCTCCGAGTGTCCCGACTTTCTCGAAGCCCACGTGCAGCTCGGCTTGATCGCCCTGGAAGGCGACGACCCGAAGCTCGCCCGCGGCCACTTCGGCCGGGCCTACGAGCTCGCCATCCGGACGCTCGACGCCGCCAACACGCCGTGGCCGATGCCCTACGAGCTCGACGGCAACAAGCCGTTCTTTCAGGCCGCGAAGGGCCTCGTCCAGTCGCTGATGGAGCTCGGCCGGCCGCGGTCGGCCGCCGAAGTCTGCCAGCGGCTCGCGGTGCTCGACCCCGCTGACCCCCTGGGCATCCAGAAAATCGCCCGCCGGTAGCGGCTGCCGTATCATGCCGGTCGTTCGCCCGCCTCCGGAAGCACCTGCCATGACGACGATGCCTCTCCGGCTGCTGGCATCCACGATTCTGCTCCTGCCCGCGAGCGCCCGCTGCCACGACACGACGCCGGCGGCGGCCGCCGCCGAGACGCTTCGGCTCTGGGAGGAAGCCGCCCCCGGCGCGGCGGGTGCGGCCGACCACGACATCCCGGTCGTGGCCTGGTGGCCGGCCACGCGCGGCGTTGATCCCGCGGCCGCGCTGGTCGTCTGCCCCGGTGGTGGATACGGCGCCCTCGCCGACCATGAAGGCAGCGATTACGCCCGCTGGCTCAACGCCCGGGGCATCTCCGCCTTCGTGCTCCGCTATCGCCTTGGCAGCCACGGCTACCGCCACCCCGTGATGCTCGACGACGTCTCGCGGGCGATCCGCCTGGTGCGGCACGGCCACGAGCGGTTCCACGTCGATCCCGGCCGGGTCGGCGTGATGGGCAGTTCGGCCGGCGGCCATCTCGCCCTCACCGCCTGCCTGCACGCCGGCGCCGGCGACGATCGGGCCGCCGATCCGATCGACCGTGGCTCCGCCCGACCCGATCTCGGCGTCCTCTGCTATCCCGTCGTGAGCATGACGCCCGACAAGACCCATGCCGGCTCACGGCGGAACCTGCTCGGCGACTCGCCGGACGACGCAGTCGCCCGGCAGCTGTCCGGCGAACTCGCGGTCCACCGGGACGTGCCGCCGCTGTTCATCTGGCACACCCGGGACGACGCGGTGGTGAAGCTCGAGCCGATCCTGGAGCTCTGCCTCCGGCTCACGTCGCTCGAGCGACCCTACGAGCTGCACGTCTACGCGTCCGGCCCGCACGGCCTCGGACTCGGCGTCCGCCCCTATGATCCCGCCAAGCCGCTCCATCCGTGGACGGTGGAGTGCGGCCGCTGGCTCGGTGCCCAAGGGTTCTGATCGCCCATGACACCCGGCCGGTTCATCTCGCTGGAAGGCATCGACGGCGCCGGGAAGTCGGCGCAGATCGGCCGGCTCGCCGACTGGCTGATCTCGGAAGGCCGCCGGGTGACCACCTGCCGGGATCCCGGCTCGACCCCGGTGGGCGACGCCATCCGCGCGATTCTCCTCGACCGGCACGACCTCCACCTCGCCGCGACCGCGGAGATGTTTCTCTACATGGCGGCCCGGGCACAGCTCGTGGCCGAGGTGATCGAGCCGGCGCTGGCCCGCGGCGAGTGGGTGGTCAGCGATCGCTACCTGCTCTCCAACGTCGTCTACCAGGGCTACGGCGGGGGGCTCGATCCGGAGTCGATTCGCCGTGTGGGCCGAATCGCCACGGCCGGCCGGATGCCGGACCTGGTGCTGCTGCTCGACGTCGATCTGGAGACCAGCAGCCGTCGGCTGGCCCGCCCCCTCGACAAACTCGAAAATCGCGGCGCCGACTACCGGGCGCGGCTCCGGACCGGCTACCTCGCCGAGGCGGCGCGGAATCCCGACCTCGTGGTCACGATCGACGCCTCGGCGGGAATCGACGACGTCGCGTCGGCGATCCGTGTCGCCGCCGCCCGGCGGCTCGCGGTCGTCGGCTAGGAGGATCCATGGCCTGGCAGGGCATCGAGGGGCACGACGAGATCGCCGCGCGGTTCGCGGCGGCCAACGCCCGCGGCAGGATCTCCGGCGCGTACCTGTTCGTCGGCCCGCCCGGCGTGGGCAAGGGGACGTTCGCGCTGGCGCTGGCGAAGGCGGTCGTCTGCGCGCAGCCCCGGCCGGGGATGGTGGCCTGCGGCACCTGTGCCTCGTGCATGCAGGCGGCCGCGGGAAGCCATCCCGACATCGACGTCGTCCGCAAGCCCGAGGATCGGGCGACGATCCCGCTGGATCTCCTGATCGGTGATGACGAGCACCGGATGCGGGAGGGGCTGTGCTGGCGAATCCTGCTCCGTCCGGCCCTGGGCACGCGGAAGGTGGCCGTCGTGATGGATGCCGACCACTTGGCGGAGGAGGGGGCCAACTGCCTCCTGAAGACGCTCGAGGAGCCGCCCGCGGGATCCGTGATCATCCTCGTCGGCACCGCCCCGGAGCGGCAGTTGCCCACGATCCGCTCGCGATGCCAAGTGGTGCGGTTCGCGCCGCTGCCGACCGAAGCGGTACGGCGGATCGTCGCCGCCGAGATGCGGGCGGCGGATCTGCCCGTGGACGAGGCGGCGCTCACACTGGCGGCGCAGGCGGCCGGCGGCAGCCTCGCCCGCGTTCGGCTGATGCTCGATCCCGAAGTGGCGGAGTTTCACGGCCGGTTGCTCGACCTGCTCGCCAGCAGGCCGCTTCGCGGGGTCGATCTCGGACGTGAGACGCTGGCCTTCGTGGAGGCCGCCGGCAAGGAGGCGCAGCCGCGACGGGCCCGGCTGCGGCTGGTGCTCGATGCCACGCTCGACGTGCTCCGGGAGGCGGCCCATCGTGCCGCCGGATCCGCGGCTGCGGCACCGCAGCTGGCCCGCGCCGCCGCGGCCTGGTCGACCGACGTCGACACCGTGGTCTCGGCGTTCGAGCGAACGCTCGACGCCGTCGACGCCGTCGATCGCAACGCCAACCTCGGTGTTCTTGTCGATGCCTGGACGGCGCTCCTCGAAGAACCCCGCCTCGCCCGCCGCAGCTGACGGCGTCCCCAGCCTGCCCGGTTTCCCCCGCCACCCCCGTCCCCCGCGCTGCGGGCGGCGCCGGGGAAATCCTGCCGCCCCGGCGGGCGACGATCGAATTTTCCGGTCGTGCCTGTCGATCCATCCGTGCGGGGATTGCGGTCGTCGGGGCATTCGACGCCGCGGTGCTCCGGGCAGGCGGACGGCGGCGTTATGGGGAGCAATCAGGGCATCGCCGGCAGGCCGAGGGGCCTGGTCCTGGTGATGATCGTCGCCTTCGTGGGAGGCGTCGCCTTCTCGTTGTCGCTCTCCGGCGAGGGCTTGTGGCAGCCGCCGCCGGGCTCGTCGTTCGTGATCGAAGAGGCCTTGGTCGAGGCGGAGTGCCCGCCGACCATCTTGGACGACGCGCTGCCGGAGGAGGCGGTGCTCCTGGCGACGGCGCCTCCGCCCCGGTCGGAGCGGCTGGCGCTGGGTGAGGTCGCGACTCCACTGGCTCTGGCGATTGTCAGCCAAGCGATTCCGACGTCGGCCAGCAGCGAGGAGCCGTCATCCGTGGCCCTCGAGGAGGGCCGCGAAGCCGGTGCCGAGGTCGTCTCCGACGCCGACGTCGGCTCGTTGCTGCCGACGCCGCGAACGCCTGCTCCCCCCGAGACGCATGAGCATCACGTGGGAGTGGAAACCACGCCCGATGCGGACCTGCGGTCGCTGATGACGCGGACCCGAACGACGGACGTCGCTCGGCGGCCGGTCGATCCCCCCAGGCCTCATCCCTCGCCGACGGAACCCGTCGAGCCTCCACCCCCTGCAGCTCCGCCACTCCCGGGAGCTGAATGGAGCGATCCCGACGGCATCAACTGGACGGAGCCGCCGGCGGACGACGGCCGGTCACCGGCCCCAACGCGGGCCGGCCGACTGTTCGGCAGGTTCGGCGAACGGCTCGGTGATGCCCGGGGAGGTGCAGCCAACACCGGCCCCCCGCTCGGTGGCCGCATCCTCGACCGGGTGCGGGAACGCATCAACCCGCCGCGCGATGGCGACGCGGAGCCGCGTCCGCTCCCCGACCAGACCGGCCCCACGCCCCGGGACTGGCCCCTTCCCTCGACGCTCGTCGACCAACTCTCGCGCATCGACGACGGGAGCCCCGGTCCACCTGCCGGCTGGGCCGCAGCATCGCTCGCCGACGTCGAGAAGGTCGTGTCCACCGCCGGACCAAACGATCCTGCCGCGGAACCGGCCTTGCTGGCGCTCGGCGAACGCGTGGGCGAAGGCATGGCGATCGCCGACGGCGTCGCAACACCCGCGTTGGCATCGCAGATCCGCCGTGCCGCATTGGCTCTCGCGCGCCGCGTGGCCGTCTGGCGGGCTGCGGCCTCACGCTGCGCTGAAACCAGGGCTCCGGCGGACGGAGCCGCCGGAGGTGGCACGCCCTCTCCGGAAGCCACGCCGGTCTGCCGGGAGGTCGGCGGCCTGCTGCTGGCCGTCGAGCGGTTCGAGGAGTCGCGCGGGGCCGAGGACGCCGCGGCCATCCGCGCCGCGCTGCGATCGGTTGATTCCTCGACATCGGCCGCGCAGCGGGCGCTCGACCGCGCCATTCAGGATCACTATCTTTCTCCGAACGTGCGGATCGCCATCCACGAGCAGTTTGCCGAGCGGCTGCTCCCGGAGTCGACGGTCACCAGCGGTCCGCTGCAGGACTTCGTGCTGGGCCGCAAGGTTCGCGGCACGAAGACCGTCGAGCAGTCGACGGGCGTCCGCTTCCTGCCGCATCCTGCGGAAATCCGCCTCGACTTGCTGGTGACCGGGGAGATCGCCTCGCGGACGGTGACGGAGGCGGGCTCCGTCGCGATCCACTCCACGGGGCAGTCGTCCTTCACGGTGCACAAGCCGATCAGCGTGTCCACCCGCGGCCTGTCCTTCGGGCCGGCGCGGGGATCCGCCTCGAACCACTCGCGGCTGGCGGGCATCGAGACCGGGTTCGACGCCGTGCCGCTGATGGGCCCGCTCGTCCGCGGCATCGCCCGCAACCAGCACGACGTGAGCATCGAGGAGGCCAGCCGCGAAGTGAACGGGAAGATCGTCGGGCGGGCGTGCAGCGAGGTCGACCGGCAGACGGAGCCGCAGCTCACGGAAGTCGCCGCCGGAATCCGCACGCGGTTCTGGAGCCCCATGGTCGGCCTCGGTCTGGCGCCGACGGCGGTGGCCCTGGAGACGAACGGTGGCGTCGCGACCGCGCGGCTCCGGCTTGCGGCGGATTCCCAACTCGCCGCCCACACGCCCCGGCCGCGTGCTCCGGAAGACGCGCTGTTCAGCATGCAGGTGCACGAGTCGAGCGTGAACAACGCCTGCGGACGATTCGGGCTGGCCGGTCGGAAGATGTCGCTCGAGGAGCTGACGCGATCGATCTGCACGCAGCTGGGGCTGCCCCCGAAGATCCCCGACGACCTTCCCCAGGGCGTGGACGTGACCTTCGCCGCGATCGACCCGCTGCGGGTCGAATGCCGTGACGGGCTGGTGCACGTGCGGGTCGCGTTGGAGGCGCTGGAGAGCGGCCGGCGCAGCAACTGGTATGACGTCGTGGCCCACGTCGCCTACCGGCCGACCATCGATGGCATGCAGGTCTCGCTGGAGCGCGAGGGTCCGGTGCAGCTCAGCGGCCCGGGACACAAGGGGCGGATGGAGTTCGGGTTGCGGACGATCTTCGGCAAGATGTTTCCGAAGGAACGGCCGGTGAAACTCGTGCCGGAGAAGCTGCTGGCGAATCCCCGGATGCGCGGCGTGCAGGCGGTGCAGGCGGTCGTGGCCGACGGCTGGCTGGCCGTGGCCCTGGGGAAGGCCGCATCGGACGGGCCCGCGCGGCCTTCGGCCACGGCGCGGAGGAGCTCGTCGGTGGAGCGGACCCAACGCCGCTGAAGGCCCGCGTCGCCGGCGACTACAATGCCGCGCCGTCGGGGCCGCCGTTCCGTGCGGTTCCGGAGTTCCCCAGGAGCCTCGCCGATGCCCGCCGCAGCCGCCTTCCGCACCGAGTCCGACAGCATGGGGGAGGTCCGCGTGCCAGCCGACCGGTACTGGGGTGCGCAGACCGAGCGGTCGCGGGACAACTTCCGGATCGGCGTCGAGCGGTTCCAGTGGGGCCGCAGCATCACGAAGAGCCTGGGCATCCTCAAGAAGTGCGCGGCGCTCGCCAACGGCGAACTGGGGCAACTGCCCGCCGAAACGGTGAAGCTGATCGTCCAGGCCGCCGACGAGGTCATCGCCGGCACGCTCGACGACCACTTCCCGCTCGTCGTCTTCCAGACCGGCAGCGGCACGCAGTCGAACATGAACGCCAACGAGGTGATCTCCAACCGCGCCATCGAGATCGCCGGCGGCGTGATGGGATCGAAGAAGCCCGTCCATCCCAACGACGACGTCAATCGCGGCCAGTCGTCCAACGACACCTTTCCCACGGCCATGCACATCGCGGCGGTCGAGGTCGTCCACGACCGGCTGCTGCCCGCCGTGCGGCTGCTCCGCGACGTGTTTCTCGGCCTCGAGCGGAAGCATGCCGAGCTCGTGAAGATCGGCCGCACCCACCTCCAAGACGCCACGCCGATCACGCTCGGCCAGGAGATCTCCTCGTGGCGGGCTCCACTCGACGAGCGGATCGCCGTGATCGAGCGGGCGCTCCCCGGCCTCCATCAGCTCGCGATCGGCGGCACGGCGGTCGGCACCGGCCTCAACGCCCATCCCAGGTTCGGGGAGGTGGCCGCCGGCTACATCGCGCGGGAGACCGGACACCCGTTCGTCTCCGCCGCCAACAAGTTCGCGGCGCTGGCGGCCCACGACGCCATGGTGGACATGAGTGCCGCGGAGCGCGGGCTGGCAATGGCTCTGTTCAAGATCGCCAGCGACATCCGCCTGCTGGCTTCGGGGCCACGCTGCGGGATCGGTGAGATCACCATTCCCGAGAACGAACCGGGGAGTTCGATCATGCCCGGAAAGGTGAACCCGACCCAGTGCGAGGCGATGACCATGGTCTGCGTCCAGGTGTTCGGCAACGACTCGGCCGTCGCCTTCGCCGGCTCGCAGGGCCACTTCCAGCTCAACGTCTTCAAGCCGCTGATGGTCCACAACGTGATCGAGAGCGCCGACCTGATGGCCGACGCCTGTGATTCGATGCGAATCCACTGCGCGTCGGGCATCGAGCCGAACCTCGCCCGGATCCGTCACCACCTCGACGACTCGCTGATGCTCGTCACGGCCCTCAACACGCACATCGGCTACGAGAAGGCGGCCAAGATCGCCAAGCGGGCCCACCTGGAGGGCACGAGCCTCAAGGAGGCCGCCGTGGCACTGGGCTACGTGACCCCCGAGCAGTACGACCGCTGGGTGGTGCCGGTGGAAATGACCCGGCCGTTGCCGGGCTGAAGGTCCGCTCGCGGACGCCCGGTATGCTCCACTCCGGGCCGGGTGTCGGCTCGTTGGCGCCCGTCATCGCCGGAGGTTTCCGCTCGTGCCTTCCAGCCTGCTGCTCCTGCTCGACGACGTGGCCAGCGTGCTCGACGACGTCGCGGCGATGACGAAGGTCGCCGTCAAGAAGACGGCCGGCGTCCTGGGGGACGACCTCGCCCTCAACGCGAAGCAGGTGGCGGGCGCCCTTCCGGACCGGGAGCTCGCCGTCGTCTGGGACGTCGCCCGTGGTTCGGTCGTCAACAAGCTGATCCTGGTGCCGGCGGCGCTCGCTTTGAGTTGGCTCGCGCCGTGGGCCGTGACTCCGCTCCTGATGGCCGGCGGCGCCTACCTCTGCTACGAAGGGGCGGAGAAGATCGTGCATCGACTCGCGCACCGCTCCCCCGGGCGGGCCGCGGCATCCGGTGCTGGTCTTGCGGACCGCAGGGATGCCCGGGAAGAGCCACCGGTGACGGAGGCCGAACGCGTCGCGGGGGCGGTCCGCACCGACTTCATCCTCTCGGCCGAGATCATCGTGATCACCCTCGGCGTTGTCGCCGGCCGGCCGCTGGTCACGCAGCTCGCCGTGATGCTGGCCATTTCGGCAGCGATGACGATCGGCGTCTACGGGCTCGTGGCGGCGATCGTGAAGCTCGACGACGCCGGGATCGTGCTGGCATCCCGCCCCGAGCCGGTCCTGGCGTGGATCGGCCGTGGAATCCTGGCCGCCGCTCCCTGGCTGATGCGGGGGCTGTCCGTCGCCGGGACGGCGGCGATGTTCCTGGTCGGCGGCGGCATCGTCGCCCATGGCATCCCCACCGTGCAGCGGATGGTCCACGACCTCGCCGGCCCGCTCTCGCTCGCGGCCGATGCCGCTGTCGGCCTGGTTCTCGGCATCGCGCTCGTCGGGGCCATGCACGTCGTTCACCGGTTTCGTCCGCCCCGGACCGGCGCCGGCGAGTCCCGCCACACAGCCTCGAGGTGACGTCGTGGTTCATTCGCAGCTGACGCGACTGGCGGCCGGCGCGGCGCCGAGGGCATGGGTCGGGCCCCTGGTCGTGCTGCTCGCCTGGCTGGAGGCCGGCCGCGTCGAGGCTGCTTTCGACGTCTCGCCACCCCGGCGCGTCGGCGCGGGCACGGCGGTCGTGTTGCGGCCGCGGGGTGCGGCGGATGAGCGATCGATCGCGGAGTCGGGTGATCTTCTGATCCACTTCCACGGTGCGGTCGACACCATCCGTGAAGCCCTCGAGCGGGCCGGCATCCGGGCGACGGTGGTGGTGGTCAATCAGCCGGGGCTGTCCGCCGCGTATGCGGCTCCGGTTCGCGAACACCCGGCACTCTTCGATTCCCTCGTGTCCGAGGCCGCGTTGTCGACGCCGGATCAGCCCGACGCGCCGGGTCGACACTGGCGACGCATCACGCTCTCGTGCTTCAGTGCGGGCTACGGTGCGGTTCGCGAGATTCTCCGGGATCCGGCGGCGGTGGATCGCATCGACGCGGTCGTCGCGGCCGATTCGATCTACGCCGGGATCGCGGACGAGTCCGCCGCGGCAGGCTCCCGAGCGGTGGATCCCCGGGACATGGACGCGTTCGTGGCCTTCGCCGAGCGAGCCGCCCGCGGGGAGAAGGTTTTCGTGGTCACCCATTCGGCGCAGCCCACCTCCTACGCGAGCACCACGGAAACAGCCGACCATCTGCTCGGCAGCGTCGGGCTCCGCAGGACGGCGGTCGAGCCGGCCGCAGACGCCGAGTATCCGCAGGCGTCACGGGCCGGCCGTGGCCGGTTCCTCGTGCTCGGCTTCGCCGGCGCCTCGGGGCCGGCCCACCTCTTCCATCTCCGCTCCGTCGACCGCTGGTGGGCGATCGCGGATCAGGTGGCCGAACACGGCGTGGAGGACGGCAGGCCCCGCCCGGCCGCAGCGACCGCATCACCTCGCTGAGGTTGCCGCGACGCACCGGGGCGCCCGTCGCGGGGCGACGATCGCCCCGCGACAGGTCGGCACCTCAGAGCACGCCCCGACTGGCGCATCGCCGGTTCGGCGGCGAAGGTCTCGTCACCGGAAGCGAGGATCCGCCCCAGGCTCCCCGAGCGTTCGCCGACCTCCTCGACGACCCGTTCGTCTCTACCGGCTCTTCGCTCCGCCTCATGAAGTTGCACGCGAATCTCCGTGGAGCGTGATCCCACTCGGGGGTCAGATCGCGGCCGCGGCCGTCTCGCCGGTGCGGATCCGCACGACTTCCGTGAGGTTCGTGACGAAGATCTTGCCGTCGCCCACCTGCCCGGTGCGGGCGGTGGACATGATCTTGCTGATCACCGACTGCGCTTCGTCGTCGCTCACCACGACCTCGATCTTCACCTTGGGCAGGAAGTCGACGGAATACTCCGCGCCGCGATACGTCTCCGTGTGGCCCTTCTGCCGGCCAAAGCCTCGCACCTCGGTCACGGTCATCCCCTTCACGCCCAGGGCGTTGAGGGCATCCTTCACTTCCTCGAGCTTGAAGTGGCGGATGATGGCTTCGATCTTCTTCATCGTTCTTGCTCCTCGTCGTGATCGGCCCGCATCGCGGTCCGATGGTCTTGTTACCGAGCCGATCGCGCCGACCGACTCCCGCCGGAGAGATTCCACCTGCACACCCCGTGCCAAAGTGGCGGATCAGGCCTAGGGCCTCTGCGCCGCTGTTTTGCGGCCCCAGGGTGTCTCGCCCGCGTGACTCGGCTCGTGCGGCGTCGCAGGGGCGCGACAGCCAACCGGAGTGCCGCGGTAGGCTACGGTGCCATGATGATGCCGCGGCAGACGGGGCCAACCCGCCGCTGTGTTTCCGACGGGAAGGGCACGATGACCGGATGTCGCTCCATTCGTGCCGCTCTTGCCGCCACCCTGCTCGCATTCCTGCCGATGACCACGCCCTGGCCCTGTTCAGAAGCCGGCGAGCCTGCCAACTACGACGAGTCGGCCGTCGGCGACTTCGCGCTGCCCGACGTCCTGGCCGGCCCGGATGAGAGGCCGGCGACCTCCGCCGCTGCCTGGGCGGCGGCCTCGCGGCCCCACCAGTTCTCGCTGCTCGAGCGGCATGTCTACGGCCGCCGACTGCCGGCGGTGCCCGTGACCGTGATTGGTGACGTCGAGCGCCAGGAGGCCGTGCTCGGCGGGGGGGCGCGAGCGGTCCGGCTGCAGGCGCGGCTCCGACTGGGTGACGCCGCTTCGGCCCCCGCGACCGACGTGCTCGTCTACCTGCCGAAGTCCACGGCGCCGGTGCCGGTGTTTCTGCACCTGAACTTCAAAGGCAACCAGGCCGAGCATCCTGACCCCGGCATCCGGTTGTCCTCCGCATGGCTGCAGGACGATCCGGAACACGGCATCGTCGGCAACCGAGCGACCGACGCCTCGCGGCCACAGGAGCCGCGGCACTGGCCGGTGGAGCGGCTGCTCGACCGCGGCTACGGTGCGGCCACCGCGTGCTACGGCGACGCGTTTCCCGACCGTCCCGACGGCCGGGCCGCCAGCGCCCTGGCTGCGCTCGGCCGCCCGATCGACGGCGAGTTGCCCGCCGACGAGCCGGGGGCCATCGCCACCTGGGCCTGGCAGCTCTCGCGCCTTCTCGACTGGCTCGTGACAGTGCCGGAGGTCGATTCGGCCCGGGTGATCGTCGTGGGCCACTCACGCAACGGCAAGGCCGCACTCTGGGCAGGCGCCTGCGACGAGCGATTCGCGATGGTGGTTTCCAACGAGTCGGGCTGCGGCGGCGCGGCCCTGGAGCGGCGGAACTATGGCGAGACGGTCGAATCGATCACGCGGCGTTTCCCGCACTGGTTCTGCCCCACGTTTCGCACCTTTTCCGACCGCGTGACGGACCTGCCCGTCGACACCCACGTGACCCTCGCAATGGCCGCGCCGCGCCCGCTGTATGTCGCCAGTGCCATCGAGGACCGCTGGGCCGACCCGCGCGGTGAGTTTCTCGCCGCCGTGGCCGCGGAGCCGGTCTGGCGGTTGTTCGGGCTCGACGGCCTCGGCACGGCGGAGTGGCCGCCGGTCGACACGCCCGTGGGCCGGACGATCGGCTACCACGTCCGCTCCGGGAAGCACGACCTCCTGGCCGAGGACTGGCTGCGGTTCGCCGACTTCGCCGACCGGACGCTGCGACCCCTCGGCGACCGTGGCGGAAGCCCGTAGCCGATCGCGACGGCCGGGGTTCCCCAGGGCCGCATCACCCGTGTGAGGTTTGTTCGGCTCTCGAGCGGCATTATTGACGCTTGAAAAAAAGATTCATGGCCGATGGGCCGGGTGGCCGATACCCCATGCATGCCATACAGCGGAAAACGAAAAGACGCGGAAACGC
>Ga0194129_10001846_pt1 | contig 33233 bp, 26 predicted proteins | sample TA2KigCa35mmetaG_FD_150862 | JGI IMG/M metagenome (GOLD analysis project Ga0194129, IMG submission 150862) | Freshwater microbial communities from Lake Tanganyika, Tanzania - TA2015038 Kigoma Deep Cast 35m | ecosystem: Environmental > Aquatic > Freshwater > Lake | place: Tanzania: Lake...
CAGCTGAGGCACGCCGGGCCGGTCGCGGCCCGGGTATCCTTCGTCCTGACATGAACCACGCCGCAGCGTCGCCCGACCCGTCGTCGCTCCCCACCCCGGCACTGGTGCTCGATGCCGGCCGCGTCGGCCGCAACGTCGCGCGGCTGGCGGACTACGCCGCCGGCCACGGGATCGCCGTGCGTCCCCACGCCAAGACCCACAAGAGCGTCGCCATCGCGCGGCTCCAACTGGCGGCCGGCGCCGTCGGCTTGACGGTGGCGAAGGTGGGCGAGGCGGAGGCCCTGCTGCCGGCCTTCGACGACCGCCCGCCCGATCTGCTGGTGGCCTACCCCACGGTCGATGAGCCCCGCACGCGGCGGCTCGCCCTCCTCGCCCGCTCGGGCACCGTTCGCGTCGCGGTCGACACGCCGTTCGCCATCGAGGCGATCGGGGCGGCGGCCCGGGCCGCCGGCGTCACCGTGGGCGTGCTCGCGGATCTCGACGTGGGCATGGGCCGCACCGGCGTCGCTACGGCCGACGACCTCGTCGCCCTCGCCGCGGCCGCCTCGGCGACGGCGGGGCTGCGGCTCGACGGGATCTTCTGCTACCCCGGCCATGTCTGGGCACGGCCGGCCGAGCAGGCCGCGCCGCTCGCGGCCGTAGCGGCGACGCTCGCCGCGGCGGTCGACCGCTTCGATCGGCACGGGCTCTGCCGCGAGATTGTCTCGGGCGGCTCGACGCCGACGGCCTTCCAGTCGCACCTCGTCCCGCAGGTGACCGAAATCCGCCCCGGTACTTTCGTGTGCAACGACATGAACACCGTCCGCGGCGGTTTCTGCAGCCTCGACGACTGCGCCGCCGGGATCGTCTGCACCGTCGTGAGCGATGCGGTCGCCGGCCAGGTCGTGCTCGACGGCGGTACGAAGACCTTGACCAGTGACCCTTGTGGCCCCGCTCCCGACAGCGGGCACGGTCAGATCGTCGAATATCCCGACGCGGTGGTGGTGAAACTGACCGAGGAGCACGGCCAGGTCGACGTCTCGCGGTGCCCGCGCAGGCCACGGGTGGGAGAGCGGGTGACGGTGATCCCCAACCACGTCTGCCCGTGCGTCAATCTGCAGGACACCGTCTGGTGGCGCGAGGGCGACGGCACGGTGCGGCCGCTGCCCGTCGACGCCCGCGGCCGGCTGTCGTGATCCGGCGGACCGTCACGCGGCTCGGCGGCCGCTCATGACCAGGCCGCGCGCAGGAAACGCAACCAGTTGCCGTAGATCACCTTCTCGACGTCGGCGGGTGGATACCCCCGCTCGGCCAGCAGGGCCGGCAGCCGCGCCAGCTCGGCGATCGTCTCCAGGTCGTAGGGCGCCTGCTCGCGGCCAAAGGCACCGTCCAGATCGGAGCCAAGGCCCACGTGATCGGCGTTGCCGGCGATCTGGCAGATGTGGTCGAGATGGTCGATCATCACCGCCAGCGAGCAGTTGGTTCCACGCGGCGTCGACTCGCCCCGCACCCAGCCCGGCACCATCATCCACGCATCGAGTGCGCCGCCGATCACCGCCCCGCGGGAGACGAGCGCCCTGATCATGTCGTCCGAGAACTGACGGTTGTGGTCGACGAGCGCACGGCAGTTGTTGTGGCTTGCCCAGACCGGTCCGGAGAAGGCGTCGAGCGCGTCCCAGAAGGCGGCGTCGCAGAGGTGCGTGGCGTCGAGGATGACTCCCAGGCGGCCCATCTCGTCCAGCAGCGCCCGCCCCGCGGCATTGAGCGGCGCCGAGGCGTCGGTGCCGTGGGCGTAGCGACCGGGTCCATAGTGGGCCGGCCCCAGCGCCCGCAGCCCGACCGCGTGCGCCCGCTCGAGATGGCCGGGCGTGATCAGCGAATCGGCCCCCTCGAGCGAGAGGACGTAGCCGATCGGCAGCCGGGAGGTGTCGGATCTGGTCGCCAGCGCGGCCTGCCAGCGGGCCACGTGCCGGTCGAGCGCCGCCCGGTCGGCGATCTGCACCAGCTCGCCGGCCTCCTCCATGGTCCGGTACCACTGCAACTGCCCCTGCGTCTGCGACCAGGCCTGCTCGGGCGAGTTCCAGCCGGGCAGTCGATTGTCGGGGGCCACGAAGCGGGCGATCTGCGTGGCCACCACGAGGCCGATTCCACCGCGGCGAAGTTCCGGAAACGACACGACGGCGTTGCCGCGGTCCGGCTTGTCGGACAGGTTCCTGGCCCGCTCGCGGGCATTGATCTCCCCCGCGGTCATCCGCAGGTCGCGGTTCCACTCCATGGCGTTCATCGCCAGGTCGAGATGGGCGTCGATCGTGAACATCGGTCCGCCTCCGGCAGTCAGATCAGTCGAGCGAGCACGAGCACGCCCGCGAGGCCGACGACCGACACGATCGTCTCCATCACGGTCCAGCTCTTGAAGGTGTCGGCTAAACCCAGGTCGAAGTATTCCTTGAACAACCAGAAGCCGGCGTCGTTGACGTGGGAGAAGGCGAGGCTGCCGGCCCCGATCGCGAGCACCATCAACTCGGGATTCGCGCCCCCCTCCGTCACCAGCGGCTCTACCAGCCCCGCCGCGGTGAGTCCCGCGACCGTCGCCGAGCCGACGCCGGCCCGGACCGCCGCCGTCACGGTCCATGCCACGATCAGCGGATCGACCGCCAGCCACTGTAGGGCCTGCCCGATCCGGCCGTTCACGCCGCTCTGGACGAGCACCTCCTTGAAGGCCCCGGAGCCGGCGATCACGAGCAGGATCGACGCGACGTCACCGATCGCGGCGGCATAGGTTCCCATCACCGACGGCAGCGAGCGGCCCCGCGACAGGCCGAGCGTGACGGTGGCGACCAGCAGCGTTACGATCATCACGACGTCCGGGTCGGCTAGGAAACGGATGATCGCCCCCGCCGCCGAATCCGCGGCCGTGAGGCCACCGGTGGCCGCCGTCGCGAGAAGCAGCCCGGCCGGCAGGAGCGCCGTCGCCATGCTGACGACCGCCCCGGGCAGCGACGACTCGGGCAGCGGGCTCGCCTGCAGGCCCGCCGGAGGCCGTGCGGGCACGCCGGCGACCACTCGGGCGAACACCGGACCTGCCAGCACCAGTGCCGGGACGGCGACCAGCATCCCGTAGAGCAAGGTCTTGCCGATGTCGGCGCGGAACGTCGCCACCAGGGCGGTCGGAGCCGGATGGGGCGGAAGCAGGCCGTGGGCCACGCTCAAAGCGGCCAGCGCGGGCAGGGCCACGACGAGCGGCGGCAGTCGGTAGCGGCCCACGACCGCGAAGATGATGGGCACCATCAGCACGAAGCCGACGCCATAGAACAGCGGGATGCCGACGATGAAACCGGTGAGGGCCATCGCCCAGGCCATCCGGCCGGCACCGAACCCCGCCACCAGCGTGTCGGCGACGCGTTGGGCCGCGCCACTCTCCACCACGAGCTTGCCGAGCATCGCGCCGGTGACGATCACCACCGCGAGCGAGCCGAGCGTGTCGCCGATACCCTTCCGCAGGGCGTTGGGCACCTTGTCGAGCGGCATGCCTAGCGCCAGGGCGGCCGTGGCCGCGACGAGGAAAAAGGCCAGGAACGGATGCACCTTCGCCCAGGCGATGAGCACCACCAGGGCGGCGATCGCGACGGCGAGGACGAGCAGCGACGGCATCGCTCAGACCGTGGCCAGAAGCTGAATAAGCCGCCGCGCCCGCTCGGCCAGCGCTGCGAAGCGGCCCGACGCGAGCGTCTCGGCGTCGATCAGTTGGGTGCCCACGCCCACGCAGTGGACGCCGGCGGAAAACCAGCCGCGGAGATTGGCTTCCTCGATCGACACGCCCCCGGAGGGCATGAGCCGCAGCCACGGACAGGGCCCACGGACCGACTTGATGAACGCGGCCCCGCCCAGGGCGTCGGCCGGAAAGACCTTGATCACGGCCGCCCCCTGCCGATGGGCCCGCACCATCTCGCTGACCGTGCCCGTCCCCGGACACCAGGGGAGACCCCGCTGGGTGCAACAACGGCCCACCTCCTCGTCGAGGTTCGGGGCGACGATGAAGCGGGCCCCGGCGGCATGAAACGCCTCCACCTGTGATGCCTCGACGATCGTCCCGGCCCCCAGCACCATGCCTGGCAGCCGTTCGGCTCCCCGGACGAGCTCGCGAAACACGTCGATCGCGTGGGCCGCCCGATTGGTGAACTCGAAGACGCGGAAGCCGGCGGCATGCAGGGTTTCGAGCACCCCCATGCCGGTGCCGGCGTCGCCGCAGGAGAACAGCGGCAGTGCTTTCTGCACCGCGAGCATATCGACGATCGTGGTGTCGGCTGCCACCGGCCTGGTCCTAGGTGAGTTCGAACAGGGCCTCGATCTCGACCGGGATGTCGTCCGGAAGCGAGCCCATGCCCACGGCACTCCGCACGCCGATCCCGTGCTCGTGTCCCCAGATCTCGGCGAACAACTCGCTCGCTCCGTTGATCACGAAGGGGTGCTTCTCGAACTCGGCGGTGCAGTTGACCATGCCGAGGACCTTGATGACCCGCTTCACGCGATCGAGGCTCGAGAGGGTGGCCAGCAGCGTGGCCAGCATCGTGAGGGCTACCTGGCGGGCCGCCCGCTTGCCGCCCTCGGCGTCCAGGTCACGGCCCACCCGGCCGCGCATCAGCGTGTTGTCGGGCAGCAGCGGTCCGTGCCCGGAGACGTAAAGATGCCGGTCGACGATCAGCGCTGGCTTGTAGACGCCGACGGGCTTCGGAGCCGGCGGCAAGGTCAGGCCGAGGGAGAGGAACCGGGCGTGGGCCGTCATGGAGGCTTGCTCGAAGGGGGCGGAAGGTCGGCACCGTCCGTTCGGTGAGGCGACCGGCTGGCCGCCGTTCTCGAAGGCCGGCTATCATCCCGAGTCGTTCGTGGGGAGCGACGCGTGCACGGATGATAACTCACCGGCCACGGTCGGATGCGAGGCGGAACAGGGAGGCTGCATGTCCACCCATCGAAGGTTCTCGGCGCCATGGCGTCCGCTCGGGATCCTGCTGGTCGCCGCAGCGGGCTGCGGGCCCGCCCGCCCGGCCGCCCCCCTTCCGAAGCGACCCCTGCCTCCGGCCGCCACCTATGTCTGCCGCTTCACCGCCGGTCCGATCACAATCGACGGCAGCCTGAACGATCCGGCCTGGCGGAAGGCCGCCGAGTTGTCGCGATTTTCGATGCCCTGGCTGCCGACGGGCGACCAACCGGCGTCGAAGCCGGCCCGCGCCAGGATGCTGTGGGACCGCGACTGGCTCTACATCGCGGCCGACATCGAAGACGACGTCACCACGCACGACGGCCCTACCTGGGACAACGACGTCTTCGAGGTGTTCCTCAAGCCGTCGCTCACAGCTCCCGCGTACTACGAGTTTCAGGTGAATGTCCGCAACACGATCTTCGACTGCTTCATTCCCCGCCGAGGCCACGTGGCCCGGTTCATGAAGATGCACGAGTTCGGGATCGAGTCAGCGGTCTCGCTCCGTGGCACGCTCGACGACTGGACCGACCGCGACCAGGGCTGGTCGGTCGAGATGCGGATTCCCTGGTCGAGTTTCGTGCACACGGGCGGCGGGCCGCAGTCGGGCGACGAGTGGCGATTCGCGCTGTGCCGCTACGACTACGACGTGGCCGGCGAGTCGCCCGAACTCTCGACCACCGCCCCGCTGCCGGTGCGGAGCTTTCACAGCCATGAGCACTACGCGTTGCTGAAGTTCGAGGGGCCCGCGTTGACCTCCGACGCCGCTCCGCCGACGCCCGCGGACGGTCAAGCGACAATCTCGACCGCTCCCGAGGAGCCGCGACTCCCGAGACGCATGTGATCTAGCCCTTCAACAAGCGAAGGTCGACTCGTCTGAGGGGCCGAGGTCGGGCCGCGGGGCCGTGCGTACCGCGATCGCCAGGCCGCCGTGGTGCGGTTTTCGGCAGCGGTTTGGCTGGGCTTCATCTCGGACTCGTCTGCACGTCGTGCGGCCCGGGGCGAATCGGGACCGAAGCATCCGGACGCCGGCTGCAGTGGATTGCGTCAGCAGTGAAGCGGCACGCGGAGTTGATCGAGCAGGCGGAAGAGCACGCCCAGTTACTCACGAGTATGTCCAGCGGAGCCGAGAGGGCGTCCATATCACTCTTGAGATGGGCTTGGCCAGGGAGAAGACCAGCGGATGGCGGCCCCATTGGCTCTTGTAGTCGATGTTCATCCCCTCCTTGCACTGCCCGGTCGTCTCGACCATCGTGCCGTCGGCATCGAGAATCGCTTCCCGAAAGAAGGCTTCCGGCTACTGTCGCCAGACTTTCACACGCGTCTCGTTGAACACGTCCTAGAGGGCCGTGATGTGTCCGGCATCGAATCTGCGGCAGAAGTCTTCAGCCGTCGTGGGATCGGGGATCCGCCGCGCCCCGAGGGCATCCAAGTAGCCCTCGTCGTTCCGCGGCGGTTCCAGGTGCTCGTCCCGTGTCCCACCCGCCAGGAGGTTGAACGCGATGTTCAGGACGCGATCCGACTCGTGGTACGGCAGGTGCACCTTGAGCAGGCCGAGGCGGTCATTGATCAAGCGATCGAGCCCCAGCCGTTGCACCAGTAGATGCACCGTGCCGATCCCGCCCGTCGTGATCGCCCGAGTTCGGTCCGCGATCTCGTGGATGTTGGAGGCTGCCAGTTGCGGCCGCGTCGACGCTTGGCGATCGATCCGCTCGGGCTTCCGGGTGATTCTCTGCTGGCGTGTTCGCCGCTGTTTCGCCCCTTGGCGTTCACTCGAAACTCCTCCATGCGAGACGAGCCGCGTGACCAGGCTCCAACCGTCATCCCGCGATTCGTCGGGGGGATGACGAGTTTTTGATGCGCTCAGCGCACAATGCGCAAGCGAAAAGTCGCTTGGCTCAGGGCTAGGCCAGCAAGTCCGGAATGACGCGGGCATGTTCGACGCCGGTGAGCCGGAAATCGAGCCCGAGGTGGCGGTAGGTGAGCCGCTCATGGTCGAAGCCCAAAAGCTGCAGCACCGTGGCGTGAAAGTCGCGGATGTGCACCGGGTCCTTGACGATGTTGTAGGAAAAGTCGTCGGTCTCTCCGTAGATCTGACCGCCGCGGGCGCCACCGCCGGCCATCCACATCGTGAAGCAGCGGGGGTGGTGGTCGCGGCCGTAGTTCTGCTTCGAGAGGCCCCCCTGGGAGTAGACCGTGCGGCCGAACTCGCCCCCCCAGATCACGAGGGTCTCGTCGAGCAGGCCGCGGTTCTTGAGGTCGGCGATCAGGCCGTGGGTGGGATGATCGATGTCATTGCAGCCGTTCTTGAGCCGGTTCACCAGGTTGCCATGATGATCCCAGTGATTCAGGTAGATCTGCACGAACCGCACGCCTCGCTCCACCATCCGGCGGGCCATGAGCACGCTGTTGGCGAACGAACCGGGCTTGGTCACCTGCTCGCCGTAGAGGTCGAGCGTGGCCCGCGACTCGTTCGACAGGTCGGTCAGCTCAGGAACGCTGGACTGCATGCGGAAGGCCATCTCGTACTGGGCGATCCGCGTCCGCGTCTCAGGGTCGCCGATCCTCGCAAGCGTCCGCTCGTTGAGGGCCTGGAGGCCGTCGAGCGTCTTGCGGCGGAGATCGGCCGGCACGCCGGGCGGATTGGTGAGGTAGAGGATCGGATCGCCGGCGCTGCGGAAGCTGACGCCGGAATATTCACCGGGCAGGAAACCGCTCGACCAGAGGCGGGCGCCGATCGCCTGCGCCTGTTCGACCACCGTCGAGCGGGCCACCAGGACGACAAAGGTCGGCAGGTCGGCGTTGAGCGAGCCCAGCCCGTAGCTGGCCCACGACCCGAGGCAGGGGCGGCCCGTGATCTGGTTGCCCGTCTGCATGTAGGTGATCGCCGGCTCGTGATTGATGGCCTCGGTGTGCATCGATCGGATGAAGCACATCTCGTCGGCCACCTTGGCCGTCCAGGGCAGGAGCTCGCACATCCACATCCCGCAGTCGCCCTGGCGGTCGAACGTGAAGACCGACGGGGCGATCGGGAACCGCTGCTGGCCCGAGGTCATCGTGGTCAGTCGCTGGCCGTTGCGGACGCTCTCGGGGAGGTCCTTGTCGTACCACGACCCCAGCTGCGGTTTGTAATCGAACATGTCCTGCTGGGGCGGGCCGCCCACCATGTGCAAGTAGATGACGTGCTTGGCCTTGGGGGCGAAGTGGGGACCCACTGCGCCGGGCACGCGGGCCACGCCGTCGGCGGTCGCAGCGGCCCGGCCAACGTCCCCCGGCAGCAGCGTGGCTAACGCCGCACCACCGAGCAGGTGGCTGCCGGCCTCGAAGAATCGGCGTCGGGTGAGGTTGAGGCCGAGTTCGGCCAGCGGGTCGTGCGGGCTCATGGCGTGTCTCCTGTCGCCGCGTTCACTTGCAGAGCGTCTCGTCGAGATTCATCAACTCGTTGACGACCAGTGTCCAGGCGGCGAGCCGCGGCTGGTCGGCCGTCCGCGGCTTGGACGCGCCCACGGCGACGAGCTTGGCCGCGTCGTCGGGATGGGCGGCGTAGTGGGCCGCCAGGTCGGCCAACGAGGCCGTGACGACGCCCCGCTCGTCGGGTTCGAGCGGCCGGGCCAGGAGCCGGCGGGCCATGAAGTCGAACCGGGAGGCATCGTCGCCCGGCTGCTCGAGGGCCAGATCGGCCAGCACCCGTGCGGCCTCGACGAACTGCGGGTCGTTGAGCGTCACGAGCGCCTGCAGCGGCGTGTTGGTCCGCTCCCGCTTGACCGTACAGGTCTCACGGGATGGGGCGTTGAAGATGTCGAGCGACGTCGGCGGAGCCGACCGCTTCCAGAACCAATAGAGGCTGCGGCGGTAGAGCTCCTCGCCGGTGCCAGGGGTGTAGGCCTTCGTGTTGCTCTCGGGCATCGCGACGGCCTCCCAGACGCCCGGCGGCTGGTAGGGCTTCACACTCGGACCGCCGAGTTTCCGGACCAGCAGGCCGCCGGCGGCGAGCGCCTGATCGCGGACCATCTCCGCGTCCATGCGGAACCGCGGGCCCCGCGACAGCAGGCGATTATCGCGGTCGGCCACCAGCTTCGCGGGAGTGGTCGTCGCCGCTTGGCGGTAGGCCGCGCTCGTGAGCATCAGCCGGAAGAGCCGCTTTACGTCCCAGCCGTGCTCGCGGAAGTCGACCGCCAGCCAGTCGAGCAGCTCGGGGTGGCTGGGCAGCTCACCGCTGGTGCCGAAATCGCCGGCCGTTCTCACCAGGCCCGTCCCGAACACCTCCTGCCAGAAGCGATTGACCGTGACGCGGGCGGTGAGCGGATGCTCGGGAAGCAGCAGCCACTTCGCCAGTCCGAGCCGATTCCGCGGCAGCCCCTCCGGGAGGGGGGGTAGGGCCTCGGGCGTGCCGGCAGTCACCTCGTCCTTCCGCTTGTCGTACTCGCCGCGGTCGAGCATGTGGGCCTTGGGCATGCCGGGCTTTTCGTTCATCACGTGGGCGATCGCGCCCCGCCGCCCGAGGGCCACGATCTCGGCGTCGATCTCGGCCTTCTTTTGAGTGCCCGCGACGAAGGCCTCGTCCTTCGTGCCGAGCCACCAGTCGTAGAGCCCGCCGGCCGCCTTGGGTCGTTCGGCCGCCGGGAGCTCGGCGATGTCGGCGAGCAGGCCGGCCTGCGAGAGCCCGCCGACCTCGGCCGCCGAGAGGTTGCGACCGTAGAGTTCGAGGCCGGCCAGGCCCACGCCGTGGGCCGGCGAGCCGGGCGTGCGGCTGCCGATCGTGAGCGGCACGCCGGTTTTGATCGAGTGCCGCTGGAACGAATCGTTTTGCGCCCGCGTCGCCTGCGGCGCGCCGTCGTAATAGATTTTCACGCCCTCGGCCTTGCCGCTGCCGTCATAGGTGAGCGTGACCAGCGTCCAGGCGTTGGCGGGCAGTTGGGCGTCGGCGACCACCTTCAGGGCGTCGTCAGGCCAGGCGTGGATCACGTGCATGCCGACGCGGCGTCCCTCGACCCAGACGTCCCAGCCCCGAAACCGGGCGGCTTCTTCCATCCGGGCCACGACCGCGTAGGACGTGTCGACGGCTGGCGGCCGCAGCCAGCACCGCACCGTGAAGGGCTGATCATGTTCGTAATCGCCGGCGGCCGGGACGTCGGTGAGCTTGCCGGCGAGCGTCACGGCCGACGTGCCCAGCGGGCCCGGCTGCCAGGCCACGCTGCCGGCCAGTGGCAGATCGGTCGCCTTGCCGAGCAGGGTCGCCCGGGCCTTGTTGCCCTGCCCGTCGTCGAGCGGTATCGCCAACGAGGCCGCGTCCTGCGGCAGGGCGGCCCGGATCGCGGCCGCATCGGCGGCGGCGATGAAGGCGTCGAAGGCCGGCCTGGCGGCTTGCCGGCGGTCCGCGATCGTGCGATTCACCTCGGTGCGCAGGGCGTCGAGTTCCGCCAGCCGCACCCGATCCTCGGCGATGGGCACCTGCAGGATCGGCGGCGTGTCCTTGATGTTGCCGTCGCGCGGCCCCTGGGTCGTGTTGTTGAAGAAGGCCGACAGGGCGTAGAAGTCCTTCATCGTGATCGGGTCGAACTTGTGGTCGTGGCAGACGGCGCAGCCGGTCGTCAGGCCCATCCAGACCGTGGAGGTCGTCTCCGTGCGGTCGCGGGCATAGAGGACGACATATTCCTCGTCGATGATGCCCCCTTCGTTGGTCGTCATGTTGCAGCGGTGGAAGCCGCTGCCGATCTGGGCGTCGGCCACGGCATGGGCCGGGGCGTCGGGCCCGAGATCGACGAGGTCGCCAGCCAGTTGAAACTCGGTGAACCGGTCGAACGGCATGTTGGCGTTGAAGGCGTGGATCACCCACTCGCGAAACGTCCACATCTCGCGGAAGTTGTCGAAGTGGATGCCGTGGGTGTCGGCGTAGCGGGCGTAGTCGAGCCAGTACCGACCGCGATGCTCGCCCCAGGCGGGCGTCGCCAGCAGGGTGTCGACGTACCGCTCGTAGGCATCGGGCCGCGTGTCGGTGACGAACGCCTCGACCGCCTCCGGCTCGGGGGGCAGGCCGGTGATGTCGAGGGCCGCGCGACGCGCGAGCGTGCGGCGGTCGGCCTCGGGGGCGGGGGCGAGCTTCTCCGCCTCGAGCCGGGCGAGGATGAAGCGGTCGATCGGGTTTCGCACCCAGGCCGCGTCAGCCACTTGGGGCGGCTCGGGCTTGGCCGGTGGAATGAACGACCAGTGGGCCTCGTAGGGCGCGCCTGCCGCGATCCACTTCGTGAGCAGGGCTTTTTGGTCCGCCGAGAGGGTCCTCTTGGTCTGCGGAGGAGGCATCACCTCCTCGGGGTCGTCGGAGCAGACGCGGTCGAGCAGGGGGCTCGAGTCGGGATCGCCGGGCACGATCGCGCCGAACTCGACCGCGTCGTCGCGTCGGTCGAGCCGCAAATCGGCCTTGCGACTGGCGCTGTCGGCCCCGTGGCAGGCGAAGCAGTTCTCCACGAGGATCGGGCGGATTTCGCGGTTGTAGCCGATCTCCGGGGCGGCGGCCGCCGGGCGGAGCACGGCCAGGAGAGCACACAGAACGATCGGGGAAACGCGTCGGAGCATCGAACACCTCGTGCCACGTGCACCTGGCCGCGGACCTCGCGCTGGCGAGCCCGCAGCCCACAGAAGCGGTGGGGACTAAAGAAGATCGTGCAGAAACCCAGAGAAATGATAGCACCGCATGGTGGTCCGAGCCAGCGCAGTCACCGCCGGGATCGGTCCCCGCGGCCGCCTCACGCTGTGTGGTATCCTGCGGCTCAGGGCGGCGGCGTGGGCCGCGGTTCCGGCCTCTCGCCTCGAAAACGGTCGATCAGCCATGGCGATGTCCTTGATTGCGACATGTCGGGGTGCCCTGGCGACGATCCTCGCGGCGGCCGTCTTGCCGGCGGCCGAGCCGGAGCTCAATGTTCTGCCGGCGGGTTCCCGCGCGTTGTTCAACGGCAAGGATCTCGTCGGCTGGCGGGGCATGGGCACCGACGATCCCTCTCAGCTCGCTGCCAAGACCGCCGAGGAGCGGGCCGCCTTCTTCGCCGCGAACCAGACCGCGCTAGAAGCGCATTGGAAGGTCGTCGATGGAGCGCTCGTCAACGACGGCCAGGGTCCATATTTGACGACTGTCGACGATTTCGGCGACGTGGAACTGTGGGTCGATTACAGGACGGTGCCAAGGGCCGACAGCGGGATTTACCTGCGGGCCACGCCGCAGGTGCAGATCTGGGACTCGACCGAGGCGGGCAAGTTCAAGATCGGCGCTGACAAGGGTTCGGGGGGGCTCTGGAACAACAGTCCCGGTGCAGCCGGCAAGGATCCCCTGGTGCTGACCGACAAGCCCTTCGGCGAGTGGAATCGCTTTCGGATCGTGCAGGTCGGGGCCCGCACATCGGTGTGGCTCAACGACAAGCTCGTGGTCGACCACGCGATCATGGAGAACTACTGGGACCGCAAGAAGCCGCTCCTGCGACGCGGGCCGATCCAACTGCAGACGCACGGCGGTGAGATCGCCTGGCGGAACGTGTTCGTCCGCGAGATCGGTGCTGAGGAGGCCAACGGCTGGCTCCGCGCCCACGCCGGCGAGGGCTTCGAGCCCGTCTTCAACGGCTGTGACTTCGCGGGCTGGGCCGGTCCGGTCGACAACTACGAGGTGGTCGACGGCGCTATCCGGTGCAAACCGGGCAAGGGGGGCACGATCCACACCGAGAAGGAGTACCGCGACTTCATCGCGCGACTCGAGTTTCGCCTGCCACCGGGGGGCAACAACGGTCTGGCGATCCGCTACCCGGGGTCGGGCGACACCGCCTACGTCGGCATGTGCGAACTGCAGGTGCTCGATTCGGAGCATCCCAAATACGCGACGCTCGATCCGCGGCAGTTCCACGGCTCCGTCTATGGCATGGCGGCGGCCGAGCGCGGGTATCTGCGGCCGGCTGGGGAGTGGAACGAGCAGGAAGTCATGGTGAAGGGGAGCCGGATCAAGGTCGAGCTCAACGGCTCGGTGATCCTGGATGCCGACGTGGCGGCGGTGAAGGACTTCCTCGGCGGCAAGCCGCATCCCGGCATGCATCGTACGCAGGGGTTTTTCGGCTTCGCCGGCCACGGGGACGCCGTCGAGTTCCGGAACATCGCCATCAAGCGGCTCGACCGAGTTCGGGCCGCGGTGACAGAGGATGGCCAGCCATGATCAACAGTGCGCGGCCTGAGCGGCGGGGCCCATGCCGGTCGCGAAACGGCGGGCTGACGCTCGTCGAGGTGTTGGTGGTGATCGTGATCGTTGCGGTCCTGCTGGGCCTGCTGCTGCCCGCCGTGCAGTCGCTGCGGGCCCTCGCCAGGACCACCTCGTGCGGAAACAATCTGTATCAACTGGGAGTCGTCCTGGCGCGGTACGTGGCGATTCGGCAGGTGTCGCCGACGCCGGCCGACATGCTCGACGGGGTCGACCACATGCTCGACGGCGAGCGGTCGGTCTACCGCTGCCCGGAGGTCGAGGGGGCCGATCTGCAGGCCTACGGCGTCAACATGTGCCTCAATCGGATCATGACCGAGGCGGATCTCATCGCCATGACGGACGCCAACGTGGCTGTCCTGCGGTATCGCTTCGCCGACGGGGAGAAGTGGGCCACCATGATCGCCCCCCGGCATGCGGGTGTGGTCAATGCGATGTGCTTCGATGGGCGGGTCGATCGCCGCACGCCCGAGGAGATCAACCCATACGACCCCGTCGACGGGCCGCGAATCCTGCTGCAGTGGTGGCAGCCGCGACTGCCGTGCAACACCGACGAATCGGCCTGCGGATGCTTGGCCAAGGGGCTCCGCGCCGTCTACACGCCGCTCTCCTACGACGGCCTGACCGAGCCGGTGACGATGACCGTGACCACGCTCTACCTGCCCTTCGGCCACAACATTGGGTGGGGGGACGTGAAGGACCATCTCAAGGGCGTGCATCCCTTCTGGGACAAGAAGGCCTACCGCCCGTTTGCCGCTACGATCTCGGGGTCGATCGCCATCCCGAAGACGGGGAACTACCGATTTCTCGTGAGCCATGACGACGCGATGAGCATGCGGGTGGACGGCCAGCTGGTCCACAACCGCGGTTCGTGGACGGGGGGGCCCGGCAGTCAGGTCTGGAACTCGGCGGGCACGATTCCGCTCAAGCGGTCCACGTGCGTGCCGATCGAAATCACGCTGACGCAGAATCCCCCTACCGACAACCACCTCTGGGTGATGTGGGAATCGGATGCCGGCATCACGCTGCAGCCGATCCCGGCCGAAGCCATGTGTTCGGATCCACGCTGAGCGGGGGCTGCGGTGATGGCAGACGGATGGCCAGATCGATGGCTCGTCCTGGCGCTCCCGGCGGTCGCGGTAGGCTGCGACTGCAGCGGTCCGCGGTCGGCCGACGCGATCGCTGCCGAACAGCTCTCCCTGCCCGTGCTCTACCTGACTGCGGAGGGTGAGGAGGTGACCGCACCGTCCAACCTCAGCGACGTCATGATCGCCCCGCGGTCCCGCCGGCTCGCCTTCCGTGCGTATCAGTGCATCAATCCCGACTGTCCCAATCGCGATCGCGGCAGCAAAGGCCGTCCGTTTTTGTTTGCGTGGCCCGACCCGCTCTGGCGGATTGGCGACAAAGGCGACGTCGAGTACGAGGTGGTGGAAGACCGGATGGGTGAGATCGTGATGCGCGGTGGCACGGCCGAGCCGACCTGCCCGGGGTGTCTGACTCACCGGAACGTGCGGAGCGAATCGGCCGAGGAGCGGCAGCGATACCGCGACTGGGTGGTCTATTACGAACTCCCGGAGTCGGCGGCCCGGAGCCGCCAGCTCGACGCCGAATACCGGGACCGCAAGGGGCTCGGCGGCAAACCGGCGGCTTTGTCACCCTGATTCACGTGCCCGCCGGAACCCCGCGGCCACCGCTCGCGGTGGCTGCTCGCAGAGGCCCTCGGCCCCACTCCGGAAGTCTTTTTAGCAACCCAAAGATCACCGCTCGGCACCGGATTTTAGCGATTTTTTTGGGGAGGCGACGTGCTATACTCCGAAGATAGGTCCGAGCGGGTTCGCAGTCGCTGATACCAGGAGCGATCCGATGGCGAACAAGATCGAGTCAGACCCCGGGCGGCGGGAGGCCGGGCCGCTCCCCAGCGGTTTCTCGACGGGTCGCGCTCTTCCGCCCAAGCCAGCCTCCAAACCCCCGCCTCCCAAAACGGCCAACGCCGAGCCGGAGGAAGACGATGGGCACGGGCAGGACGACCGCCCGCCCTCCGTCGGCATGGTATCGGCGATGCCGGCCTGGGCGATCAGCATGCTCTTCCACATCATCGCGCTGCTCGCGATGGCGTTGGTCGCCGGCGAGGCCGTGCAGACGGAGATTCCCACGGTCATCACCTCGGGGCCCTCCGACGTCGAGGAGGAGTTCAGCGAGATCGAAGAAGAAGAAGCCCCGGAGACCTCGCAGGACACGTCCGACGCGGTGGCCGACGTGGTGGTCACCGAAGTGGCGGTGACGCCGGTCGAAGTCACGTCGCTCGCGGACGACGTTGATGCCGCGGCACTCTCCGTTGAACTCAACGACTTCGGCAGCGAGACGGCGCCGGCGTCCGACATGATGTCGACGATCGGCGCCATCGGCGGCACTGGTGGCGGTCTCGGTGGGCGGGCCAATGCCGGGCGACTTGCGGCGGCGGGCGGCGGCGGTGCCGACACCGAGCAGGCGGTTGACCGAGCGCTCAAGTGGATCGCAAACCACCAGATGCCGGACGGCGGGTGGTCATTCGACGTGGCCAAGTGCCCGAGTTGCAACGGTCAGTGCACCCACTCAGGCGTCGGAAAGGCCGATGATCGCTGTGCCGCCACGGCGATGGCGCTACTGCCGTTCCTCGGCCGGGGCTACACGCACACGGAAGGTCCCTACAAAAAGCAGGTCGAGGGAGGTATCGGGTTCCTGGTGAAGATGGCGGTCGCCGGCAAGGGCCAGGCCTACGACGGCGGCGGTAGCCTCTACTCCCAGGGGCTCGCGGGTATCGCCCTCTCCGAGTGCTATGCGATGACGCAGGACAGCCGGCTCGCCGTCCCCACGCAGGCCGTCCTGAACTTCATCATGAACGCCCAGGATCCACATGGTGGTGGCTGGCGGTATTCGCCGCGGCAGCCTGGCGACACGTCGGCCGTGGGCTGGCAGATCATGGCCCTCAAGAGCGGCAACATGGCGTACCTCCAGGTCAACCCGCTGACGGTCAAGAAGGCCGTCGAGTTTCTCGATTCGGTGCAGTCCGACTCTGGAGCGACGTACGGCTACACAGGGCCCGACAACAGGCCGGGAACTTCGGCCGTCGGACTCCTCTGCCGGATGTATCTGGGCTGGAAGAAGGATCACCCCGGTTTGCAGGATGGCGCGGCCCGGCTCGCGAAGATGGGGCCGAACGACGATCTCTATTATGACTACTACGCCACGCAGATCATGCACCACATGGAAGGCGATATGTGGATCGCCTGGAACGATAAGATGAAGGGCATGCTGCTCAAGTTGCAGGCCGACAAGGACCACGAGACCGGCAGTTGGTACAAGGGCGTCGATGGGGGGCATGGTGCTCATGCGGCGGGTCGGCTCTATTGCACGTCGCTGGCCGCGATGATTCTCGAGGTTTATTACCGCCACCTGCCCATCTATAAGAATCAGAGTGTGGCGGAGGAATTCCGCGAGTAGGGCGATGGTTTGCGTTGCGGTGCCCGCGGCAAATCGGTACAGATTTGTCGATATCGGGGCGGCGGTGGGGTCCCCCTGTGGCAGTGGGGCCGGTCGCGGCGGGTGGCGATGGTCTTTTAGAGGAGTGTTCATTATGTCGAGCCTGAAGCGGGGGATGACGCTCATCGAAGTGCTGGTGGTGGTCGTCATCATCGCGGTCCTGATCGGCCTGCTCCTGCCGGGCGTGCAGTCGGCCCGCGAGCTGGCCCGCATCTCCACGTGCGGCAACAACCAGCGGCAGCTCGGCGTGGCGTTGCACAACTACGTGACGCGGTTCGAGAAACCGCCCCGCTGGGACGTCTTCATGAAGGATATGGGAGCCTTCCTCGACGGCAGCCTCGATGTCTACTCGTGCCCGACGGCGCAGCTCGACAAATCTTCCACCAAGGCCGCCCAGTCGTATGGGGCGAACATGTGCGTCGAGCGGTTCACCAAAGACTCAAGCAAGGTCGTGCTCGCCGACGCGCTGGAGCCGGAGTTGCGGTGGACCAACTCCGAGCGAAGTGCCTGGGTGGCCGCGATGCCGCCGCGGCACTTCGGCGAGGTGAACGTGCTGTTCTTCGACGGCAGCGTGCAACGGATGAATCCGACGGCACTCGATCCCTACGACCCGGTCGTCGGGGCCGAGATCACCAATCGTCTCTGGAAACCGGAACTAGGTTGCCGAGGCGATCTGCACCCCGACTGTGCCCGTGGCGGGCTGATCGCCGAGTATTGGTCGGACACAGCGTGGGCGAGGCCCAAGGGTGGCCCGCCCGACATCGTCCGGGTCGACAAGTCGCTCAGCAGCCCGTTCGGCTCGGCGGACGGCTACAGCACGTCCGGTCCGTATCCGTTTCCGGACAAGCGATATTATGAGGATCGCAACGGCAACGGCTGGCCCGACTGCGCGTTTCAAGGGCGCTGGCGGGGCTTCGTGTATGCCCCTTGCTCGGGCAACTATGTGATGCACGTAATGCACGACGACAACTGCTGGGTCGACATCGCCGGCAAGCAGGTCTTCTACCGCTACTGCTGCGGGTGGGCGACCGGCCAGCCCTTCGTGCTGTCGCCGGGCTGGCATCCGATCGAGGTGCGGTTCGACAACGACCGCTGGAGCCACGACTACCTCGTGATCGAGTGGACTTCCGATTGCGGTGTGAGCAGGCAGGCCCTCGACATGTCGAACCTGCGATGTCCGTGATGCGTGGCGAGACGGCGGTGGCTGGGGACGACGTGCGGGCGACGCGGGGCGGACGGATCGTCGCCGCGGTGTCGCTGCTGGCGGTCATGCTTGTCGGCTGTGGCAGCAGGTCGACGCGTCCCCGCTCGCGTGAGGACGTGTTTCAGGACCGGCTCCGGGTCGACACGCTCTTCATCACGGAGGATGGGCGGCGATTCACGCGGCCGATGAATCCCGATCGCGTGATCGTGGTCGAGGGGGGCAAACTCGCCTGGCCGGCGTGGCAGTGTGACAATCCCGACTGCCCGGGCCGTGGCGCGGATGGCAAGCCCGTTCTCTTTCCGTGGCCCGATCCCTTCAAGGCGGCCGCGGCCGATGGCAGCATTACGGACCGGCAGCCGCTCACGAGGGAGGATGAGGCGCTGTTCGAGAAGTTCATCGAGCAGACCTGTCCGGAGTGTCTGAAGAAGCGGACGATCGCCTCCGAGAACAAGGCCCGGCGTCAGCAGTACAAGAACTGGTGTCAGCCGCACGTCCTGCCGTCCGCCGCCAAGCAGCTCAAGGCACTCGAGAGGGAACTCGAGGCCATGCTCGGCCGCGAGCCGGGGCCTCCGAAGTCCTGACGCGAAGTGCGATCGCCGGACTCGCCCGGGAACTTTCGCCGGTGGGGGCACTTCCAAGGGCACGTGCGACGTAGACTGCCCACCTGGCGGGTCCGCTGGACCCCCGGAATCTCGGCGTCGGAGCTGACGACCATGATCGGGTCCTTCGGGAAGCGTGTCGGCGCGGCATGGTGGGCGGCGGCCGGATTGGTGGCTGTGGTCCTGGTGGGGGCTGATATGAGCCGGCAGTCACGAGGAGAGGATCCGCCCGCGGGCCCGCGTGCCGAGGCCTGGAAGAATGTCCAGCAGGCCTTTGACGAGGGCAAACCGAAGTCGGCCCTGGCGGCACTGGCCGGCGTGGAGCAGGGGGCGATTACCGAGCAGGCCTGGGCGGAGGCGGCGCGGGCGATCGCCATGCGGGTGGTGGCGGAGACGGGCGACCGTCCGGCCGACGACCCGGAGCGGGTGATCCGGCTCGCCGCCGAGATCGCCAGGGTGCCGGCCGAGACGCGGGGCGTGCTGGAGGCGATCCGTGCCAACTGGACCTGGGGCTTCTACCAGCAGAACCAGTGGCGGTACCGGCAGCGGACCCAAGGGGGGGCCGACGGCAAGGATCTCGCGAGGCTCGCGGAATGGGATCTGCCGACGATCGTCGCCGAGATCAGGGCCCGGTTCGCCGCCGCCGTCGGTGCCGCCGGCAGCCCGGCCCGAAAGTCGCTGCAGGCGCTGCGGGTCGCCGACTGGGATGCCATCCTCGACAAGGGCTCGATGCCCGACGCCTACCGGCCGACGGTCTGGGACGTGGTGGCCCGCGACGCCCTTGAGTTCGCGGCCTCGGGTGAACGCGGGCTCGTCAAGCCGGAGGATGCCTTCGAGCTCGACGTCGCCTCGCCGGCGCTCGGCACGCGGGAGGAGTTCCTGGCATGGAAGCCCGAAGCCGACGAGGCCGTCACCGACAGCGACTCGCCGCTGATCGAGGCGGCCGCTCTGTTTCGCGGGCTGCTCGAGTTCCATCGCGGCGACGCCGATCCCGCAGCGGTCTTCTCGGCCGATCTCGACCGGATCCTGTGGGCCGCCGGAGCGGCTGTGGGCGAGGGTCTCGACGACCGCAAGGAGGCCGCCCTACGGGCCTTCATCGAGCGGGCCGGCGACCACGAGACGGCGGCCCTCGCCGCCTTCCACCTGGCGGGTGTCGTCCAGCAGCGGGGTGACCTGGTCGAGGCCCGGGCGATCGCCGCGCGGGCCGCGGCCGCCCACCCCAAGAGCCATGGCGGAGCCCAGTGCGCGAACCTGGTCGCCCAGATCGAGGCCAAGGAACTGTCGCTCGCGACGGAACGCGTTTGGGCGGCTCCCTTCCCGGGCATCCGCGTGAGCTACCGCAATATCGCCCGCGTGCATCTCCGCCTCTGCAAGGCCGACTGGTTCGGGCGCCTCAGGGCCGGCAAGCCCCACTCCGGCTGGCTCGACGACCAGGATCGGGCCGCGATCCTCGCGCTGCCGCCGGTGCGCGAGCAGGCGATCGACCTGCCTGCCACGGCCGAGTTTGAGCAGCGGCACGAGGACGTGCCCGCGGATGGACCGCTCGGCGCTGCCAATCTCGAGCCCGGAGCCTACTGGGTGCTCGCCAGCCAGAAGCCCGACTTCGGCGGCGACGACAACGTGGTCGCCGTAACGCTGGTTTGGGTGACGCGGCTGGCGATCGTGATGGAACAGCAGCGCCCGGCCTTCGGCCGCGATGCCGCGGGCGGACCACCCGCTCCCGCCGTCCGTGGTCGGGGGCGGCCCATCCAGCGGCCAGCCGGTTCGGCCGCCCTCGCCGGCCACGTCGTCGACCTGGCCAGCGGCGAGCCGGTGGCGGCCGCGGACGCGCGCGTCTGGATGCGGCAGCATCAGGGAGGCCGGCAGGGCTTCGACGAGGGGGCCGCCATCAAGACCGACGCCGACGGTCGGTTCGAGATCGAAGCCGAGCAGGGGCGTGAACTGGTCGTGGTCGCCCGGGCAACGATCGCGGGCCGCGACCAGGTGGCCACGTCCGGCTCGACGAACGTCTGGCCCAACCTGATGCCCGACGAGGTGAAGTCGATCGTGCTCGTCACCGATCGCGGCATCCACCGGCCGGGGCAGATCGTGTTCTACAAGGGCATCGTCTGTGCGGGCCACCAGCAGCGGGCGACCTACGCCGCGGTCGCCGGCCTGCCCGTGGACGTGGTGCTTCGCGATGCCAACGGCCGGGAGATGGCCAAGGCCCGACACGAGACCAACGCCCGCGGCTCCTTCCACGGCAACTTCCTCATTCCTGCCGGTTGCCTGCCCGGCCAGTGGTCGATCGTGGCGCAGGGGGGCGGCACGCAGTCCGGGACGGGCGTCCGCGTCGAGGAGTACAAGCGTCCCAAGTTCCAGGTGGCGCTCGCCGCCCCCGACCGGAGCGCGGCGTTGGGTGCCGAGGCCTCGCTCACGGGCAAGGCCACCACCTACACGGGACTGCCCGTGGCCGACGCCACGGTCCGCTGGCGGGTCGAGCGGGCCGTGCGGTTCCCGATCTGGTGCCGCTGCTTCTTTCCCTGGCTGCCCTTCGACGGCGGAGCGCAGCGGATCGCCCGCGGCACGGCCAGGACCGACGCCGCGGGCGCCTTCACAATCACCTTCCCGGCCCGGCCCGACCGCGCGGTGCCGAAGGAATCGTTGCCCGTGTTCACCTTCCGCGTCGTGGCCGACGTCACCGATCCGGGCGGGGAGACGCGGAGCGACGAGCGGAGCATCAGCGTCGGCTACACCGAGGTCGAGGCGACGGTCGCCGTCGACCAGTGGCAGGCGGAGAAGAAGGGGGAGCCGGCGGCGGTCGCGATCGACGTTGCGACGACCACGCTCGACGGCAAGCCCCGGCAGGCAGCCGGCACGCTCACGGTCCACAGGCTGGTCCAGCCCGAGGCGGTCGACCGGGGCGACCTGCTCGGGAACGGGCCGATCATGCCGCCGCGCCGCCGCGGTGGCGTTCAACGCATCCCCGCGCCGCCGCCCCGGCCCCTGCCCGCCGATCCCGAGACCTGGGCCGTCGGCGAGGCCGTCCTCGAGGAGCAGGTGAAGACCGACGAGGCGACCGGTAGACGGGTGGCGACGGCCAGCCTGCCGGCGGGCATCTACCGGGCCACGTTCACCGTCCCGGTGGCCGGCGACGTGCCGGCCGTCAAGGCGACGACGGTCATCGAGGTCATCGATCCCGAAGCGAAGACCTACGGCGTGAAACGGCCCTTCGTGATGAAGGCCGAGCGGACGACGGTGCCGCCGGGCGACGAGTTTTCGGCGATCGTGGGCACGGGCTACGACGCGGGACGGGTGCTCGTGGAGATTTCCCAGTCGGGCAGGATCCTCGAGCGGTTCTGGACCGCGCAGGGCCGCACGCAGTGGCCCGTCTCCGTCCGGGCCGCCGAGTTCAATCGTGGAGGATTCACGGTCACCGCCTGGCTGGTCCGCGACGGCCGGCTCCACGTCCGCAGCCAGACGGTCGACGTGCCCTGGACCGACAAGCGACTGGCGATCTCCTGGGAACGCTTCACGCGGCGGACGCAGCCGGCCGCCAAGGAGGTGTGGCGGGCCAGGATCACGAGCCTCGACGACCCCGTGGCGGGGCCCGCGTCGCCGCAGGCCGCCGAGATGCTCGCCCTGCTCTACGACCAGTCGCTCGATGCGCTCGCGGCCCATGTCTGGCCCGGCGCTGGCCTGACGGGATTGTTTCGCCGGGAGTCGGCCTGGACGGAATACTCATTCACGAACGTCCCCGAACCTTTTCATCACCTCCTGGGCAACTTCGCCCAGGTCTATCGGGACGTGCCGCAGATGACCTTTCGGGAGTTTCGCCCGCCCTTCGGCACGCCGCACGGCGGCGGGGGCTTCGGCGGCCGCCGGATGCTCCGCGGCGGGGTCGAGCTGGCCGCGATGGCGGCCGCCGATGCGATACCCATGGGCTTCCCCCGTGCGGCCAAGCCGATGGCCATAGAGGACAGGATACGAAACACCGCGCCGGCCCTGGAAGCCCGGGCCGACAAGGCCGCGTTGGGGGATGAGGCCGGCCAAGGTGTTGGGCCGGGCGAGGGTTCGCCCGCCGCCCCCCCGCCCCGCAAGAACCTCGTCGAGACCGCGTTTTTCCTGCCCACGCTCTCGAGCGGTGCCGACGGGATCGTCACGATCGAGTTCACGCTTCCCGACACCCTCACCACCTGGCGGTTCAGGGGCCTCGCCCATGACGCCGCCCTGCGAAGCGGCACGCTCGAGGACACCTGCATCTCCGCCAAAGACCTGATGGTGGAGCCGCTCGTGCCGCGGTTTCTCCGCGAGGGGGACGTCGTGCGGATCCCGGTCAAGGTCAGTAACACCTCCACCGGACGGCTCACGGGCACGGTCCGCTTCGCGCTCACCGACGCCCGCACCGACGAGGACTGCAGCGGCCTGATCGTGGGCGACACGAGCCAGGCCTTCGACATCGCCGCCGGCGAGTCGCAGCCCATCGTATTCACGGTCAAGGTGGCCGATGGCACCGAGGTGCTTCGGTACCTCGTCACCGGCGTGGCCGGCAAGGCGGCCGACGGTGAGGAGGCGTTCCTGCCGGTGTTGCCGCGGCGGGTGCCTGTCACCGAGACGATCCCGATCACGATCCGCGGGCCGGGCCAGCGGGCGGTATCGCTCGAGCGGCTCGCCGCGAGCGCCGGCACCGACATCGTCAGCCAGTCGCTTGTCGTGCAGGCGGCCTCCAATCCCGCCTGGTACGCCGTGCTTGCGCTGCCCGTGATCATGGAGCAGGCCGACGAGAGCACCGAGACCCTGTTCACGAGGCTCTCTGCCAACATGCTGGCCCGGCACCTCGCCACGAGCGACCCGCGGATCGCGGGGGTCTTCGAGCAGTGGAAGGGAACCGACGCCCTGGAGAGCCCGCTCGAGAAGAACACGGACCTCGTCAAGACGCTGCTCGCCGAGACGCCCTGGGTGCGCGACGCGGTCGACGAGCGGGAGTCGCGGGCGCGGATCGCGCTGCTGTTCGACGCCAACCGGGCCGCGAACGAGGCCCGGGCCGTCCTTGAGCGGCTGGAGAGCCTCCGCAGCGGCGACGGCGGCTGGCCCTGGTTTCCGGGCGGGAAGACCTGCGACTCGGTGACGCTCGGGATCGTGGCCGGCTTCGGCAGGCTGCGGGCCGCGGGGGTCGACGTCGACGTCCAGCCGGCTCTGCGGGCGATTCCCTGGCTCGACGGGCGGCTGGTGGAGGAGCGGCGGCGTGTCCTGGCGTTGTGGAAGGAGAAGGAGGACGACGTCGTCCTGACCCCGATCGGCGTCTGCGCCCTCTACGCCCGGAGCTTCTTCCCGGCCGATGCACCGCCGCAGGGTGAGGCGGAGGAGGCGATCCGCTGGGCCTTCGCCGTAGCGCGGAAGTCGTGGATGAAGATCGACCCCCGGCTCTCCCAGGGCCAGCTCGCGATCGCCCTGTCGCGATCCGGCGACAAGGAGACAGCCCGGTCGATCATGGACAGCCTCAAGCAGCGGGCGGTCGACGCCGACGTCGCGGTCGGGGCCGAGAAGGAATCGTGGCAGGGCATGTGGTGGCGGGATCCGCACCCGGGTTGGTGGAGCTGGGCCCATGCCCCGATCGCCACGCAGGCGATCATGATCGAGGCCTTCGACGAGGTCGCCGGCGACGCGGCGGCCGTCGAGGCCCTCAAGGTCTGGCTGCTCTCGCGGAAGCGGACGAGCCGCTGGAGCGGCAGCCGGGCGACGGCCGATGCTGTCGGCGCGCTGCTGGGTCGCGGTGACGACCTGCTCGGCTCCCGGGCACTCGTGACGGTCTCCGTGGGGGACGAAAAGATCGTGCCCGACAAGGTGGAGGCGGGCACGGGCTTCTTCGAGACCCGGTTCGTGAGGCGCGAGATCACCCCGGCGCTGGCGTCGATCTCGCTCGCCAAGGCCGACAAGGGCCTGGCTTTCGGCGGCGTCCACTGGCAGTACCTCGATGACATCTCCAAGGTGCCGGCCGCGGGCCGCGAGGAGCTGACCGTCGAGAAGAAGCTGTTCGTCAAGCGATTCACGAAGGCGGGGCCGGAGCTCGTGCCCGTCGGCGGCAACGCGGCGGTCGAGGTGGGCGACGAACTCGTCGTCCGGCTCGTCGTCACCAGCGACCGCGACTACGAGTTCCTCGAACTGGCCGATCACCGGCCGTGCCTGACCGAGCCGGTGGACGTGCTGTCCGGTTGGCGATTCGCCGACGGGGCGGGCTGGTACCTCGCGATTCGCGACGCCTCGACGCAGATGTTCTTCGAGCGGCTGCCGCGGGGCACGCACGTCCTCGAGTATTCGCTGCGGGCGGCCCACCGGGGCACGGCCTCGAGCGGCTTCGCGACGATCCAGAGCCGCTACGCCCCGGAGTTCTCGGCCCACTCGGCGAGCGTAGCGGTCGAGGTGAAGTGAGGCATCGGCCGGAGGCGAGGAGGGGAGCGGCGCATGAACGAACGAGAGGGCGGCGCCGCGACGTCGCTCGTCAACGAACTGGCCCGCGACCGGAACCGGGAGGCGGCCGACCGCACGCTGTTGGCCTGGATCCGCACGAGCCTGGCGATGATCAGCCTCGGCTTCGGGATCGAGCGGCTGGGCCAGGCAGCGCTGGCCATCGACGGCACGCTGCTCGACGCATCCCCGGTCAAGAGCCGCCTGTTCGGGTCGGCGTTGATCGTGCTGGGTATCGCGGCCACGCTGGTGGGCATGTGGGAGCCCCGGCACGTGCTCGCCTCCATCAAGGGGGACGACTACCGCTAGGCAGACCGACCCCCGGTGGCCCGTTGGATGGGCGTCGGACTCGTGGGGGACGGCCTGGCGGCCCTGGCGATGATCCTGCTGGGCTGACCGTGCCGCCGCGGCCGGGCGGGCTTGCGTCATCCCTTGCGCATGGGGTTTTCCGAGCAAGGCGGTCTCGCCGGCGGCACGGGCCGGCAGGACGGGGTGCTTTGCATGGCCACCAACGGAAGCCTCGCCCGCCGGACCATCGTGGAGGCCTGGCGGCGGGTGCCGATCGGCACCCCGCTTTCCCAAGGTGTTCGGATCAACCTGGTGGCGGGCAGTTATCCGCAGTCCGACGTGCCTCTCTACCGGGAGCGACGCCACGGCACGTTCGCGGCACCCGTCATCCTGCGGGCGGCGGACGGGGCCGGCACCGCCCGGCTGCCCACGCTCAACATCTTCGACTGCCACCATTTCTCGCTCGATGGCGTGTAGGTCACCGCCGGCGGCGGCGACGTCGTCCACTTCGACTCCTGCTCCTCTATCCTGCTGCGAAACACGACGATCCGCGGGACCGGCGACCTCGCCTCCTCCGCGGTGCCCCAGGAGGCGCTCAAGGTCAACCAGAGCCACCACGTGTACATCGAAACTCCGACATCCCCGGGGCCTGGGACAACGCGATCGATTTCGTGGGCGTCCAGTACGGCCACGTCGTCGGCAGCCGCATCCATCGGTTCGGTGACTGGGCGATGTACGCCAAGGGCGGATCGGCTTCCCTGACGATCAGCGGCAACGAGTTCTTCGACGCCGGCACCGGCGGCTTCACCGCCGGCCAGGGGATGGGCTTCGAGTTCATGGTCGCCTCTGGCCCCACTACGAGACCTATGACATCGCCTTCACCAACAACGTGGTGCACGACGTCGCCGCGGCTTCAACGTCCTGCTGGCGCACAACACGCTGGTCAACGTCAGCAGCCGCAGCCACGTGATCGAGGTCGTGCACGGGTTGCGGAGCTGCGACGGCGACACCGCCCGCTGCGCGGCCACCCTGGCACTGGGCGGCTGGGGCACCGCCGTCGCCGGGGGCGAGGAGCTGATCCCGAACAAAAACGTGGCGATCGTCAACAACGTGGTCTTCAATCCTGAGGACCGGGCCAGCCAATGGCAGCATCTCACCGTCGCCGGCCGGCCGGTGGACCCGCCAGCCGAGCCGCCCGCCGACACGGTGCGGCCGACGGTGCGGGGGGTCGTGCCGCCGGTCGCCGGCAGCTACCGGCCCGGCGCCGTGCTGACGTTCGCGGTCCGCTTCAGTGAGCCTGTGGCGGTGACGGGTGGCCGCGGCTGCCCCTCATGGTCGGGCGGGTGGTGCAACGGGCGGAGTACGTGTCGGGCAGCGGCACCGACAGGCTCGTGCTCCGCTGGACCGTAGCGCCCTGGCTGTCGGCCCCGGCCGGCATCAGGCTCCCCCGCTAAACCGCGCTGCCGCTGGCCGCGGCGATCGCGGATCTCGCCGGCCATCCGATCGTGCCCGGCTTCACGCCGCCCGCCACCGGCGGAGTCCGCATCCTGCCCCGGCGTCGCTGAGTCCGTTGACGCCCGGGCTCCGAAGAACGATCCTGCGGTCCATGGAGACACCACCACCGTCCGTCACGACGTCCGCCGGCGACCGGTCCGCTCATCCCGGGCCGCTGGAGTCGATCGAGCGGCGCGTGCTCGGCGTGCTGATCGAGAAGGCCAAGACGACCCCCGATCAGTATCCGCTTTCCCTCAACGCCCTGTTCACCGGCTGCAACCAGAGAAGCAACCGCGATCCGGTGATGACGCTCGACGAGGATCAGGTGATGCGGGCGATCCGCAACCTGCAGTCGCTCGGTGCGGTGGCCGAAGTGTTCGGCAGCGGCAAGATTCCACGCTACCGGCATCTCGTCTACGAGTGGCTGTCGGTCGGCAAGGAGGAGGTGGCGATCCTGGGCGAGCTCCTGCTCCGGGGCGAGCAGACGGAGGGCGACCTGCGGGGCCGGGCGAGCCGGATGGACGAGATCGCCGATCTGCCCGCCCTCCGCGGTCATCTCGACGCCCTGGCCGAACGGGGCCTGGTCGTCTGGCTTTCGCCGCCGGGCCGTGGCCGCATGCTCACCCATGGCCTGCTGCCGGCCGAAAAGCTGGACACGGTCCGGCGTGAACTCGGCGCGGCCCAGTCGACACCGCGGCAGGCCCCGGACGGTGGCGGTGACGCGGCGTCGCTGCGGAGGCGGATCACCGAGCTCGAGGCCGAGGTGGCCGCCCTCCGCAGCCGGCTTGGAGAGGCCTGAGGAGGCCTCACGAGGTTTGAAGAAACGGCTCATGGCACGCCGTCGCAACGGGCCGGGGCGTGGCAATCGCCACCCGTGCATCCACGGCCCATCGGTCAATGGCGGCCGACCGCGTCCGGAGCGGACGGCGCCGTCGGCCGCCGGCAGGCCGCCAGCAGGCAGAGGCCGACCAGCGTCGCCGCGGCGGCGGCAACGACGAGCCAGCCCGAGAGGTTCGAGGCGTCGCCCGCCACCAGCCGCTTGCCGTGGCCCTCGGCGGCGTAACGCGCGAGCACCAACGGCACGCTGTTGTGGGCGAGATGGGCGAGGATTGCCGGCAAAAGGCTGCCGGTCGCGAGCGTCATCCAGCCCAGCGCGACGCCCAGCGCGAACGTCTGCGGCATGCGCTCGGGCAGCAGGTGGAAGGCGGCGAACACCGCGGCCTGCAGGAACACCACCGCCACCGCCCGTCGCCGTTCCGGGGCGTCGCCGGCCGCGGCAGCCAACAGCCAGCCTCGAAAGAAAAGCTCTTCGCAGATCGCCGGCACCACCGCGATGAGCAGCCATCCCAGCCACCAGGGTCGGGAGAGCAGCAGGTCGAGGATCCGCTGAGCGAGCTCCCGCGCGGCGGCCGACAGGTGCGTGCCGCGAAGGGCGAGGGTCGCGGCCGCGACGACGACGAACAGCCCGGCGCCGACGAGCAGGCCGCCGCCGGCCGCCAGCGGCCACCGGGATCCGGCGGGCAGTCGCAGCCCGAATGTCTCCCGCCGGTCGACCCGCTGCCAGAGGCGGACCGCGACCAGCGGCAGGATCAGGGCCGCCTGCTGGCTCGGCACGGCCAGGACCAGGTCCTCGACCGCCAGACCCTGGGCGTACCAGAGGCTCGCGAAGGCGATCAGGGCGACTGCGAATCCCTGCATCGCGGTTGGCCGCCGCCGGGGGGCGGGCCGCGCGAATGGGCTGCCGACGGAATCAGGTCCGCGGAACAGGAGCTCCTCGTCGGCGATGGCCGTCGCCGCGGCGCGGAGCAGGAGCCAGGTCACCACCGCCGAGGCCGCCAGCGAGATCGTCAGATGGGCCGCCAGCGTACCACCGGCGACGCCAGCCAGCGCGTCGCGCGCCAGGGCGACCTGGCCGGCGAAGGGCACCACAGCGAAGGGCGTGCCGCCGGTGCCGGGCAGGAGCGCCGAAGCGGAGAGCCCGCTGACGAGCAGGATCACCGGCGTGAGCGTGTTCTGGGCTTCCTTGCCGCTGCGAGAGCCGCTGGTCACCGCGAGGCAGACGGCCGCCGCTACCGCCGCCAGGCCCAGGAAGGCGACGAGTGTGATGCCGGCCGCGGTGGCGGCCCGCGGCGCGTCGACTCCGAGATTGAAACCCGCGGGAATGAACCGGACGAGCACGGCCGCGGTGGCCGCGATCGATAGCGCGTTGACCAGCAACGTGACGATCGCCACGGCCCAGATGGCCAGGAACTTGCCCGCCACGATGTCGCCCGTGCTCGCGGGGGCGATCAGGAGCGTCTCGATCGTGCCGCGCTCCTTCTCGCCGGCAATGGCGTCGATCGCGGGATAGAAGGCACCCGTCGCGGTGAGCAGTGCCAACAGCACCAACACGCCGCCGGCCGCGGTCGGCAGAACGCCATCCATCGAGGCCCCGCCCCCGGCCTTCGGCCCTCCCGCGAAGGTCAGCGACACGGGCTCGAACACGCTCGCCGGCAGTCCCTCGGCGGCGATCCGCCGGCGGCGGGCATCGCGGGCCACGGCCTGCACGACGGCCACGATGTGCTCCTGCCGGCGGGCGTCGACCGGTTGGACCGCCGAGGTGCGGGCCTCCAGCGGCACAGTCTCCCGGCCGTCGAGGGCGGCCACCGTGCCGGCGGGCAGGTGCAGCCAGGCGTGCATCTCCCCCTCGTCGATGAGCATCTGGGCGGCGATCGGGTCGCAGACCTTGACCGAGAGGCCGGACGGCCAGTTGTCCGGTTTGCCGTCCTCGCCCCGGGCGGCCGTCTCGATCCGCTTGGCGAAGGCCGTGGCATCGGGGCCCGACAGGGCCACCGCCAAGGGCCGGGGGGCCTGCCGGGCCTCCAGGTCGGAGAGCGCCGTCCGCAGGCCCAGCGTGCTTGCCAGCGCGAGCACCGGATACATCGCCATCGGCATCAGCAGCGTGACGAACAGCGTCCGTTGGTCGCGCACGAACTCCAGGAGATCGCGGTGCATCACCGTCCGGATCGCCCGCCAACGCCGTCGGTCGCTCATGCGTCGTCCCCCCGGGCGAGGGTCGCGAAGAACGCGGCCTCGAGCCCGCCGGTAAGACCGGCCAGCTCGTCGCGGCTCCGCTCGTCCAGGATCCGGCCGGAGTGGATGATCAGGAACCGGTCGCAGCGGCGCTCGATCTCGTGGAGACGGTGCGTGGAGACGAGCACGGCCCGGCCCTCGGACCGCATTCGTTCGAGCAGGTCGAGCAGGTCGCGGGCCCCGACCGCGTCGAGGCCCGATGTCGGCTCGTCGAGCACCAGGGCGGGCGGATCGTGGACCAGCGCCCGGCCGAGGGAGACACGCTGCCGCTGGCCCGTGGAGAGTCGGCCGCAGGGGCGGTGTTCGCAGCTCGCCAGGCCGAGGGCGGCAACGAGCGAGGCGACACGGTCGGCGATCGCGGTCTCCTCGAGCCCGTGGAGGCGGCCGAACGAGGCGAGCACCTCGCCGGGTGTGAGCCGGTCCGGAACGCCGGTGGTGGCCGACAGGTAGCCCAGCCGGCGACGGACGCCAAGCGGGTCGGTGCGGACGTCCGACCCGCCCACGCTCGCCGTGCCGGCGGTCGGCGACAGCAGCGTCGCCAGCATCCGCATGGTGGTCGTCTTGCCGACGCCGTTGGCCCCGAGGAGCCCCACCATCTCGCCCGGGTGGACGGTGAGGCTGACGCCGTCCACCGCCTTGATGAGCGTGCCATCGGCGGCACGGAAGTGCTTCACGAGCCCGTCGGCACGGATCATCACAACGCTCCGTGGCCGGGGGAAGCCGTCGCCGGCCTCACTCCTCCATGACCTCGGATTCCTTCGTCTTCGCCAGGTCGCCCACGAGCGTCTCGTGCTTCTTCGTGAGCTCCTGCACCTCTTCCTTGCACTGCTTGGCGTCGTCCTCGGTCAGGTTGCCCCCGCTCTGCTCGCCGTCGGCTGCCTTGTTGGCGTCGCGGCGGACGTTGCGGATCGCCACCCGCGCCTCTTCGGCAAGCTCCTTGATCCGGGCCGACATCTTGCGACGGACGTCGGCCGAGAGCGGCGGGATCACAATCCGGATTACGCGGCCATCGCTCTGCGGGTTGAAGCCCAGCCCGCTGGCCTGTAGCGCCTTCTCGATGTCCTTGAGGGTGCCGGGGTCAAAGGGCCTGACGACGATCTGGTTGGGCTCCGGCGCCCCCACGTTGGCGAGCGCCTTAATGGGCGTTGGTGAGCCGTAGACCTCCACCTTGAGCGTGTCGACGAGCCCGGGGTTGGCCCGGCCCGTGCGGATCCCCGTGAGGGCGTGGCGGAACACATCCACGGCCTTCTCCATGCGTTCCTCGGCATCGAGCAGGATGTCGTCGGCCGGCATCGCGGGAGGCTTCTCAACGGGGGCGGATCATCCAGATCATCCGGCACGGCATCCTGCCGCCGGAAACCCGGATTCTGGCACGCCGGCACGGGCCGGGGCAAGCGGCGGGTCGCCGGCGCCTAGCGCGGGGCCCGTTCACTCCGCCTCGTCGGCCGAACTCGCCCGACGCGGGCCGATCAGCGTGCCAATCTTCTCGCCCGCCACCGCCCGCTCGATGTTGCCCTCACGGCGGTAGTTGAACACCAGGATGGGCATGCCGTGCTCCATGCACTGCGAGATGGCCGTCGCGTCCATGACCCGCAGGTTCTGCTCGCGGACCTGGTGGTAGGTGAGATCTCGAAACAGCATGGCGTGCGGATTCTTCTCGGGGTCGTCGGAGTAGACGCCGTCGACGCGGGTGGCCTTCATGAGGATGTCGGCGCCGAGTTCGAGGGCCCGCTGGGCCGCCGCGGTGTCGGTGGTCACGAACGGGCTGCCGGTGCCGGCGGCCAGGATCACAATCCGCCCCTTCTCCAGGTGTCGCCGGGCGCGACGGCGGATGTACGGCTCCGCCACGCCATCCATGCGGATCGCGGTCATCAACCGGGTCTGGGCTCCAAGGCTCTCGAGCGCATCCTGGAGGGCGAGGCCGTTGATGACCGTCGCCAGCATGCCCATGTAGTGGGCGGTGGCCTGCTGGATGGCCGTGTTGCCGGCGGTAAAGGAGCCACCCCGCAGGATGTTGCCGCCGCCGATCACGACGGCGAGTTCGATGCCCCGGGCCGTCGCCTGCACCGTCTGGCGGGCGATGTGGATGACCTCGTCCATCGAGATGCCACGCTCGCCGGCCCGAGCGAAGCTCTCGCCGGAGAGCTTGAGCAAGACGCGTCGATACGGGGTCTTGTCCATGCGGCCGGCCTCAGCCGCCGAGCTTCCAGTTCTCGACCGACGTGACCTCGATGCCGGCGTCTTTCGCCAGCTTGCCGACGGTCTGCTTCTCGTCCTTCACGAAGGGCTGCTCGAGCAGCACGCAGGTGGCGAAGAAGTTTCGCAGCCGCCCGTCGATCATCTTGGCGAGGATGGTCTCCGGCTTGCCCTCCTTGCGGGCGGCCTCGGTGAGGATCTCCCGCTCCTTCTCCACGACCGCCGGGTCGAGGTCCTCCTTGCGGATCGCCTGCGGCGCCATCGCGACGACGTGCATGGCGATGTCCTTGGCGGCCTCGGCTGCGGCGGCCGACGTGCCGCCGGCGATCTCGATCAGCGCCGCCTTGGTGCCGTCATGATGGGCATAGCCGCCGCAGGGAGCGTCGATCCGCTTGATTCGAGACAGTTCGAACACCTCCCGCATGCGGTTGAAGAGGTCGTCCTTCAGTTCGCCGAGGGTCCTGCCGGGATGGGCCTGGCTCTTCTGAGCGAGGAGTTCCGCGGGCGTCTTCGCGCCGGGCCCAAGGGCGAGCGTCTGGGCGATGTCCTCGCAGAGCAGTTTGAAGTCGGGGCTGCCGGCCACCGGCGGGCTCTCGCATTTGAGTTCGATGATGGCGCCCACGCTCCGGGCCGCGTTGGCATAGACGGCCAGCCGGCCGCAGGAGGTCTCGCGGTCGGCTCGCAGCGACTGCGTCTTGATGCCCTGCTTGCGGAGCCACTCCACCGCCTGGTTGGTGTCGCCGCCGCACTCCTGCAGCGCCTTCTTGCACTCCATCATTGGCAGACCGGTCTTCTCCCTGAGCGCCATGACGGCGGCGGCGGTGATCTCGGCCATGGGTTCCTCCAAATCGGGAAGCGGACGGGGATGCTAGGGTGATGGACGGAAGGACGGAGGCTGCAGCCCGCGCCCGACCCGGGCGGGCGCTCAAGCCGCCGCGCGACGGGCCGGCCGCGCTGTCAGGTCGCCGGCTTGGGGACCGACCGTTTGGCGACCATCGGCCGGGCTCGGGGCTTCGCCTTGGCGTCGCCCTCGGCGGGAGCGGCGGCCCCTTCGGCGGTGATCTGCGACGTCGTCGCCGACTCGGCCTTGCCCTCGAGGATCGCGTCGGCCAGCCGCGAGGCCACCAGTTCGATCGACCGGATCGAGTCGTCGTTACCCGGAATCGGCAGGTCGACGAGATCGGGGTCGCAGTCGGTGTCGATCAGGGCGACGGTCGTGATCCCCATCTTGCG
>Ga0194129_10001848_pt1 | contig 33209 bp, 31 predicted proteins | sample TA2KigCa35mmetaG_FD_150862 | JGI IMG/M metagenome (GOLD analysis project Ga0194129, IMG submission 150862) | Freshwater microbial communities from Lake Tanganyika, Tanzania - TA2015038 Kigoma Deep Cast 35m | ecosystem: Environmental > Aquatic > Freshwater > Lake | place: Tanzania: Lake...
CGTGAGCATCGGACCGGAGAGGCCAACACCGGCCGCGGCGCTCCCGCGCCGAGCGGCCCCGCGAAGGCGAGGAGCGTTCGCGGCCCAGGCGGACTCGAGGACCGAAGCGCAGCGACCTTAAAGGTCGTGAGCATCGGACCGGAGAGGCCAACACCGGCCGCGGCGCTCCCGCGCCGAGCGGTCACTTCACGTAGACGCGGCCGGCCGCAATCCCCTGCCCGCTCACGGCCGTGTAGACGACCTTGGCGTTGACGCCGAACGGAAGCTGCCAGCGGAAGCAAGAGCCCTTCGTACCGAGCTTGGCCGTCGAACCGGTGGACTTGTCCTCGGCGAGGACCGGGTTCGGCATGCCGGGGAGCGGCTGAAGCGCGATGAACTGGATGTTCATCTCCTGAATGCCGGCGCCGACCGCGAGGGCCGCGTAGCACTTGTTCGGCGCCATCTGGAATTGCTGCTCGAGGATCTGACCCGCCTGGAACTGGCCGGCCACGATGTCCGTCGCGGGCTGCATGCCATGGACTTCCTGCTGCTGCGCGAGGTTCAACGGCACGACGGCGATTTGAGCGGCCGCCTCGGGGAGCAGCGTCGCTTGCGGGCCGCCCGCGCCACCGCCAGCGGGCGGCGGAGGCTGACCGCCGGAAGGCGGCGGCGCGCCAGGCTGACCCGACGCGGCCGGTGGCGTCCCCGGCATCCCCGGGATCGGGAACGGAAGCCCCGGCGGGATCGGGAAGGGCATCCCCGGGATCGGGGAGGGAGGAGCGGCGGTCGTGCCAGCGGGCGGAGGGGCCGTAGGCGCGGGCGGTGCGGTGGTCCCCGCGGGCGGCGCTGCGGTCGGCGTCGTCGGCTGGCCGTACCCTGGCTGCGGCTGCGGGTAGCCAGGCGGCGGCTGCTGACCGTACCCAGGTTGCGGCTGCGGGTAGCCAGGCGGCGGCTGCTGACCGTAGCCAGGTTGCGGCTGCGGGTAGCCAGGCGGCGGCTGCTGACCGTAGCCAGGCTGCGGGTAGCCGGGCGGCGGCTGCTGACCGTAGCCAGGCTGCGGCTGACCATAACCGGGCTGTCCATAACCGGGCTGTCCATAGCCAGGCTGACCATAGCCGGGCGGCGGCTGCTGACCGTAGCCGGCCGGGGGCTGCTCCGGCTCCTTGGGGCAACCGGTGAGCACGAGGGCGAGCAGGGCCGCGCTCGCGGCAAGCGTCGTTGTCTTCATCACGTCGAGGTCTCCGATGGTTCGATCAAACGGGAGCGCTCCGGCAAACGCATCGTGCGGCTGCCGCGACGCGCGATCTCGTCAGCGGCTGTACACCTGCACCGCGACGGCGCCGGCGCCGGTGCGTGCTTTGACCTCGACCAGCGCGAGGCCGGGGATGGGCAGCGGATTCTTGAAGCACTGCGCGCCCTTGCCGATCGTCGCGGCCGGCCCGACGTCGCTGTCCACCGCGAACGGCGCGCTCGCGAACGCCGCGAGCAGGGGTGGCGGCGGGTTGCCGAAATTCGGCTTCAGCGCGAGATCGACCTCGCTCACGTTCGGGAGCGACTGCGCGAGGAACGCGTAGCAGCGCCCGGACTGGAGCATCACGGGGACGGTCGCGCTGCCGCCCTCGGGGACGGTCATGCACACGAAGCCGCTCTCGGGCTTCATCCCGGGGCCGAGCTCCGCCTTCTCACGCGCCTTGATCGCGCCTTGCAAGAGCACCTGCATGCTCGCGTCGCACGGCTGAGGCGTGGCCGGCGGCGGCGGGGGCTGCGGCGCGGTCGCGGTCGGAGGAGGCGGCGGGGGAGGCGGGGGCATGGTCGCCGTCGGCGGCGGAGGCGGCGGAGGCGGCGGCGTCTGGGGCTGCGGTTCCTTCGAGCAACCGACGAGCGCGCAGACGAGCGCTCCCGCGGCGAGCGTGTTGGGGATCGATTTGGCGACGAGCATGGTGGTTCCCATCCGTTTCGGGTCGCATCTCACCACGTCTTGCGGCCGACACACACAAAAACCACGGGCGCGTCCACGACGAATGGCGACAGGCTCGCATTTTGTGTCGGCGAGCGCGCCCACGCACCGGCGCCGGGCAGGACGGGCCTCGCACCCCCGAGGGCCGACCTCAGGCAGCGCTGCGACGCGCTCGACGGCGCGAGAGCGCGAGCCCGGTCGCGACGACGAGGCCAGCGAGCCCGCCTCGCGCACCGTCGTGGCCGAGCGGGGCGACGGCGCAGCTGGAAGAGGTCTGCACGCTCCCGCCTCCGGTCACCTCGAAGCCGCCCTGGCAGTTGGGGAGGTCCTGCTTCGGATCGTAGACGAGGGGGCAGTCGTCGAGGATGTTCGAGACCCCGTCGCCGTCGACGTCCGGGTCGCAGAAGTCACCGACTCCGTCTTGATCGCTGTCGGCCTGCGAGGGGTTCGCGACCTCGGGGCAGGTGTCGTCGGCGTCGGCAACGCCGTCCCCGTCCTGGTCACCGCTCACCGACGCGCCGTCGCACTCGTCTCCCTTGCCGTCCTTGTCGGCATCGGGCTGACCGGGGTTCGCGTTCTTCGGACAGTTGTCCTTCTCGTCGAGGATCCCGTCGTTGTCGTCATCGAGATCGCAGGCGTCGCCCTCGGTGTCGCCGTCCGTGTCGACCTGCGTCGCGTTGACGACGTCGGGGCAGTTGTCGTCCGCGTCGGCGACGCCGTCATCATCCGCGTCGGCGTCGAGCGGCGTGACGCAGCTGCCAGGCGCCTGGAGCAGCTGGATGTCGTCTCCATAGTAGAATCGCAGGATGTCGACGTAGCTCTCGCCGGTTTTCTCGAGGCAGCGCGCGCCCCACTGGCTCATGCAGCCGCGGTTCTGACCGAAGCCCGGCGGCCCGATGAAGCCGAGCGGCGTCTGCTTGACGGCGGTTCCCGTCTTGCCTTCGTTGTAGGTGACGTACTTCTCGTTGGTGGAGCTCTTGCTCCCGACGCAGGCAGGCGGCGCGGTGTTGGAGTCGCCGTTCACGTAGAAGCCGTAGGTCAGCATCCCACCGAACGACAGGTACATGCCGCTCGTCTCCTTCACCGCCTGCTTGGCGAGGGCGCTCGGCGTCTTGCCGCACGAGTAGACCTGGCATCCCTGGCTGTCGCAGATGTCTCCATACGAGGCCATCTCGTAATAGGCGACCGAGCGCGCCGCGATCGCCTGCGCCTTCAAGGCCTCGAGGCCGGCCCCACCGTTCTCGCAGGTGATCACGTTCGGCAAGTAGTCGTCCTCGGTGGCCTTCACGCCCTTGCCGATGACCTTCACCGTGCAGTAGGCGCTCGCGAGCGGGGCCTTGATCGCTTGCTCGACCTCGCCGACGCGCTCACCGTGGGGGGACATGCCGCAGGCAGCGGCGAACGCGAGCGGCAGGAGGGAGCAGGCGGCGCGGCGGAGCATGTGGGCCTCGGGGCGGAAGGGTGGACGTCGGGCGCGGAACCAGCCGCACCTGGTCAACGACACCACGAGCGCGGGCGCTCGCGAACCACAGATCCGCACAAAATCACCGTCATTTCAGCGGCCGAGGAAACTTGCCGTGCCGTCGGACGGCCCCGCCGCAGACACCTCGGCGGGAGCGCCGGGCTTCCAGGACCCGAACGCTGGACAGCGTAGGAGGGTTCGCGCTACGTTCCCCGCCCCTGAGAGCGGTTCCATGCCTCCGATCTCGTCGCTCCTCTTCCTCGTCCTCGCGGGCCTTGCACTCGGCTCGGCGGGCATCGTCGCGTTCTCGCGCAACATCATCCACTCGGCGCTGGCGCTCCTCGGGACGTTCCTCGGCGTCGCCGGGATGTACGTGACGCTGTCGGCGGACTTCCTCGGCGCGACGCAGGTGCTCGTCTACGTCGGCGGGACGCTCACGCTGATCCTCTTCGCGGTCATGCTCACCGCGCGCATCGAGGACATGAAGGTCTCGAACCCGTCGCAGGGCCTCGGGCCAGGCATCGGCCTCGTGGCCGTGGTGCTCCTGTTGCTCGGGAAGGTGGCGACGACCACCGCGTGGGCGATCAACGTCCGCCCGACGAACCCGTCGACCGCGAAGCTTGGGCACGCGTTCCTTTCGAGCTACCTGCTCCCCTTCGAGGTCGGCTCGGTCGTGCTGCTCGCCGCGATGGTGGGCGCCGTGGTCCTCGCCCGACGCGCCGTGAAGCGCGAGTGGGAGAAGGAGTGACCATGGAGATCGGGCTCGTCCACTACCTGTCGGTCGCCGCGGTCCTCTTCGGCCTCGGCCTCCTCACGGTCATGACGCGGAAGAACTCGGTCGGGATCCTCCTCGGCGTCGAGCTGATCCTGAACGCCGCCGCCCTCAACTTCATCGCGTTCGAGCACTTCGTCGCGAACGACGTCGCAGGTCAGGTCTTCACGGTGTTCATCATCGTGCTGGCAGCAGCCGAGGCCGCGATCGCGCTCGCCATCGTGCTCACGGTCTACCGAAACTACCGCAGCATCATGGCGGACCGGCTGACCACGCTCCGCAACTGAGCTCCGCAACTGAGCTCCGCAACTGAGCTCCGCAACTGAGCCGGACGCGGGTCTGCTCGTCCGGCGCGCTGACGCTCGAGCGGATTCCGTCCGGAGCGAGCAGAGGTCCCGGCTCAGCGACGGCGAACGATCTCGGCGAGCCGCGCGACGAGGCCCTCGGCGACGAGCCGCAAGGCATCCTTTTCGAGCTTCGAGCGCTCGTTCGGCTTACCGCTCAAGCGGATCTTCGTCCGCACGGTCGGACCGCGTGCGATGCGGCCGAGCGCGGCGACGTCCAGGTGAACGACGTCGCTCGCCTGTGACCAGTCGAAGCGCAGCACCTTGGCCGAGAGAGGGACCGGCGCTGCGGGCTTCGACGGCGACTTCGCCGAAGCCTCGGCGTTGGCCGTCCTCGTCAGCGCAGGCGTCGCGCTCGGCGGCTTGCGCTTCGCCTTCCACTCGGCCCGTCGCGTGGCGGTCGAGAGCTGCTTGCCGAGGAGCTTCGCGAGGCGTGCCGAGTCATCCCCCTCGCGAACGGCGACCTCGGACCAGGTCACGCGCGGCGTCGGGGCGGCGAACACCGGCACCACCAGCGTGAGCGCGGCGACGAACGCGAGCGAAACCAGGCGGCGCTTCACGGAGTACGTCGTAGGCCGGCGGCGCCGAGCGGGCCAACCTACGAGACGCTCGCGGCAACGGGGAGCCCTTCTCGGGCGCGCGGCCTCATGCGATTCTGAGGCTCTCGTGGCAGTGACATCACCGCCCATCGGTCCGAAGCCGCTCGACCTCGGCGAGCGCTTCGCCGACCGCTATCGGATCGAGGAGGCGCTCGGTCGCGGTGGAATGGGGGCCGTCTACCGGGCGATCGACGAGCTCGTCGGCGAGACCGTGGCGCTGAAGGTCTCGGCTGCGGCGCCAGGCCCGGACGGTCGCGCCTACGTGACCGACGAGCAGCGGAGAGAGGTCGCCATGGCTCGCAAGGTGACCCACCCGAACGTCGCGCGGGTCTACGACCTTGGCCTCGCGGGGCCCTCGATGTTCCTGACGATGGAGCTCATCGACGGCGAGAGCCTGTCCGCCCATCGAGGGGCGCGGCCGATGCCCCTCGGCGAGATCGTCGTCGTCGGCCGACAGATCGCCTCGGCGCTCTCGGCCGCGCACGAGGTCGGCGTCCTGCACCTCGATCTCAAGCCGCAGAACGTGATGCTCTCGCTCGGGCGAGGTCTGCGCGCGGTGCTCGTGGACTTCGGCATCGCACAGGTCCTCGGGAGCACGAGCGCCGGCTTTGGCACCCCCGACTACGTCTCGCCCGAACAGCTCGCCAGGCAGCCGCTGACGGGCGCCTCGGATGTGTACTCGCTCGGGCTCGTGCTCTACGAGCTCATCGCAGGGCGGCGCGCCTTCGACGGGGACAGCGCGGAGATTCGGGCAATGGCGCGGCTGCGCTCGGCGCCACGGCCGCTCGGGAGCGACACCCCGACCGAGCTTGCGCGCTTGATCGATGTCATGCTCGACCCGTCACCCTCGTCGCGGCCGACGGGCCTCGAGCTCGAGCAAGCGCTCTGCGCGATGCTCGACCACCCCGAGGCCACGGTGCCCGTGCGCGAGGGCGGGTCCCGCGCCGCTTCGAGCTCGCTCGCCTCCCGGCCCTCGGCAGGTCCGAGCCCGAGCAGCCGTGACATCGGCCTGCTCCCCGACGGCCTCGGCGTCGCGCTCGCGGAGGCGCACGCGAACCTCTCGCTCGTCGGGAGCGAAGCGCCCGCCGTCGCGGTCGCCGACGCCATCCTTGCGCGTGACCGGACGCACGACGTCGCGCTCGCCTTGCGCGCCGTCGCGCTGACGCGGCACTGGAACCTCACCTCGTTCGAGCACCGCGCGGACATCGCCGAGCGCGCGGCCGAGGCCGTCTCGGAGGCGCTGCGTGGCGCGAGCCACCTCGCGATGTCGCACCTCGCCGACGCGCTCGTGGCGGACTACTCGGGCGACATCGCCTACGCGGTACGTGCGCTGCGACGTGCGATCGCGCACGAGCCTCTCAACGCCTTCGCGCACGAGGTGCTCGGGCGACTCGAGCTCGAAGGTGGCCTTGGCGGTGTCGACCGCCTTCGGCTCGCCTTCGGCCTCGACATGAACCGCGTCAGCGCGCACGCCCTCATCGCGCGCGCCCTCTATTTCGACGGCCGTGTGCGAGAGGCCTTCGAGGTCCTCGACGAGATCGACCGGATCCGCTCCGACGCGAACGAGACGCGCACGCTGCGCTGCCGGCTCGCGCTCTGGAGCCGAGACCTCGACGCGGCCGCGTGGCTCCTCGCCTCGTTCCCAAAAGACAGCCCGCATATCTACGGCGCGTTCCGCCGGATCCTCGAGACGCTGACCGGCGCGCGCTCGTTCGATGACACCTTCGAGTACATCGAGGTCCTGAACGCCGTGCACACGACCCCGAAGCGTCGCGCCTTCTACTGCCAGCTGTGGGCCGAGCTCTGCGGCGCGTTCGAGCGCCCGGTCGGGCTGCGCTACGTCGTTCATGCGGCACAGCTGCCACTCTCGGATCTGCGCTGGCTCGACGCCTGCCCTGCGCTCGACATGTACCGCGCCGAGCCGGCCTTCAAGTACGCGCGCACGCTGGTCGAAGATCGACTGACGCAGGCCTTCGAGACGCGCTGAGCAAGCTCGGCTCCGCGGGTCTCGCGCGCTAGGCTTCGGCTCCACGCGTCTCGCGCCTGCTCCGCACCCACCGACGATGATCGACGCCGCTCGCCGCTCTCAGGGGCTCCGCAAGGAGCGTACGCTCGCCTCGCCGCGCTTCGCCGACGGGGTCTTTCGCAATGCGTCCGGGGCGACGCCGGGCCTTCGCCGAGGCTCGACCGGCGGCGTGCTCCGCGATTTCCTGCGGGGCGGGAGCCGCCGCTTCCCATCGTCGCCGCTCCCGAGCGTGAGCCCGCTCGCGGGCTGGTCGCGGCGGGTCGATGCACCCCTGCGCGCGACGTGGCTCGGTCACTCGACGGTGTTGCTCGAGCTCGGTGGAGCGCGCGTGCTCACCGATCCGGTCTGGTCGAACCGTGCCTCGCCGGTCGGGTTCGCCGGGCCTCGGCGCTTCCAGCCCGTGCCCGTCGCGCTCGATGCGCTGCCCGCGCTCGACGCCATCCTCGTCTCGCACGATCACTACGATCACTTGGATCGCGACGCGATCTGCGCGCTGGCGCGGCGCGGCACCCCGATCTGCACGTCGCTCGGAGTCGGCGCGCACCTCGAGGCGTGGGGGATCGAGCCCTCGCGCATCGTCGAGCTCGACTGGTGGGAGAGCTTCTCGCCACCGACCTCGGGGATCCGGATCACCGCCGCGCCATCGCAGCACTTCTCGGGCCGCGGGCTCGCCGATCGAAACCGCACGCTGTGGTCGTCGTTCGTCATCGAGAGCGACGGCGCGCGCGCGTTCTTCAGCGGCGACACGGGCCTCACCCGCGAGTACTCCGACATCGCGGCACGCTTCGGTCGCTTCGATCTCGTGATGCTCGAGGTCGGGGCGTTCCACCCCGCGTGGGGTCACATCCACCTCGGCCCCGATCAGGCCCTCGATGCGCTCGGGCTCCTCGAGAGCAAGCGCCTGCTGCCGATCCACTGGGGCACCTTCAACCTCGCGATTCATGACTGGGATGAGCCCGCCGAGCGGCTCGTCGCCCTCGCGCCCGAGCGCGACGTCGAGCTCGTGATGCCGCGGCTCGGCGAGGTCGTGGTGCCGACGCGCGTCGAGCGGGTCGAGCCTTGGTGGCGTACGATCGATGCCCGCGAGCCTTGCCGTGACCTCGATGCGCTCGATCGAGACTCGACCGACGAGGCGTCGCTGCCCGAGGTTACGCTCGACTAACGAAGTCCCGAGCTCAGCGCGTCGTCGGCAGCTGCCAGCGCGCGATCGCGGGCGTGTGGTCGTAGAAGGGCGGCGGCACCGCGAGGGCGTAGAGGTAGCCGTCTCCCGCGATCGCGAGGCGCGACGGGTTCACCGTCGTCTGCCACGCGGCGCCCACCCCGTTCGCGTCGTAGCGCCAGATCGCGCCGTCCCGACGCGACACGTAGATCGAGCCGTCGAAGACGTCGCGCACCATGCCGAGCACCGGGCTCGTCGAGGTCGCGAAGGGCGAGCTGGTCGCGTCCGAGAGCCGGAGCTTCACGAGCGCGCCTCCCTCGAGCGCGACGAGCATCGTGATCGCGTCGAAGGGGGTCGAGGCGTGCACGCGCGCCGCGAAGGTCGTCACGAGCGACTGCTTCTGCGTCGCGAGGTCGAGCTTGAAGTAATCGCCGTTCGCGTCGACGTTGCCGACGTAGAGCACGCGGTCGAAGCCATAGCTGAGGCCTGCGGGGCCGGTGTCGATGACCGCACCGCCGAACGGCCCGACCCCGGTGGTGAAGGTCTTCGATGGTACGACGAGCGGCAACGACGAGGTCGCCGGCTCGAAGCGCGCAACGCCTTGGGGTGTCGAGCCGAGCTCGCAGCCGCAGGTCGCGCAGCAGATGTAGGTGAGCGCAACGTCGAGCAGAGGCGGATCGCTCTTTGGCACGGCGATCTGCTGGAGCACGCTGACCTCCCCCATGTTGAGGTTGGTGACGCCCGCGTAGCTCGCGACCGCGCCCTTCGGCTCGATCGAGCGCAGGTAGTCCGGTCCCGAGATGAGCGTCGCGCCCCACGCTCCGCACGCCGGATCGAACTCGAGATCCACGAGGCCCGCGACGAAGGCGGGGTCGTGGAGCGTGCCCTTCTCACCGGGGGCGCCGAGCGGCGCAGGAGCGCAGTCGATCACGCGCTCGCAGGCGCAGAAGGTCCCCCAACAGGTGGCGTCGTCGCAGTCGACGGAGCCGCACGGCAGGCGCGGGTAACACTTGCCAGCGCCGTCGCAGACCGAGCCTGGACCGCAGGTCCGCTCGCCGCAGGCTTCGGCCGGCGAGGTGGTGAGGCAGGCGCTTCCGGGAGGAACGCAGGCCCCGGGGGACGCGGCCGAGACGTCGCACACCGTCCCGGGCGCGCACGGGTTCGCGCCGGAGCGTCGACAGTCTGCGAGGCACGCACCGTCGACGCACACCTCGCCGGGAGCTTGGCACTCCAGCTCGGCGCACGACGGTGGCGCGCCGCCCGCTCCACCGGCCGCGGCGCTCGACGACGAGGCCGCCGCGTCGAAGGAGGTGTCTCCAGAGCTGCACGCGAAGGCGCCGACGAGCACCAGCGCCGAGAGGATGGCGAGACCCGATCGCATGCCTTCGAGCGTACAACGGCGGGGCCCGGCGCCACGCAGCGATTGTTCCATCACGGGAACGGTCCGTCTTTCATCCGCCGCTTGTCCGGCGGGTGGAACGGACTCATGCTGCCGCGACCATGAAGACCATCTCCCTGCTCACCGTGCTCGCACCCCTCGCCCTCCTCGCTTGCGACGCCGATCCCGCAGCCGGAAAGGCCCGCGCGACCGCCGCCTCCGCGGCACCGGTCGCCACCGCCGCAGCCGGTGCGGCCAAGCTCGCGTTCTCGGCGCAGGGCTCGAAGGTCGAGTACGTCGGCGCCAAGGTGACCGGCAAGCACACCGGGGGCTTCGGCGCGTTCAAGGGCCAGATCGCGCTCTCCGACGGCGCCGTCGAGAAGAGCCAGGTGAGCGTCGAGGTCGAGACGGCGTCGCTCACGAGCGACAGCGACATGCTCACCGGACACCTGAAGGGCGCCGACTTCTTCAACGTCGAGAAGTTCCCGAAGGCGTCCTTCACCTCGACCGCGATCAAGGCTGGCGGCGAGGGCGGCGCCACGCACACCGTGACCGGAAACCTCGAGCTCCACGGCGTGACGAAGTCGGTGAGCTTCCCCGCAACCATCAAGCTCACCGGCGACGGCGCCGATGTCGACGCCGAGTTCGCGATCAACCGAAAGGACTTCGGCATTGCCTACCCTGGCAAGCCCGACGACCTCATCAAGGACGACGTGCTCATCAAGCTCACGATCCGCGCGAAGAAGACCGGCTGAGGGCCGACCGACCGCGACGCGCTCCCGTCGGTAACCGACGAGGCCCGGGCGAACCGACGCGCGCCCCGGGCCTTCGTCGTTGTACGGTGCAGGCGATGCCGATCGACGCCGCCCACCTCTCGAGCGCAGCGGCGCGCCGCCTCGTCTCGGGCAATGCCTCGCGCGGGGAGCGGGCATGATCCGCCGGACGCTCGCGCGGCTCTGGGCCTTCGTGCTCGTGCTCGACGACCACGACGCCACCGGGGCGGCGAGCGCGATGGCCTTTCATGCGTTCCTGAGCCTGGTCCCGCTGTTCGCACTCGCAGGCTTCGCGACGCACGCGGTGCTCCACACCGACGCGGGCGCGTTTGCCCCGCTGTTTCGCCTGACGCCGGTGGCCGTCTCGACCCTCGCCGACCGCGAGATCATGCGCCTGTCCGACGACGGCGGCGCGCTCCTGCCGCCGCTCTCGGTGGTGGCGTTTCTCTGGATTTCCTCGGGCGGGATCGCGCGCGCCATGCTCCAGCTCGAGCTGGTCTTCGTGCGGCCTCCACGTCGCTGGCACGAGCGTCGCGCGCTCGCGATGTTGTTCGTGGTGGTGATGCTGCTCGCGACCGCCGTCGCGATCGGCGTCGGCCTCCTGGTCGCGCGGCGCGCCCCGAGCGCCTTCGGGCTCGCGAGCTTGCTCCTCCCCTTCCTCGGTCTCTGGTCGCTCGTAGGCCTGTTTTTTCGCTACGCCACGAGGCGCGACGAGGGCGCCCCGAGGCACGGGTTCCGAGGCGCGCTCGTCACGCTCGCGTGCTGGGCGCTGCTCTCGTTCCTGTTCTCGACCTACGTCCGCGAGCTCTCGAACTACTCGCGCTTCTACGGCGGCGTCGCGGCGGTCGCGGTGCTGTTCTTCTGGCTGTGGCTGATGTCGCTCGCGCTAATCGTCGGCGCCGAGGTCAACGCGCGCCTCGAGGGAACGCGGCCGCCGCTCAGCCGGCGCCTCCGCGTGTCGGATCTCGGCTGACGGCTCGCGGGCGTCGCCACGTCACCCGACGACGGTCGGGGCTCGCGGGGCATCGAGCGCGACGGCGGCGCGGCGGTGAGCCTCGCCGAGCGCGCGTACGCCCTCCTGAAGGCGGAAAGGTCCGGAGCGCGGCAGCTCCGGGAGGACCAAGGCGGTCAGCCCATCGCGGGCGGGAATGCGGAGCGCCGGGCTCGAGCGCCTGCGCCACGGCGAGCGTGAGGTGAGGTGGTGGTAGAGCACGCGCTCGCCCGGCTCGACGCCGAGGAGCCCGGGCCGGTCGAGGATGCCGCCGTCGAGGAGCGGTCGGCCCTCGTGCATCACCGGCTGAAACAGCAGCGGCACCGCGCACGTCGCGCGCAGCGCGGGCGCGAGCGGTCCCTCGCGGAGCACGCGCGTCGCGCCCGACAGCACGTCGAAGACGCTCACGGCGACGGGCACTCGACACTCGGCGAAGCTCTCGATGGGCAGCAACGCGCGCAGGTGGCGGTCGAAGCTTCGCCCGCGGAGGAGGCCTGCACCGAGCCCGGGATCCCAGAACGCCCGCCGGTCGAGGCGGAAGAGCTCGTCCCGCAGCGCGGCGGGCGACAAGCCCGCTGCATAGAGGCCCCCCACGAGCGCCCCCGCCGACGAGCCGGTCACGCGCCGCGGCGCGAGCCCCCGCTCCTCGAGCGCGAGCAGGACACCGGTGTGAGCGAAGAAGCCAAAGAACCCCGACGACATCGTCAGCGTGAAGGGCGCTTCGGCGAGCCAGTCGGCGAGCGTCCGCGCGGGCGCGCCTCGATGGAGCGAGCACATCGCGCAGACGATACCAAAGGCCCAGCGACCGGGCAGGGATGGACCCAACTGGATCGACCTTTCCCCACGTCCGATGCACCATCCACAACCACAAACCGGCCAGCCGGCCTGTTTTTCACACGTTTCGAACGAACCAGAATAGGCATAGAGCGTGCTTGATGAGGATCGTGCTTGGCCAATTGGCCGAATGACCAAGGAGGATGTGACGATGCTTCGAGGATGGACGGTGCTGGGTGTGATGGCGAGTGTGATGGCTCTTGGCATGGGCTGCGGCAGCGCCGGTGACGACGGGGACACCGGCGGCGGTCCGACGTCGACGAGCAGCGGCGCCGGCTCCTGCCCGACGCAGGCGAAGGGAACGGTCGGCAACAAGATCACGTTGCGCGTGACGTGGCCCGAGACGCTCGGCGTCGAAGCGGGCTCGGCCGACGTGGTGATCTGGACGAAGGCGTCCCTCGACTTCGTGGGCAACGAGGTCACCGGCTCGGTGCAGCCCTGCGGCAGCGTCGTGCCCCCGCTGCAGACGAAGCAGATCGTCGGCGGCCAGAAGGTACAGCCGCTGATCCCGGACGGGGTCTGGGACTCGACCGGGATCCCCAAGTCCTCTGTGCAGGGCACGATCAGCGGCTTCGATCCCGGCGCGACCGTCGCGATGAAGCCCGTCGGCACCGGGGTGGGCGCCGAGCTCGCGAGCCCGGTCACCGACGCATGGCCAGACAGCTGGGCCGACGTCACGACCAACGACCCGGACGGCGATGGGAACCCCGGCATGACGGCGCTCCCCAACACCACGGACGGTTTCGTCGCGCCGCCGCTCGGCATCGACCCGTCGGGGCCCCGCGCCGAGAAGCTCTTCCTCGCGACCCGCACGGTCGTGGAGCTCCAGGGCACGCGCGACACGTGCACCTCGGCCAAGGGCAAGGCGCTCGTGACGAAGTTCGACAACCACGTGGTCGGGTGCCTCGCGACCGATGGCGCTGCGTGCACGCCGGATCAAGTGGACTTCATCGACGCGAATCGAGTGATCTACGAAATCGGGGAAGCAACCTACGAGATGAAGCAAATCCCCGAGGGCGCAACGTGCGCCGAGGTGCGCAAGCTGCTCCCCTGACACGCACCGACAGTGAGGCGGTTCATGAAGACACAGAGACGCTTGGTGAAGGTGGGGCTCGCCCTCGCCGCGACGCTCGCGGTCGCGTGCGGAGGCGAGCAGACGAATCCGTCGCCGGTCCTGCCGAAGGCCGACGTCGAGATCGTGGTCGACGACTACGGCGTCCCCCACATCTTCGCCAAGGACGACGAGGACCTGTTCTTCGCCTACGGCTATCAGCTCGCCACGGACCGCATGCTTCAGCTCGATCTCTTTCGGCGCTTCTCGCAAGGGAGGCTGTCGGAGGTGCTCGGCAAGGAGGGCCCCGGATCGGCGGGCGAGGACGCGCTCGCCGACGATCGCTTCGCGCGCATCTTCAACTGGAAGCACTGGGGCAAGCTCGACGCCGAGCTCATGAAGGCCGAGGAGCCCGAGCACTACGCGCTCACGGGCGCCTGGGTCGCCGGCATCAACCAGCGCGTCGCCGAAATCCGCTCGGGAGCCGCGCCGCGCCCCGCGGGTTTCGGAGCCGACGAGCTCGACTACCTGCCGGAGGAATGGACGACGGAGGACGTCTACGTCATCCAGAAAATGGTCGGCTTCGGGCTCGATCAGACGATCCAGTTCGAGGTGTTCGTCACCTTCACGAAGCGCTTCGCGCCCGAGGTCCTCGACGCGGTCGAGCTCTTTCGGCCCGCCCGCGAGGTGTTTGCGATGGGCCCGCCGGCGCTCAAGTCGGCCCCCGCCGCGAGGCAGCCGAAGGCCTCGCCGCTCGCGCCGACGAAGCTCCCGCCGATCGCGAAGAACCCGGCCTGGCTCCGCTGGGGCAAGGCGCGGCCGCTCGGCAGCAACAACTGGGCGATCGACGGACGCCACACCGCGAACGGGCGCCCGCTCCTCGCGGGGGATCCGCACCTCGGCTACGACTTCAGCGGCATCACCTACGGCGTTCACCTCTCGAGCACCGAGGGCTCGGGCACCTACAACGCCGCGGGCTTCTCGTTCGTCGGCGCGCCGGGGATCTTCGCGGGCCACAACGAGAAGGTCGCCTGGACGGAGACCTCGTCGTTCGCGGACGTGATGGACATGTGGTCGGTCGAGAAGAAGGACGGAAAATTCCGGCTCGGCGACGAGCTCGTGGAGCCGGTGCTGCGCGAGGAGACGATCGCGGTCAAAGGCGAGGCGCCCGACGTCATCACCGTGGCGGACGTCCCGGGCTATGGCGTCATCATGCCGTCGTCCCTCGTCGGGTCGCCGATCCCCATCGCGGGCTCGGGGCGCGAGGTGCTCATCGGCTGGACCGGATTTCGCGCGCGACCGGCTCGCTTCTTCCGAGAGCTGAACCGAGTGCAGTCGGTCGACGCCTTCGATGAGGCGGTCAAGCGCTTGCCCGAGATGAGCTACAACTTCGTCGCGGCCGACGCGCAGGGGATCGCCTACCGCGTCGGGATCGAGGTGCCGAAGCGCGCGACGCTCGCCGAAGGTCGCGAGCCCTTTTGGACGATGAACGGCGACGACGCGACCTCGTTCTGGCCGGGCGGGTTCCTTGATCACGAGACGCTCCCCCACTCGCGCGGCGGCGAGCGCGGCTTCATCGTCACGGCGAACAACGACCCGTTCGGGTTCACCGCGAACGGTCGCGTCGACGACGATCCGTTCTACTACGGAGCGCTCTTCGTCCCGGGCTGGCGCGCGGCGCGCATCGAGGACGAGGTGAAGCGCCTCACCGCCGAGAAGCCCAAGGGCGTCGAGCTCGCGGACATGGAGAAGCTTCAGATGGATGTGCGCGACAACCTCGCGGACGACCTCCTGCCGGTGCTCCTCGACGTGTGGCAGAAGTCGGCGGGCAAGCCCGAGCTGGCCGATCTCCGCGAGCGCGCCGAGCTCGCGACCCTAGTCACGTCGCTCGAGGCCTGGGACCGCCGCCTCACGCGCGACTCGAGCGCCGCGGTGATCTTCCACGCGTTCTCGCACCTGCTCGCGAAGCGCGCACTCGAAGACGACTTGAGCCCCCTGCTCTTCCAGATCGTCATGAACAGCGCGCCGATGTACCTGCTCAAGATCGGCATGCTCGCGGCGCGCGGCGATTACCCGAATGGCGACGCGGTGCTGCAAGAGGGGCGTGAACGAGTCATCCTGCTCGCGCTCGCCGACACCGCCGATTTTCTGCTCGAGCGCTTCGGCGAGGTGGCTCCGTCGGCGTACCGCTACTCGGACCTGCGCCTCTCGAGCATGGAGCACGCATACGGCCGCGGGATCCCGCTCGGCAAGGTCCCCTCCGATGGCGGCGAGGCGACAGTCAACGTCGCGCAGAGCTCCTTCCTCGAGGACGGCAAGCCCGCCAGGGAGTGGATCTCGCACTGGGGTCCGATCGAGCGACAGGTCTTCGAGTTCGACGCCGACGGCACGCCGCGCGCTCGCTACAACACCGCGCTCGGAAACTCGTCCGATCCGAAGAGCCCCTTCCACGAACACGCGCTGCAGGACTGGGTCGACGGGAATTACCGCGACATGCCCTACCGCCGCGCCGAGGTCGACGCGCACGCCTATGAGCGCAAGCTCCTCGAGGGGGTGAAGCGATGAGCCGCGGGCAGACGTGGGCCCTCGTGCTCGGGCTCACGAGCCTCGTCGGCTGCTCGTCGAGCGAGCCTGCGCCGCCACCCGAGCCGGATCCGTTCGCACCCCCGGCGGAGGATGCAGGCTTCCAGCTGAAGATGGAGGTCGAGGCGCCTGCGGCGAGCGAGATCTGGAAGTGCAAGATCGACTACCTGCCGCCGACGCTCGGCTTCTTCGCCGCGAACCGCGTCGCGTCGCGCCAGAGCGATTTCATCCACCACATGGACGTGATGGCGCTCGCGTTCACACCGCTCGAGCTCGAGCCCGGCATCTACGACTGCGACGCGATCTACTACGCGAACTCCGCGCTCATGGAGAGCGGGATCTTCCTCTACGCGAGCCAGGTACCCGAGCAGCAGATAGAACTCCCTCCGGGGACGGCGGCCATGATCCCGTCGAAGATGAAGTACATGCAGGAGGTCCATTACGTGAACACGTCGAGCGCGCCGGTGAACGTGTTCTCGCACGTGAACGTGCACACCATCCCGCCGCTCGAGGTCACCGACAGGATCTGGGGCGGAGTCGTACGCGACGCACACATCGCGGTTCCGCCGCTGTCGAAGCACGTCGAGTGGACGCGCTGCATCATGAACCAGGACGTGGAGGTGCTCTTCCTCTCGTCGCACACGCACCGGCTCGGCAAGAAGGTCACCGTCGCGCGCTACGACGGCAAGGCGACCGGCCCCGTCTTCTATGAGAACGACGACTGGCACGCGCCAAAGCTCGAGCATTTTGCGCCGCCGATGTCGCTGAAGAAGGGCGACGGGCTCGAGTTCCACTGTCACTTCGAGAACGACGGAGCCGAGACCGTGAACTGGGGCTTCGCGGCGGACGACGAGATGTGTCAGCTCGGCCTCGTGTTCACGCCGTCGAGCACCACGGCCGCGTGCGAGGTGGTCGAGACCTCGGACGGCGTGATCGACACGAGCGGCACCGGCAAGTAGCGGACGCGCCGCTCCGGGAGAGCTCGCCAAGGGCCAGCGCGACGAAGGCGGCCGACCCATCGTGGACCGACCGCCTCCGCGTCACGCACCGTCCGCCGTCAAGCCTGCAACACCGGCAGCTTCGCCTTCGCGGCCTTGGTCACGTAGGTCTTGATCTGGTCGAAGTTCATGTAGCGGTAGAGATCCGCCGCCATCGAGTCGAGGCGCGTCGCGTACGTCATGTACTCCTCGACCGTCGGCAGCCGCCCGAGGATCGAGGCGACCGCCGCGAGCTCGGCCGAGGCGAGGTAGACGTTCGCGCCCTTGCCGAGGCGGTTCGGGAAGTTCCGCGTCGAGGTCGAGACGACGCTCGAGCCCGGGTTCACCTGCGCCTGGTTCCCCATGCAGAGCGAGCAGCCCGGCATCTCGGTGCGCGCGCCCGCGCCCGCGAACATGTTGTAGTAGCCCTCTTCCATCAGGAGCGCTTGGTCCATCTTGGTCGGCGGCGCGACCCAGAGGCGCGTCGGCACCGGCCCGCCGAACTCCTTCAAGAGGCGCGCGGCGGCGCGGAAGTGGCCGACGTTCGTCATGCATGAGCCGATGAACACCTCGTCGATCGTGTCGCCGGTGACGGCGCTGAGCGGCTTGATGTCGTCGGGGTCATTCGGGCACGCGAGGAGCGGCTCCTTGATCTGGTCGAGGTCGATCTCGATGACGGCCGCGTACTCGGCGTCCTTGTCGGCCTCCATGAGCTCGGGGTTCGCGAGCCACTTCTCCATCGCCTGGGCGCGGCGCTCGATGGTGCGCACGTCGCCGTAGCCTTCGGCGATCATCCAGCGGAGCATCGTCACGTTCGAGCGCAGGTACTCGATGATGGGCTCTTTGTTCAGCTTGATCGTGCAGCCCGCCGCCGAGCGCTCGGCCGAGGCGTCGGTGAACTCGAAGGCCTGCTCGACCTTGAGATCCGGCAAGCCCTCGATCTCGAGGATGCGCCCGGAGAACACGTTCTTCTTGCCCTGCTTCGCGACCGTGAGGAGCCCCGCCTGGATCGCGGCGTAGGGGATCGCGTTCACGAGGTCGCGGAGCGTGATGCCGGGCTGAAGCTTGCCCTTGAAGCGAACGAGCACGCTCTCGGGCATGTCGAGCGGCATGACGCCGAGCGCCGCCGCGAAGGCGACGAGGCCCGAGCCCGCCGGGAACGAGATGCCGATCGGGAAGCGGGTGTGGCTGTCGCCGCCGGTGCCGACGCCGTCGGGCACGAGCATGCGGTTCAGCCAGCTGTGGATGATGCCGTCACCCGGCCGCAGCGAGATGCCGCCGCGGTTCGTGATGAAGTCGGGCAGCGTGTGCTGCGTCTCGATGTCGACCGGCTTTGGGTACGCGGCCGTGTGGCAGAACGACTGCATGACGAGGTCGGCCGAGAAGCCGAGGCAGGCGAGCTCCTTCAGCTCGTCGCGCGTCATCGGGCCCGTGGTGTCCTGCGAGCCGACGCTCGACATCGAGGGCTCGCAGTAGGTGCCGGGACGGATCCCGCGCACGCCGCACGCCGCGCCGACCATCTTCTGCGCGAGCGTGAAGCCCTTGCCCGAGTCGGACGGATCGGCGGGCAGGCGGAAGGCCGTCGACGGGCCGAGCCCGAGGGCCTCGCGCGCCCGCTTCGTGAGGCTGCGCCCGATGATGAGCGGGATGCGCCCGCCGGCCTGTACCTCGTCGAGGAGCACGTCGGTCTTGAGGGCGAAGGTCGCGAGCGTCTCGCCGGCCTCGTTCGTGACCTTGCCCTCGTAGGGGTAGAGGACGATGACGTCGCCCATGTGGAGCTTCGAGACGTCGCACTCGAGCGGCAGCGCGCCCGAGTCTTCCATCGTGTTGAAGAAGATCGGCGCGACCTTGCCGCCGATGCAGACGCCGCCCGAGCGCTTGTTCGGGATGAAGGGGATGTCGTCGCCGAAGTGCCAGAGCACGCTGTTCGTCGCGCTCTTGCGGCTCGAGCCGGTGCCGACGACGTCGCCGACGTAGGCGACCGGGTGGCCCTTCGCCTGCACGGCCTTGATTTGCTCGAGGGCGTTCGTGATGCCCTCGCGCGGGTTCTTCAACATCGCGAGCGCGTGGAGCGGAATGTCCGGGCGCGACCAAGCGTCCTGCGCGGGCGAGAGGTCGTCGGTGTTCGTCTCGCCGGGCACCTTGAAGACGGTGAGCGTGAGCTTCGCGGCGAGCTTCGGGCGGCTCGTGAACCACTCGGCGTCGGCCCACGACTGGAGCACGGCCTTCGCGTGCGCGTTGCCCTTCTTCGCGCGCTCGGCGACGTCGTGGAAGGCGTCGAACATGAGGAGCGTCTTCTTCAATTGCTCAGCCGCGAGCGGCGCGAGCGGCGCGTCGTCGAGCAGGGCGACGAGGGGCTGGATGTTGAAGCCACCGAGCATCGTGCCGAGGAGCTCGACCGCCTTCTCCTTCGAGACGAGCGGGCTCTTCGCCTCGCCCTTCGTCACCGCGGCGAGGAAGCCGGCCTTGACGTAGGCCGCGTCGTCGACGCCGGCAGGCACGCGCTGGGTAAAGAGCTCGAGGAGGAAGGCCTCCTCGCCGGCGGGCGGGCTCTTCAAGAGCTCGACGAGCGCGGCGGTCTCGGCGGCCGAGAGAGGCTTCGGAACGATCCCCTGGGCGGCGCGCTCCTCGACGTGCTTGCGGTAGTCCTGCAACATGGCTTCGCTTCCTTTTCGAGGGCGCGGCGGCGCGGAGTCGGCCCGCGCTTGGCCCTCGCACCGAGGATGTATCCCTCGGCAAGTCATGCAAAAAGCGGATAATATGCATAGCACTCATGCGTTTTACGCATGAGTTGACCACCCATGGATCTGCTGCTCGTCCGCTCGCTCCTCTCAGTCGCCCGCGAGGGCACCATCGGCCGCGCTGCGAAGCGCCTCGGCGTGTCGCAGTCGGCCCTCTCGCGGCGGCTCCAGCAGCTCTCCGAGGTGCTCGGCGCCGAGGTCCTTTCGCCCCATGGTCGCGGCGTCGTCTTGACCGAGGCGGGGAGGCTCGTCGTCGCCGAGGGTTCGGCGCTCGTCGAGCGCTACGAGCGCATGCGGGCCGAGCTCGTCGCGCTCGGCAAGCTCGAGGCGGGCACGGTGCGGATCGGCGGCGGCGCGACGGCGGTGTCGTACCTGCTCCCGCGGGCGATGGCGCGCTTCCGCGTGCGGCACCCTGGGGTGAAGTTTCGGCTCGAGGAGGCCGGCAGCCGCGAGGTCGAGGCCGCCGTGCTCGAAGATCGCGTCGAGCTCGGGGTGGTCACGCTGCCGGTCCGCGCGCGCGAGCTCGAGGTGCGGCCGCTCCTCCGCGATCGCATCGTGCTCGTCGCGGCGACCGATCACCCACTCGCGAAGAAGCGCCGCGTGGTGCCGGGCGATCTCGCGGGGCACGCACTCATCGGCTTCGAGGGCGGGAGCGCCATCCGGCGGCTCATCGACGGCGCGCTCGCCTCGGCGGGCGTCGAGGCGAACGTCGTCATGGAGGTGCGCAGCATCGCGGCGATCTTGCGGCTCGTCGACTCGACGTCGAGCCTCGCCTTCGTCAGCGCGATGAGCGCCGAGGGGCGGCCTGTCGTCGAGGTGCGCGGCCTCACCATCGAGCGCGAGCTCGGCCTCGTCACGCGGCGCGACCGGGCGCTGTCCCGCGCGGCGGCGGCCTTTGCGGACGAGCTTGCGAAGGCGGCGGGGCGGGTCGAGCGGCGGGGGTGAGACCCACTCCGAGTCGCCTGCTCGGCGCGTGAATTCAGCGGCAAGATCCAAAAGTTAGTGGAGTGCCGCACAAAAATTTTGAGAGAGAGTAGAGAGAGCAGGATGCGTGCCGAAAACGCGCGACCTGCTCGCCCCGTCGGGCGTTCCCAGGGCCCGCCCTCGCACGGGAGATCTCATGAATCGCTTGCCCATTCGACTCGCACTGAACCTCACCGTTGGCTCGCTGGCGCTGCTCGTAGTGTGTGGCTGCAAGCGGGAAAGTAACCCTCCGATGAAGGTCGGCGACTCGATCTGCATCGGCGGGACATTTCACCGAGTCGATGACATGAAGGCTTATCCGTGGGTCAGCTTATCGCCCAATCCGAAGTGCGCCGAACCTGGAACGCCGAATGCCTACGTGAACATGGATCGTCTCGAGTCATTCAAGCCCGATTGCACCTGCAAGTACTCCGCGGCGTGCTTGAAGAAGTGCAAGGAGAGCGACATCGGCCTTGATAAGTGTCTTTCAACTTGCACTGACTAAGTTGGCATCAGCGATCCTCGGTTCCATGGTCCTCATACCGCCCGCTTCGTCGGAAGCCAAAGCACTGGGATGAGACTACTGAGCGAAGCTCACCCCGCGGGCTCCTCGACGATCGCCGCCACCGCGTCGACGAAGGCGCGCGCGCGCTCGAGGTCCTCGGCCGCATCGTCCACGGTGAACGTCGCCGCCGCGTCGTAGTCGGCATCGTTCCGATCGCCCGCGATTTGGCGAAGCGTGCGTGCATGGACCGTGGCGAGGAGACCTGTCCGTACGAAGTGCTCGTTCACGAGCGAGCGGACGCCCTCGTGCGTTCGAGCCGCGAGTCCGACCGTCGCGAGGAGCGCACATGCGGCGTGAAAGACGGCGTAGTACGAGCGACCGACAGCGTGCCTCGCGAAGCCGGCCCGAGCCAGCGTCTCGGCGGCGGCGAGGGTGTCGCGAGCGAGCGCGAGCGATTCGACGGCGCCAACCGGTGTACGCGGGCTCACAGGGCCACCCCGTCGCGACGGAGCTCGGCGGCGAGCCCCGCACCGAGCTCGTCCGGCCCCGTGCCACGGACGAGCGGCTCGATGCGCACCCGGAGCTCCAGCTCGACATCGAACGCCATGTCCTGCACCTCGCGCCGCTCCGCGCGCGTCACGTCACGAATGACCACGTACAGATCGACATCGCTGTCCTCGTCGCCCTGACCTCGGGCACGCGAACCGAACAGCGTCAGCGCGGCGAGACGGCCTCCGAAGCGCGCCTCGAGCGACGCTCGAAAGTGCGCGACGGCGAGGCGTTCGAGGGGCGAGAGCATGCCTGAGCAGGCTAGCACGCGAGCTTGCTCTCGATGACCGGTTCGTCGGTCGTACGGACAGCCCGTGACGGTCGCGAAGGCACACGGGAGCCGCTTGGCTTTGCTCATCGCGCGATCGCCAGGATCAAGGCGCGCGATCACCGAGCGGAGCCCCCTCCCCTCGCGGCAGGAAGAGCCTTCCGACGGGCAGCTCGATCGCGTCGAAGGGGGCGATGCGCGGACTCGCCGTCTCGTCCCATGCGCCGAGACGCAGCCAGCGTCGCGGGGCATCGGGCGACGCCATGAGCTCGTACGCCTCGACGACCCGCGCCTCCGGATCGACCAGCCAGGAGAATGGCACGCCGTGCGCCGCGTAGAGCTCGGCCTTCCACACCCGGTCGTGCGCCGCGTTCGACGGCGACACGATCTCGCACACCCAGTCGGGCACCACCTCGAGCGGGCGCACGTTCGGAACCGCCAGCCGCTCGCGACGCCAGCCCGCGAGATCGGGCACGACGAGATCGCCCGACGCGAACCGCACGTCCACCTCGGGGAAGAGGTACCAGCCGCCGGGTCCACCGTGGCCGTGCAGGTCGTCGAACGGACCTCCGAGGAGCGCACCGAGCACCCGCTGGATTTTCGCGTGCGCCGGCATCGGCCGCGGCTGGACGAGGATGCGCTCGCCCACGATCTCGGCGCGCACGCCCTCCCCGAGCGCGAGCCACTCCGCGAACAGCGCCTCCCGCGTCTTCCCCATCCGTGAACGGTACCACCCAGCTCCCGGCATCGCCGGCTCGAAGTCGTGGATCATGCCCCCTGGTCGTCACGAGCGGGGATGCGGTTTCACGCGAGGGACGCGTGGCAAGGCTGCAGAGCGGAGGGAGAGCGCCGCGCTCACTTCTTCGTGCAGGCGTTCATCGCATTGACGAACGCGGTGAGGCGGCCTTCGGTCATCGACGTCGGGTAGATGTACACGCCCAGGTATTCGCCGTCCTTCACCTGACCACACTCCTTCTTCGTGATGGATCCGATCGTCGCGGTGCTCGTTGCGGCCTCCCCGAAGTTCACCATCGGGGCGCCACCCGGCTTGCCATCGTCGAGCCAGGCACCGTACTGATCGGCGACGGTGTACTGGCTCGAGTAGAGCTCGGCAAAGTGGGTTCGGACACCCTTCGATGCACCCCACACCCAGCCGTTGCCGCGGTTCGTCATGTAGATGTAGCCGCGCCCGGGCACGCCATCCCGGCACGAAGCGATGCGGGCCGTCTCGGTCGACTTGACGTGGTTCGAGCTCGTGTCGTCGTACGCCCACTTGCTGCCGCTCGGGTGGTGGACGGTGCCGTTGTAATTGCACAGCTTCCACTCGGGGTTTTCCTTGGAGACGCGCTCGTAGACCCAGCAGCCGTTGCTCGCCGGGACCCCCTTGGCTCCAGGCGTCCCGAGGCCCGAGTAGAGCGCGAACGTCGCGATGAGCCGCTTCTTGCAGGCGATGGGCGGGCCCTCCGCAGCGACGCGCACCGCGTTGTAGGCGCGCGTCTAGCGGTCGAGCCAGCCTTCCGGCGCGAGCAGCTTCCAGCGATCGTCGCCGCCGCAAGCGACGCTCCCGTGACCGAGCAGGGCACCCATCCGGACCGGGTCACGCAGGTGCGCCTTCCTCATCGTGGCGTTCGCGAGGACGTCGGCGGTGAGCTGGATCCCGAACGCGGGCTCGCTCGCGAGCTTCTCCGCACAAGCGGCCACATCGAGGTCGGGCCGCAGCTTCGTACACAAGGAGGGCGCGAGCGCGAGGCCGGGGTAGGTCGGGCTCTCGTCACAAGCCCCCGATGCTTCGAGCGCCGCGTAAACCGAAGCCCGCGAGACCTTCCCGGCATCGGCCGCGGTCGTGACCCAACCCGCGAAGCGCTCCTCGCACCGCTTGATCGATGCCGGATCGCCAGTCTCGGGGGCGCGATGCGCGATGACGATGAAGTGGTTCAGAATCTGCCAGTCGAGGCCGGCGCAGCGGTAGTCGTGCAGCGTCGACGTCGGCGGCTCCCAGACGCCTCCGCCCGGAGCCGGCTCGGGCTGAGGCTCGGCCGCCCCTCCTGCACCGCCCTCGTTCGCGGTCGGATCGTCGACGGGATCGACCTCGCCATCGTTGGCGGTGCCGCTCAGGCCTCCGGTGCCGGAAGGCTCGGGCAATCCCGGAACGAGGCGCCCATCGGCCTCACCGCAACCGAACGCCGCGCCGCAGGCCAGCGCCCCAATAAGCAGCAGCCTCGAGAGCCTCGAATCGATGGTCATGCCGCGCCTTTCCATGAAGGGCGAGGACGGAACCACCGACACCGGGCGAACCCGCGCAGCCTCACCTCGGCCCGCTCGATGTCAGGGTGCGCTCCCGGCTCGCAGGCCCCTCGCGGCGAGAAGTTCACGTCCGCGTGCGGGCTCGTGTTCACGGTGGGTTCATGACTCCAGTGCTTCCCCGAGCGCTCGCCTTGGTGCCACTCCTCGGGTCCGTCGTCGGCGGCTCGGACGCGAGCTCATCGAGCGGCAGCGGCGCATCGGGTGCGACCTCCGGCAACACGAGCACCTCGACGACGGCGTCGCGACGATCCGCGATGCATTGCTGACCTACTGTCAGTGACTCGCGCGGCGCGGGCTCGGCCCTCGCTTGCAAGCCGTACGCTCCACGTCGCCACGTGCATGCGTCGACGGCGTACGCTACCCTGCCAGGAGATTCCATGACGCGTCCCGAGGATGCTCCTTCGCCAGGCAAGGCCCGTCGCTCGCTCGGGGTGCTGGCGCTCGCGGCGAGCGGGTTCATCGTCACCATGAGCGGCTGCATGCGGCCCGTGTCGTCGGTGCCGCAGGTGACCGAGCGCGCCTTGCGGACGGTCGGCGAGACGGTCGAGGCCAGGCGAGCCCGCCCCTCCCTGACGGCGGCGTTCCGACGAGCCGAACGCCCTGATGGTTCGGTCGAGCTCCGCCTCGGCGTGACGTGGCTGTCTTCCTGCACGCGAACACGGCAGGTACTCGTCGAGAACACGACCGTGACCCGCGACTCGGAGCCCGACACGGCAGGCAACGTGCTCGCGACCGGCTTCGGCGCGGCGTTGCTCGGAAGCGGCGCAGTTGCGATCGGTCATTTCGGTGCCACCCTGCCCTCGCAAGCGACCGACTGCCGACCCGACGCGGGCTCCGAGTGCTTCGATCCCGCTGCGGCCGCCGTCGGCGTCGGCGTCACGCTCGCGACCCTCGGTGCGATCGCGCTCGGTGGTGGAATTTACGGCCTCGTCGCGAGGCCGGAGCAGACGGTGGCGGTCGACGAGCGGGTGGTCGAGACGGTGGAGCCGGAGCAGCGCTGCGGAGAGCCCGTCGAGCTGCACGATCTCACGATCGGCATCGAGCCAACCCACCCGGGTGTCGCCGACGCGCGGGTCGACGGCAGCGGCGCCGCGACGCTGATCCTTCCGGCAGGGTTGCCGCCGAGCAAGGTGGTGGTCCGCGGCGTCCCGACACACCTGGAAGCCAGGGTGGACGAGGGCGCGGCGCTCGGCTGGACCTCTCCGACGCGCTCGACCGACGCGACCGAGGTGGTCCGATGACCGCACGAGCCTCGGGCTTGCGAGCAACCCGGCACACCCTCGCCCGTCAGCTGGCGCGAGCCCTCGCGTGCTTCCTCGTCAGCACCGCGCTCGGCTGCGCGAGCACCCAGTCCGTGACGCGGGAGGCCGGCCGAACCAGGGTCAGCGGCACCTTCGAGATCCCGCCGGACGGAGGACTCGCCGCATCGCTCGAGAGTTGGCCCAACGAGCTCGCGGTCCGGCTCACCCTCCGGCGCGACTGCGTCCGCATCGAGGCCGGCAGCGTCCAGCGCGCGACCGCGACGACGACGCGCCCCGACCCCGCGGCGACGTGGCTGCAGCTTGCGTCCGGCGTGACGCTCGCGGTGTCGTCCGGGCTCGTGCTCGGGAACGCGATGCCCGACGCCGACCCTCACTGCATCCGCACGGAAGACGGGTGCGTGTCATCGCGCGGTGGCGCCGTGGTGGGCGGGACGCTCCTCGCGCTGACCGCGGTCCCGCTGCTCGCGTCGGCGGTCCACGACCTCGCGACGGGCGATCGCACCACGGTGAGCGTCACCTCGGAGCCCTACGACCTGCGCCAAGAGCGCCAGGCGTGCGGCGCGGCGAAGGACCTCGAAGGCTCGATGGTCCTCCTCGACGACGAGGTGCTCGGCTTCCCCTCGGCGCGCGTCGACGCGAGCGGGTTGGCGCGGCTGCGCCTCGCTCCACCGCCCGCCGGCGCAGTGCCGCGAACCCGGCGGCTCGTGCTCTCGGAGCCATCCGCCGGGGCCGCGCGGCTCGCCTCCCGCGACCTCGTGCTCGCACGCGTGGAGCTCCCCGGCAGCGCCTTACCGCCGCGCGCCAGCGCCGCAGACCCTAGCGTGCCCCGAGCCGACGTACCCGCTCCGAGCGAGGCCCGCGAGGCTTCGCCGTTCAGCCCGAGTCGTTGACCAGCATCGTCGCCGCGACGGTCTCGCCGTCCGCCGGATCGACGAGCAGCGCGCTGCCGAGCGCCCGGTCCTGCGCGTAGGAGGTCGCGAGGATCGGCTCGCCGAGCACGACCTGGAGCCGACCGAGGTCGTTCAGCTTGAGCTCGTCGGCCGGGGTGGTGGCGCCCGTCGAGACGTCGAGGCGATGCGAGACGCCGACGAGCTTCGCCTGCACCCGTCGGCTCTGGTGTTTGAGCCAGAGGCGCATCCCGGCGCGTGCCGGGCGGGTCGCGAGCCAGGCCGCGTCGAGGGTCACGCTCTGCCGCAACTGGAGCCCGTCAGGAAGGGCCGCGCCTTGCACGACGTAGGCGCCCCGCCCTGCGTCGACGTCGTCGGCGAGGCTCACGACGATCGACTCGCCCGACTCCGCGAGAGCCTGGCCGCCGACGTCCCCGATGACATGGCGGTCGATCCGCGTGACCGAGCTCTCCAGCATTCCGGGAGCGACGAGGACCCGATCGCCGACGGCCATGCCTCCGCCGACGAGCCGACCGGCGAGGCCGCGGAAGGTCGCGAAATCCTCGCGCTGCGGACGGATCACCCACGCCACCGGCAGCACGCCCACCCCGAGCGTCGAGGGCGCGACGCGCACGGTCTCGAGTGACTCGAGCACCGCGGGACCGTCGTACCAAGGCATCCGCGTCGAGCGCTCCACCACGTTGTCGCCGTCGAGCGCACACACCGGGATGAAGCGCAGCCGCGTCTCCCATGGGAGTGCCTCGACGTGCCGCCGCGCCTCCGCGGCGAGCGACTCGAAGCGGGCCTCCTCGAAGCCGACGCGGTCCATCTTGTTCACGACCACGAATACGACGGGCACGCGCAAGAGCGCGGTGATCGCGAGGTGCCGGCGCGTCTGCTCCGTGAGACCTCGCTCGGCGTCGATGAGGACGATGGCGGCCTCGGCTTGCGACGCACCGGTCACCATGTTGCGCGTGTACTGGACGTGCCCGGGTGTGTCCGCGAGCACGAAGCGGCGGCGCGGCGTCGCGAAGTAGCGCCAAGCGGCGTCGATGGTGATGCCCTGCTCTCGCTCGGCGCGCAGGCCATCGGTGACGAGGGCGAGCTCGGTGCGCGAGAAGCCACGGCGGGCGCTGACCTCCTCGATGTGCGCGAGCTGGTCGCGCATCAAGGCGCGCGCGTCGAGCAGGATGCGGCCGATCAGCGTGCTCTTGCCGTCGTCGACGCTGCCCGCCGTCGCGCAGATCAGCGTGCCGAGCGTGGGTGGGGTGACGTCGCTCATCAGAAGTAGCCCTCGCGCTTGCGGTCTTCCATCGCAGCCTCGCTAAACTGGTCGTCGGCGCGCGTCGCGCCCCGCTCGGTGACGTCGGCCGCGACGATCTCGCCGATCACCTCGTCGAGCGTCGACGCCGTCGAGCGCACCGCACCGGTGCACGTCGCGTCACCGACCGTCCGGAAGCGCACCGAGGTGCGAAACGGCACCTCGCCCGGTCCCGGCGCCATGACGTCGGTCACGGCGTAGAGCATCCGACCGCGCTCGAACACCTCCCGCTCGTGGGCGAAGTAGATCGAGGGGAGCGCGAGGCCTTCGTCAGCGATGTACTGCCACACGTCGAGCTCGGTCCAGTTCGAGATCGGGAAGACCCGCAGGTGCTGCCCGCTCCGGACGTGGAGGTTCAACACCTGCCAGAGCTCGGGTCGCTGCTTGCTCGGATCCCATTGCCCGAGCTCGTCCCGCACGCTCACGATGCGCTCTTTCGCGCGCGCTCTGTCCTCGTCGCGGCGGGCTCCGCCGAAGAGCACGTCGAAGCGATGCTCGTCGACCGCCTCGAGCAAGGTCACCGACTGCAGGCGGTTGCGGCTCGCCCGCGGGCCGGTTTCGTCCTGCACCGTGCCGCGTGCGATCGAGTCCTCGACCTTCGCGACGATGAGCCGCTCCCCGAGCGCGGCCACCTTCGCGTCTCGGAAGGCGAGCACCTCGTCGAAGTTCTGGCCAGTGTCGACGTGCAAGAGCGGAAAAGGAAACCGCCCCGGGCGAAACGCCTTCTCGGCGAGGCGCAGAAGGACGATCGAGTCCTTGCCGCCCGAGAACAGAAGGGCGGGTCGCTCGCGCTCGGCGCTCGCCTCGCGAAGCACGTGGATGGCCTCGTCCTCGAGGCGCCTCAGGTGGAGGTTGTTGCCGGTGGCCACGCACTCCATTGTAGAAGACAGCTGTCTTGTAAAGCAACCTTGGCGTCGGTTAGACTCGCACCATGACGGTCGCGAGCGAGGAGACCCCCTCGGAGGAGGCGCCCTGGAGCGCGTGGATCGACTGGTCGGTCGCGCGGTTCGGGGCGTCCCTGAGGCTCGCGTGCAGCCTGAGCGTGGAGGACACGCTGCTCGTCGACGCGCTTGCCGAGAGCGCCGCCCGCCGCGGCCTCGCTCGCAGCCATGCGCCGCAGGTGTTCGTCCTCGATACCGGCCGGCTTCACGAAGAGTCGTACCGGGTCCTCGCGTCGCTGCGTGAGCGTTACGACCTCACGTTCGACGTCCGAGCGCCGGCGACGCGGAGCCTCGAGGACCTCGTGCGAAACCGGGGACCGCTGTCGTTTTACGACTCGGTCGAGGCGCGCCGCGAGTGCTGCGGGATCCGCAAGGTCGAGCCGCTCGCGCGCGCGCTCGACGGCGCCTCTGCCTGGATGACCGGCCAGCGGCGGGCGCAGGCGGTGACACGGACGAGTCTCCTGCCGCTCGAACGCGACGACGCCCACCGCGGCATCGCCAAGGTGAACCCCCTCGCGCTCGTGACCGACGAGGCGCTGTGGGCCGAGGCCGAGCGCCGCAGCGTCGTCATCCACCCGCTGCATCGCCAGGGCTACCCGTCGATCGGCTGCGCGCCATGCACGCGGGCCGTCGCGCCGGGAGAGGACGCGCGCGCGGGGCGCTGGTGGTGGGAGGATCCCGCCCACAAGGAGTGCGGGCTCCACGTCGCGCGCTCCAATCCCCAGACGGGGGGGAAGCCGACATGAGCCGCACGCCGGGCCTTCCGCTCGTGCTCCGCCTCGAAGGACGCCGCGTGCTGCTCGTCGGCGCGGGCACCATTGCGGCCGGCAAGCTCGCCGCGCTGCTGCGGGCTGGCGCGCGGGTCCGCGTGGTCGCCCCTGCCGTCACCGAGGAGGTGGCTCGCCTCGCCGAAGATGCCGGCGCCGAGGTCGTCGTGCGCGAGGTGACGGAGAGCGACCTCGACGACGTGCGCTTCGTCGTGACGGCGACGCCCCACGCGGTGTCGCGGCAGGTTCGCGGCTGGGCCGACGCGCGGCGGCTCCTCTTGCTCGCGGTGGACGACGTGGCCGCGACGGACGCGCACTCGCCCGCGGTGTTCGAGCGAGGCGGCGTGACGATCGCGCTCTCGAGCGACGGTCGCGCCCCGGCGCTGGTTGGCTTTCTGCGTCAGCTGCTCGAGGCGGCGCTCCCCAGCGAGGAGGAGCTAGCCGAGTGGCTCCGCCTCGCCGACGACGAGCGCGCTATCTGGAAGGCCGAGGGGCTCCCGCTGGGCGAGCGTCGAAGGCGGCTCGTCGGGCGGCTCTGCGAACAGGGTGGAGCCTGCCGCCACGTCGCGCCGAGCGAGGCTCCCGACCCCACGGGAGCCGCCGAGGTCCAGCCGTGAGCGCGCCCGCATAAATGACTTCTCTCAATTGCATACTCGGACTCCTCGGGGCCTGGTTTGCGCTCAACATGGGCGCGTCAGGGCTCGCACCGTCGTTCGGCGCGGTGCTCGGCGCGCGGGTGGTCGAGGCTCCTCGCGCGCGCTGGCTCTTCGCGGGCTTCGTGATCCTGGGCGCGCTCGTGCTCGGCCCCACGGTCGCGAAGACGCTCTCGTCGGGGATCGTGCCGGTCGAGCGCTTCGACGCTCGCGCGACCCTGGTCGTTCTGCTGGCAACGAACGTGGCGATGCTGGTCGCGAACCTCGCGGCGATCCCGCAGTCGACGTCCTGGGTGATGGTCGCGGCGCTCGTCGCGCTCGGCATTCAGCAGGGAGCGCTGCTGACGCGCACGCTCACCCATCGGCTGCTGCCGGCGTGGCTCCTCCTGCCGCTCGCATCGTTCGGCTTGAGCGCGCTCGTCATGCGCGCGCTGTATCCCCTTCGCGGCGCGAAGAGCTTCGAGGTCCACGGCTGGCTCTTGCGCCACCGCCGCCTCGCTCACGGCCTCGCGCTGGCGAGCGCGTGCTACGTCGCGTTCGCGATCGGAGCAAACAACGTCGCCAACGCCGTCGCACCACTCTCGGCCGCGGGCGCGCTCGAGGTCGGAACGGGGATGCTGGTCTTGTCGCCCCTGTTCGGGGTCGGCGCGCGGATGTTCTCGGGGCCCGCTGACACGATCGCCCGCGACATCGTGCCGCTCGGCCTCGTCGCCGCGACGGCCTGCAACGCGATCGTCGCGAGCCTGCTCGTCGTCGCCTCGAGCCTCGGCCTGCCCCAGTCGCTCGTTCAGCTGAACGCTGCGGCGGTGCTGGGCGTCCTCCTGGTGAAGGAGGGTCGGTCGGGGCTCTTCACCGGCAAGAAGATGCGGTCGATGCTGGCGTTGTGGGCCATCACCCCTTCGCTGGCGGCGCTCCTCACCTTCGTGGCGCTCGAGCTCTCGGAGCGCTGGCGATGACCGACGGGCGAACGGCACCGCGCGCAACCATCGCCAGCAGCGTGCTCGACCTCATCGGGCGGACGCCGCTCGTGAGGCTCGACCGCATCGCGCCGAAAGACGGCGCCGAGATCGTCGCCAAGCTCGAGGGCATGAACCCCGGCGGCAGCGCGAAGGACCGCGTCGCCTACCGCATGGTGCTCGCCGCCGAAGCCGAGGGCCGCCTCGGGCCCGGCAGCACCGTGATCGAGGGGACGAGCGGCAACACCGGCATCGGGCTCGCGATGGTGTGCGCGGCGCGCGGCTACCGCTGCGTGATCGTGATGCCCGACTCGATGAGCCTCGAGCGCATCTACCTCGTGCAGCGCCTCGGCGCCGAGGTCGTCTTGACGCCTGCCAAGGACGACCTGGCGGGCGCGGTGCGCAAGGCCGAGGAGCTCGCCGCGAAGACGCCGGGCGCGTTCCTGCCGCGGCAGTTCGAGAACGCGAACAACCCGGGCGTGCACGCGACGACGACGGCCGAGGAGCTCCTCGAGGCGACGGGCGGCCGGATCGACGCGTTCGTTGCGGGGGTCGGCACGGGCGGGACGATCACCGGGGTTGGTCGGGTCTTGCGCGAGCGCTGCCCGGGCGTGTGCATCGTCGCGGTCGAGCCCGACGGCTCCGCGGTCCTCTCGGGCGAGCGGCCCGGACGCCACAAGATCCAGGGGATCGGCGCGGGCTTCGTGCCGAAGGTGCTCGATCGGGGCGTGATCGACGCGATCGTCCGGGTGCGCGACATCGAGGCCTTCGAGGCGATGAAGCGGCTCGGCGCACTCGAGGGGATCAACGCCGGGATCTCGGCCGGCGCGGCGGTGCACGTCGCGCTCGAGGTCGCATCACGCCTGCGGCCGGGACAGCGCGTCGTCACGGTCTTCCCCGACACGGGCGAGCGCTACCTGAGCTTGCAGCACTACTTCGAATTCTGAAGCCCGGGCCGTCGTCACGCGCTCGCGGGAGCCTGGCGGCTCAGCTCGCGCACTCGCCCTCCGAGGTCTCGCCCCGGAACGCTTCTTGATCGCCGATGTCGACGAAATCCTCGGGGTTGGCCGACTCGCCGTCGATCGCCTCGAGCGGCGCAATCACCGCCCGCAGCTCGGCGGTCGACGCCCGCGCGAGGTACTCGTCGGCGCGCTCGCCCTCCTGGCGGTGCTCCTCGTACGAGGCGACGAGCGCCCGCACGACGTCGACGACGCGGCGCGCCGGCACCTTGCCGACGATGCGGCCGAACGTCGCATCGCCCGCGACCGCCGCCCCCGCATAGACCGTGTAAAACGGCGCGGCGCGGCCCGCGATCTTGCGCATCCCGCCTTGCAAGCCGATCGGCGCGACGTGGTGGAGACCGCAGCCGTTCGGGCAGCCGCTGATCCGGATGTGGAGACCGGCCGCGCGGTCGACGAAGGCACGGTCGGCGCGGAACGCCTCGCCGAGGAGCTGGGCCGCACCGCGCGACTGCGTGACGGCGAGCTTGCAGGTCTCGGCGCCCGGGCAGCTGCCGACGTCGGCCACGCTGCCTTCGTCGGGTTCGCCCAGCGAGAGCGCACGGAGGTGCTCGTAGAGCGGAGCGATGTCCTCGTCGCGCACCCAATGGAAGGCGACGTTCTGCGAGGGTGTGAAGCGCACGGCGCCGTCCGCGTAGGCGCGCGAGAGTGCGGCGAGCGCGCGGAGCCGGCCCACGGTGACGTCGCCGAGCGGCAGCACGATCGACACCAGCGAATAGCCAGCCTGCCGCTGCGGACGGACGTTCGTGCGGCGGAAGCGCTCGCCACGCTCGTCGCCGAGGACAGGGAGCGCGCGAGGCAAGAACCCCGGACCTCGTGGTGCGTCCCCCTCGAGGAGCGCGAGCAGCGCGTCGCGCGTCGGCGCCGGCGCGCGGCTGACCGGCGGCGCGCTGCGGACTGGGGGCGCCTCGGGGTCGAACGGCAAGGTCGGGGCGCCGGCTGCGCGCACCGCCGCAAGCTCGACCTCGACGCGCTCGCGGAAGGCGTCCCACCCGAGCTGCCGGACGAGGAACTTGAGCCGGTTCTTCTGGCGATGAATCCGGTCACCCTCGCGGTCGAAGACGCGGAGCACCGCCTCGGCGTACGCGAGGATGTCGTTCGCGGGCACGAACGATGCGAGCTCGTGGCCCGAGCGGCAGAGGATCGCCGTGCCGCCGGCGACGGTGAGGCGAAAGCCGCGCTTCCCCT
>Ga0194129_10001849_pt1 | contig 33197 bp, 35 predicted proteins | sample TA2KigCa35mmetaG_FD_150862 | JGI IMG/M metagenome (GOLD analysis project Ga0194129, IMG submission 150862) | Freshwater microbial communities from Lake Tanganyika, Tanzania - TA2015038 Kigoma Deep Cast 35m | ecosystem: Environmental > Aquatic > Freshwater > Lake | place: Tanzania: Lake...
ATGGTGATCCGCGCTGATGTGCTCGCCGCATCGATTGCTTCTGTTGTTGAAGCACATGATCCACGCCCGCGTTTGCTGATGTCGCCACGCGGAAAACCGCTCACACAAGAGATGGTTCGTGCATTTGCAAGCGGCGAAGGTATTGTCATCATTTGCGGGCGTTTTGAAGGCGTTGATGAACGCGTGATCGAAGGTCGCAATCTGCAAGAAGTCTCAATTGGCGATTATATTTTATCAGGAGGTGAGCCAGCAGCGCTTGTCCTACTTGATGCGATTGTACGTCTGCTTCCTGGCGTGATGGGCAAACAAGAATCCGGCAAAGACGAAAGTTTTGAAAATGGATTGCTCGAATATCCGCATTATACGCGTCCGCGCGAATGGGAAGGCCGCAGCATTCCAGACATTCTTCTCTCTGGTGATCATAAAAAAATTGCTGAATGGCGTCGCGCCAAGAATGAGCGATTGACGCGCGAGAGAAGGCCGGATCTTTTAAAAGACGGCAATCGGTAGTTGACAATCGGCAGTCGTAGTCGATTTCCGAATTCCGATTGCCTATTGCCGAACTTACCTCGCCAACCCCTTGCTTTGCAACGCCGCTTTGATCTCATCAAGGATCACGGGATCATCGATCGTTGCGGGCATTGTCCATTGATCGCTGTCAGCAATTTTTTTCATCGTACCACGCAAAATTTTACCCGAACGTGTTTTTGGCAAACGCTTAATCACGATCGCAATCTTGAACGCGGCAACAGGTCCAATTTTTTCACGCACAAGTGCCACAAGTTCTTTTTCGATTTGCTCCACCGGTGTTGAAACGCCCGCTTTCAACACAACAAAGCCGCAAGGTTGTTCACCCTTCAAAGCATCCTTCGCGCCGATTACCGCACATTCGGCAACAGCCGGATGACTGGCGAGCACTTCTTCCATGCCGCCAGTTGAAAGGCGATGGCCTGCGACATTGATGATATCGTCCGTGCGGCCCATAATGTAGAGATAACCGTCTCCGTCGATATAGCCCGCGTCCGATGTCAAATAGAAACCGGGATAGGTTGAAAGATAGCTTTCACGGAAGCGATCATCCGCATTCCACAATGTCGGCAAGCATGAAGGTGGCATCGGCAGTTTAACAACGATGGAGCCCATTTTTCCGGCTCCAACCGGATGGCCGCCTTCATCAACGATACGTACATCATAACCGGGCATCGCCACTGTTGGTGAACCATGCTTCACCGGCAATTGACCAAGACCAAACGGATTGCCCGCAATCGCCCAACCGGTTTCGGTCTGCCACCAGTGATCAATCACCGGTACGCCGAGAATATCTTCCGCCCATTTCACGGTGTCGGGATCAGCACGTTCGCCTGCGAGGAACAGCGCGCGAAAATCATTGAACTTATATTTCTTCAATTCTTCCGCATTCGGATCTTCCTTGCGGATCGCGCGGAAAGCTGTTGGCGCGGTGAAGAGTGCCTTCGCACCGTGCTCGGAAATCACGCGCCAGAACGCGCCTACATCCGGCGTGCCGACAGGCTTGCCTTCATAGACAATCGTCGTCGCGCCAGCGAGCAGCGGACCATACACGATATAAGAATGGCCGACGACCCAACCGACATCGGATGCCGACCAAAAGACTTCACCCGGATTGATCGAATAGATCGCCTTCATCGTCCAGTGAATGGCAACTGCATGCCCGCCATTATCACGCACAACACCTTTCGGTTTTCCGGTCGTCCCAGATGTATAGAGGATATAAAGCGGATCGGTTGATTTCACCGGAACGCATTCGCTTGTCTTGCCTGCTGAGTTTGCATCTTGCACAAGTTCAGCCCAATCATGATCGCGACCAGCTTTAAGTGTCGCTTTTTCTTGCGGGCGCTGAAACACAATAACGCCCTCGGGTTTATGTGTGGCGAGTTCAATCGCCTCATCGATCAACGGCTTATAATGCACAACGCGACCGGGCTCGATACCGCATGACGCCGCGAGAATGAGTTTCGGATGCGAGTCATCGAGACGTGTCGCAAGCTCGCGCGCCGCAAAGCCGCCGAACACAACGGAGTGAATAGCCCCAATACGTGCGCAAGCGAGCATCGCAATCAACGCTTCCGGAATCATCGGCATATAGATGACAACGCGGTCACCCTTATGAACGCCATAATCTTGCATGACCGCGCCGAGAGCCGACACTTCATCGCGCAATTCGCGATAGGTGAGTTTGCGCTTCATGCCGGTGATCGGGCTGTCGTGAATGATCGCCACCTGATCAGGCCGCGTCGCGGCATGGCGATCCACCGCATTGTAGCAGGTGTTCATCACCCCATCGGGGAACCAGCGGCCATAAACGCCCTGCGAAGCATCGAACACGGTTTTCGGTGGCGTAAACCAATCAATCGACTTTGCCGCGTCACCCCAAAACCCCGTCGGGTGTTTCAAAGAGCGCTCATAGAGGGCGCGAAATTGTGCGGCGTTACTCGCGGCATGGCTCATAGCGTTTCCCCTTTTTTACTCGTTCTGATTTAGCATCATGAAAGAGACGCGTCAGGCACGACTTTGGGCGCATGCTTGACAGGAGCCGCCTCGTCCTTGAAACCGCCTCCATCATGTTCAGCATTATCACCGATCCGTTCTTCTACCTCGCAGCTATTCCGGCTGTGATCCTCATGGGGCTTGCTAAAGGTGGTTTTGCGGGTTTGGGGCTCATCGCCATTCCGCTGATGGCACTTGTTGTGTCCCCGGTTAAAGCCGCAGCTCTGATGTTACCAATCCTGATCGTTCAGGACATGGTTTCGACATGGGCCTATCGGCATGATTTCGACAAACGAAACCTTTTTATCCTTTTACCCGGCTGTGTTTTCGGCGTTTTTCTTGGCTGGCTAATGGCCGCCCATGTGTCGGATGACCTTGTTAAACTTGGTGTTGGCGTTATTTCCGTTGTGTTCGTGATCATTTATTGGCGTCGACGCCATATTGAAGGTGAACCGATTCCAGGGAAAATCGGGCCGGGTATCGCTTGGGGCGCAGCCGCAGGGTTCACCAGCTTCTTGGCGCATGCTGGTGGCCCGCCATTTCAGGTCTATGTGATGCCGCAGCGCCTGCCGCCGCAGACCTATGTCGGTACTTCGACCTGGTTCTTCACCATCACAAATCTCATTAAAGTGGTTCCTTATTTTTTCCTTGGTCAGTTTTCAACCGAGAATCTTGGTACATCAAACGCCCTGTTTCCAATCGCTCTTGTTTCGACGCTAGCGGGCGTGTGGCTCGTGCGTCGCATTGAACCGTCGCGTTTTTACACAATCATCTATGCGCTGACTTTCATTGTAGGCTTAAAACTCATTTATGACGCCACACCGCATCTCTTTTGAGTGAGGATATCTCACGACTGGCAAATCGCGCCCAAAGAGACTAGATAGATCATGCGGGGCTGCGGGGTGCGTGAGAACAACTGTATTCCCGGGGCCTTATCGACCCTTAGGGAGCTGTCCCTGTTTTGGTCCGTGGACCGGAGCACACGGCGCCCACCTACTTATGTAGGCACCTGGGATCGATCGTTCCACGGCTTTTGCGGCTCCGCACAGTTTGGTTTCTGCTTCAATGTCAAAATCTTTGAAATCCCGCCTCCGCTCAGAGGCCTTGGCGCGACGAGATGTGCTTTCTGAAGCCATACGCGTTCACGCGGCTGAAACGCTCGCAGAACACCTATATCGCTTGCGTGATCGGATTGGTGCGGGGCCCTTAAGTGGCTTTTGGCCCATTCGCAGCGAAATTGATCCGCGCCCCGCAATGATGCGGTTTTCGGCTTTGGGTGTTCCAGTCGCACTTCCGGTTGTCACGGGATTAGAACTTGTCTTTAAACATTGGCAACCTGGCGAGCCTTTGAAGAGCGGGCCTTATGGTTTGAGCGAACCTTTCGATACGGCTAAGGCGCTCAACCCAAGCGCAATGATTGTACCGCTTTCTGCTTTCGATCGACGCGGCCATCGCATCGGTTATGGCGCAGGGTTCTATGACAAGGCGATCTCGCGCCTTGCTTCACTCACGCGCCCTTTTACGATTGGTGTCGGATTTTCCGTTCAGGAAATCAATGACGTGCCTGATGAGGCCCATGACATTCCGCTCGATCTCATCATCACCGAACGCGAAATCGTGATGCCGAAAGCGATTTAAGAGTCTGAAGCGCGAAAGGCCAGTGAGGCCGATATCGTTCCGGTCACGAGTGCAAAAAGTCCCAAGCCACACAAAATGGCAAAAGGCGTGTGAAACGAAAGTGGGCCGCCCAAAGCCGCTGATGTCGCGGATATTCCGAAAATCAGAACCGGAATCATCAAGGGCATCACCAGAATTGCCAGAATGAGCCCGCCACGGCGAAGGCCCGCTGTCAGCGCCGCACCCGTCGCACCAATTAAAGTCAAAGCGGGCGTGCCGACCAATAACGTCACCGTCACTGCAAGAAGTGCCTGCGGTTCCATGGCCAAAAGAAGACCCAAAAATGGTGCGGCCAATGCCAAGGGCAAACCCGTCATCAGCCAATGGGCAATCACCTTTGCGAGCACAACGAGCGGCAATGGCAAATACGCCATCCGCAAAAGATCGAGCGAACCGTCTTCCTCATCGGCCTGAAACAGACGATCAAGCCCAATCAAGGTCGCAAGCAAAGCCGCGACCCAGAGAATTGCCGGCCCGATCCGCGCTAGCAACACAAGATCTGGCCCCACTGCAAAGGGCATGATCGTGACAAGCATCAAAAAGAATACAAGACCCACACCGGCACCGCCGCCCATGCGCATGGCAATCAGAAGATCGCGGCGGATCAAAGCCCGAAAGGCAATCATAAAATGCCTTCCAAGGACAAAGTTCGCGTCGCGATCGGCAGCGGCGCATGGGTGGCAATCAGCGCCAAACCGCCGCGCGTTAAATGATCGGCGACCAACGCGCCAAACATGGTTTCAGACGCCTGATCGAGCGCTGCGGTCGGTTCATCAAGTAACCACAAAGGACGATGCGCCACCAAAAGACGCGCGAGTGAAAGACGGCGGCGTTGACCTGCGGACAAATAGGCGGATGGCAAATAGGCGGCATGACCTAAGCGCACGCGCTCTAAAGCGGTCAAAGGATCTGTTGCCGCACGCCCCAAAAGCGATCGCCAGAAAGTCAAAAGCTCAAGCGGCGTGAGCGACGGTTTCAACGCATCACGATGACCAAGATAATGAGCTTCCTCAGAAAGAGGCGCATCCTCTTGCCCGCCACTCCATTCAATCGTCCCGGCGCTTGTTGGAAGAAGGCCTGCAAGAACGCGCAAAAGTGTCGATTTGCCCGAACCATTCGGGCCCGTGAGCGCGAGGGCTTCACCGGCATTCACAGTGAAACCGAGATGGGAAATAACTGATCGGCCTGAGCGAATAACGGCAAGGCCAGAAACTGAAAGCTTCATACGCGTGCGACACCCATCAAAAAACGCGAAGATTTTAACCGCCTCGCCTTAAGTCCATGTAGCCCGTTCGCGCGAAATTTTCTATAAGGCCGTCACGCCGGTGCAACGTCTTTGAACGATGCAGGGGGCCCGGGCACTCCCGGGGCGGCGTCAACCCGATCGGTTTATACCGGTCGAGATCAATTCAAACCCCGATGGGAGATCTGCGATGTCATCGCTCGACAGTTTCAAATGCCGTAAATCCATGAAAGTGGGCGGCAAGACCTATCATTATTATTCGCTCGCTGCCGCTGAGAAGAACGGCCTCAAAGGCCTTTCAAAATTGCCCTTCTCGCTGAAAGTGCTGATCGAAAATTTGCTTCGCTTTGAAGATGGTCGCTCGGTGACAAAAGCCGACATCATGGCCGCTGTTGGCTGGTTGAAAACAAAGGGTAAGAAAGAACTCGAAATCGCCTTTCGTCCCGCGCGCGTGCTGATGCAGGATTTCACCGGCGTGCCAGCGGTTGTCGATTTAGCAGCGATGCGCGATGCAATGAAAACACTCGGCGGTGATCCGAAAAAAATCAATCCGCTCGTTCCCGTTGATCTCGTGATCGATCACTCGGTGATTGTCGATGAATTCGGTTCCGCAAAAGCCTTCAAGAAAAATGTCGATCTCGAATATCAACGCAATGGCGAACGCTATCGCTTTTTGAAATGGGGTCAGCAGGCGTTTGAGAATTTCTCTGTCGTGCCGCCTGATACTGGCATCTGCCATCAGGTCAATCTTGAATATCTTGCGCAGACTGTATGGACCAAAAAAGAAAAAATCAAAAAGCGCACAGGCACTCAGACCGTTGAACTTGCTTATCCCGACACGCTTGTTGGCACAGACTCACACACAACCATGGTGAATGGTTTGGGTGTACTGGGCTGGGGCGTTGGTGGTATCGAGGCTGAAGCCGCAATGCTCGGTCAACCGCAATCCATGTTGTTGCCGAAAGTGATTGGTTTCAAGCTCACAGGCAAGCTCAAAGAAGGCATCACGGCGACTGATCTTGTGCTAACCGTCACGCAGATGCTGCGCAAAAAAGGCGTCGTCAATAAATTCGTCGAATTTTATGGCGACGGGTTGAACGCGATGACACTTGCCGATCGCGCAACCATTGCAAATATGGCACCTGAATATGGCGCAACCTGCGGCTTCTTCCCTGTCGATGGCGAGACGTTAAATTATCTCACCATGACAAGCCGTAAATCGGCACGCATCGCGCTTGTTGAAAAATATGCGAAAGCGCAGGGTCTCTTCCGCAAAAAGACATCACCCAATCCGGTATTCACCGATACGCTTGAACTTGATCTTGGCTCGGTAACACCGTCGCTCGCAGGTCCGAAGCGTCCTGAAGGTCGCGTGGCTTTGACCGATGCGAAGACCGGTTTCATCGCCGCGATGGAAGCGGAATATAAAAAGGCCGAAACGCTGTCCGCACGCTACAAAGTTGAAGGCAAGAATTTCGACATCGGTCACGGCGATGTTATGATCGCCGCAATCACCTCTTGCACAAACACGTCGAACCCTTCGGTTCTGATTGGCGCTGGTCTTCTGGCGCGCAATGCGGTTGCAAAAGGCATCACTGTGAAGCCTTGGGTGAAAACCTCGCTCGCACCCGGTTCACAAGTGGTTGCGGAATATCTTGCGAAAGCGGGATTGCAGAAAGACCTCGACAAGCTTGGCTTTAATCTTGTCGGCTTTGGATGTACGACCTGCATCGGTAATTCAGGACCGCTGCCGACAGAGATTTCGAAAGCGATCAACGACAATGGTGTTGTTGCCGCTGCGGTGATTTCAGGCAATCGCAATTTCGAAGGCCGCGTGTCACCCGACGTTCAAGCGAATTATCTCGCTTCACCGCCGCTTGTTGTCGCCTATGCGCTCGCGGGTTCGGTTCAGATTGATCTCACGAATGAACCAATCGGCACAGATAAAAAGGGCAAACCCGTTTATGTGAAAGACATTTGGCCGACAAATAAAGAAATCGAAAGTTTCATTGCGAAAAATGTGACAAAGAAAATCTTCAAGGAAAAATATGCCGATGTGTTCCGTGGTGATGTGAATTGGCGTAAAGTGAAAGCACCAACAAGCCAAACCTATGCTTGGGAAAGCGCATCCACTTATCTGCAGAATCCACCCTATTTTACGGGCATCACCAAGGCCGCAAAGCCTGTTACCGATATTGCGAATGCACGCATTCTCGGTCTCTTCGGCGATAAGATCACAACCGATCACATTTCGCCTGCAGGCTCGATCAAAGCAGCATCGCCGGCGGGTAAATATCTTTTCGCCAATAAGGTGGATCCCGCCGATTTCAATCAATATGGCACACGGCGTGGTAATCACGAAGTCATGATGCGCGGCACATTCGCCAATATCCGTATCAAGAACTTCATGGTGAAAGAGGCCGATGGTTCAACGCCGGAAGGCGGATTGACGGTCCACTATCCGTCGGGCACGCGACAATCGATCTATGACGCCGCGATGCAATATGAAAAAGAAGACACGCCGCTTGTTGTGTTTGCCGGTGTCGAATATGGCAATGGCTCTTCACGCGATTGGGCAGCCAAGGGCACCAACCTCTTAGGCGTGCGCGCGGTTGTGGCGCAGAGCTTCGAGCGTATCCATCGCTCAAATCTTGTTGGCATGGGCGTTGTGCCATTCGTCTTTGAAGAAGGCACGAGCTGGAAAACACTTGGTCTCAAAGGTGACGAGACCGTCTCAATTCCGGGACTTACATCGGTGAAGCCACGCCAGAAAATGGAACTCGTCATCACCGATACACAAAGCAAAGTGACGAAGGTTCCCGTGATCTGCCGCATCGATACGCTCGACGAAGTCGAGTATTTCAAGAACGGCGGTATCTTGCATTACGTGCTGCGTCAGCTCGCAGCGTAATCAAAACGATTATGCAAAATATAAAACCCGCTAGAGAAATCCGGTGGGTTTTTTGTTTCAAAGCAAAAATTATATCCGCGCCGTGATCTCGATTTCGACCTTTATCTCGGGGCGCAGCAATCCGGCGACGATATAAACCGCCCCCGCTGGCCGAATATCACCGAGCACTTCGCCACACACAGCAAGCACAGGCTCGCAATAGCTGCGATCTGTCACGAAATATTGTGCGCGCAAAATCTGCTGCATCGATGAACCCGCTTCTTTCAAAACAGCCTGGACCGTTTTGAAAATATTGCGCGTTTGCTCTGCCGGATCATCAGGCATGATCATCGTCTTGTAATCATATCCCGTTGTGCCGGAAATAAATACGAGATCGCCATCAACCACGGCGCGTGAATAGCCAAAGGCTTTTTCAAAAGGTGAACCGGTGGAAATCAGTCGGCGTGTCATCGTGTCTTTATTTCAACAAAGGTGACCAGGCGGGATCTGAACTGAAATTTTGCGTGGGCACAGTATTGTCTACGCGGCCCGTTGTATCAACCATATAAATACGCGCACCTGAGGCCCCCGGCTGATCACGGAAGAACATCAAATAACGACCATTCGGTGCCCATGTAGGGCCTTCGTTATGAAACCCTTCGGTAAGAATACGTTCACCCAATCCATCAGGCTTCATAATGCCAATGGCAAATTGACCACCCTTTTGCCGAGTGAACGCAATATAATCGCCCTTGGGTGACCATACTGGCGTTGAATAACGCGCGCCTTCACCGAAGGATAAACGCTTCGCAGCACCTCCTGATGACGACATGATATAGATTTGTTGCGAACCACCGCGATCAGATTCAAAAACAATTTGCGAACCATCAGGCGAATAGGAAGGCGACGTATCAATGGCATTGGTATCGGTCAGTCTTGTCGTCGACCGTGAACGCAAATCCATTACATAGATATTTGAGGCTAAACCTTTAGCGAGGCTCATGACAACTTTTTGGCCATCAGGCGAGAAACGTGGTGCAAAAGTCATTCCTGGAAAGTCACCGACCACTTCACGCTGCCGCGTTTCCGTATTCATAATATAAACCTTGGGATCTCCATCACCAAAAGCCATATAGGCAACTTCTTGCGTTGTAGGTGAAAAGCGCGGCGTGACAACAAGTTCTTTGCCGTCTGTCAAATAACGCGCATTGGCGCCGTCTTGATCCATAATCACAAGACGCTTCACGCGCTTGTCTTTTGTTCCCGTCTCGTCAACGAAAACTACACGTGTATCAAAAAAGCCCTTTTCCCCGGTGATGCGTGAATACACAAGATCGGAAATGATATGCGAGACGCGACGATTGAGAGCTGCGTCTGTCACAAATTGTTGACCGGTCAATTGTTGACCGGCGAGAATATCCCAAAGGCGGAATTCAGTTTTTAGTTTCCCTGATGCGTCTTTCGTGACGCGACCTGTGACAAGGGCCTGTACACTAATCGCTTTCCATGACGCAAAATTCGGTGCGGCATCGAAATTGATATTTTTTTCAATAAAGGCTGCTTTATCAATCGGATTAAAAACACCTGATCGCTTCAGGTTGTTACGAATGATGTCGCTCATTTGAACAGCAACATCGGGATCTACCCCGGTAAAATCAGCAATCGCAATCGGCATCGGCTGAAAATTACCTTTATCGATCGTAATCGATAATTCCGCATGCGCGCCGCGCACAATAAACGAAGCCAAGCCAATAAGACCGAGAGCAAAGATGAATTTGGCAAAATGCATGAGAGACTTTTCCTTGAAACAAGTGTTCTTTGAAATGTTTTTCGTGACCATGATCATCGCTACAACATGGCCTTCATATCGAATGTTACCGCGAGACTTTTCCAATCCGCATAATAGGATTTGAATTGCGGCGGAATGTTAAACGGCGCGCATTGGCGGATCGCGCGGATCGCGCTTTCCTCCATCGCTTTCATGGCTGGATCAGAGGAGGTATCGGCAGCCGCGGGCAAACCGTCAAGCGAACCGTCCTCCCGCAAACCAATTCTTATGGTGGGACGCAGGTTATCCGCGCCGGTAACCCACGCGGGCGGGCTCCAACATTTTGCGATTTGATCCTTTAACAGGCCTGCCAATTGATCCCGCTGGCTCAAAGTGAGCTTGGACGCAGTGCCGGTGGCGGTTCCCACAGTTGATGTTTTTGAAAGTTCTGTACCGGTTGAAGCCATTTTTTGTGGCGTTTCTTTCGACTGCAGTAACTTCTCAAGCGCATTGGGATCAAAAGTCTGCTCAGGCTTTTTCGTTGCGTCCGAGGGTTTCGGTGGCTGCGTCTTCTTTTGCTGATCAAGAAGCTTTGCCAATTGATCGGGTTCAAATTTGGGCGGCTGCGGCTTGGGAGGTTCGGGCTTTGGCGGCGGCGCTTGCTTTAACCCCTCAGGCTTTGGCTCTTCGGGCACAGGTTGCGGCTTCACGTCAGGCGGCGGCGGGGGAGTTTGCGGCTTTGCTTCGGCCTTCGGTTCTGGTGGAGGCTCGGGAGGTTTGGCGGCCGGTGTCGGAATATCTTTTTTCGCTTCGCCTGAATCCGGCTTTGGTGCCGGTTGATCCGATTGCTTATCGACTTTGATCTTCGCATCGGGCTTTACGACCTTCGCCATCTTGTCACCCTTTGTGAGCGCGATGAGTTCATCCGTTGTGATCATATCGACGGCAATCGATTCAGGCTGCTCTTCGAAATTGGGGGCCGATGTGAAAGCGATCAATGTCGCAAGCAAAAGCGCCGCGTGGATCGCGGCGGAGAGCGGAATTCCAGGTTCGGACCATTTGATCTTCACCTTCAGCCTTCCGTCATTTCGATTGCAGGGGTTCGTTAACGAGCGCGACTTTTTTATATCCTGCAGCGGTGAGCGCGGCCATCACTTCAGCAAACTTGCCATAGGAAATTGATTTATCGCCGCGTACGAAAATTCGCTCTTCTGGTCCAGTCTTGGCAATGGCTTGCAGCTTCGGCACAAGCTCGCTGATGTTTGTCTCGGTATCCATCAAATAAAGTTTGCCATCGGCTTTCAGCGACACGATAAGCGGCTGTTTATCGACGTTGAGCGCTTGGGCGCCTGTCTGTGGCAAATCAAGCGGCACCCCAATGGTCAACATTGGTGCAGCGACCATGAAAATAATGAGAAGCACCAACATTACATCGATGAAGGGTGTCATATTGATATCCGCCATCGGCCGATGCCGACGACCGCCACGTCGTCTGCGACCGCCTCCGCCTCCTGCGCCTGCTGTTGCCATCGCCATGGATAGGTCCTTTCCTCAGCCACCGATCCGCTGATCGACATGGCGTGAAAGAATGGCCGAGAACTCATCAGCAAAAGCTTCGAGTCGAGCCTGCTGCTTCGCCGCGCGCGATTGCAACCAGTTATAAGCGATAACGGCAGGGACCGCAGCGAAAAGACCAATCGCTGTAGCAAAAAGCGCTTCTGCAATACCCGGGGCAACAACGGCCAGCGATGTATTTTTCGAAGCCGCAATGCCGCGGAATGCCGTCATAATCCCCCATACGGTTCCGAATAAACCGATAAAGGGTGAGGCCGCGCCAATCGTTGCAAGCACAAGAAGCTTTGACTCAAGCCGTCCAACTTCACGCTGGATCGTGACATCGAGAACTTTGTCTATGCGTTGAGTAAGATTCATGAATGACGCCGCATTGGCCTGTAGAGACCGTTTCCATTCGCCCATCGCTGCCATGAAGACAGCGGCCATATCATTCGTATTTGTATCTTTGAGGGAGTCATAAAGCTCATCAAGCGAGCGACCTGACCAAAACACATCCTCAAACCGATCCATTGCCGATTGAGTGCGCGCGTAAAGCAAGGATTTGTCGATGATGATGCCCCAGCACCATACGGATGCAGCCACGAGTCCGAGCATCACAAGCTTAACAACAAAGGCCGCCTGCCAGAACATGCTCCAGAGCGTGATGTCGCTTGTTGCCGCTGCAACACCATTAGCAATGATTTGTGTCGATTCCATGCGCGATGTCCTGTCCTCATGGGCCGCCTCTATCAGAGCCGTCGGCCATGCCGCTCAAATCCGGCAAAACAAGGGCCAAGCCCCCATCGCCAGACAGATCTGCTTCAATCAAATCTGTTCAGACATCATCAATGTTAACGGAGTGTTACGATGAGGCTAAAAGTCGTCAGTCGGCTGAAGCTTGGCGCGGAGAGACGGGGGCATACGAGCCGGCTTGCCATCAGCGACCAAAGCCACCAAGACCTCGGCCGTCATCAAGATGTCCTCACCTCTGAGAATACGTTGATGAAGCGTGAGCGAAGCGCCTTTGATCTCACCGATCCGCGTTTCAACGATGACGACATCATCCATCCTCGCAGGCTTTAGCCAATCAATCGCCATGTGACGCAAGGCGAAAGACAAAGCTCCCGAACCGCCATCACCATATAAAGCCGCTTGATCAATACCATGATCGCGCAATGTTTCCGTGCGGCCGCGTTCCAAAAAACGAAGATAGGAGGCATGATAGACAACGCCCGAAAAATCCGTGTCTTCATAATAAACACGGATCTCGAGATGATGGGATTTATTTATTCCCATCTTCTCATTCCTCATCCGTAAACAAACCAAATTGTGGCAATTCGCGTTTCGGCTCCACAAGGCCAAGATGTTTGAAGGCCGGTGCAGTCAAAACACGTCCACGCGGCGTTCGTTGTAAAAAGCCCTGCTGAATAAGATAGGGCTCGATAATGTCTTCGATCGCATCACGCGGTTCAGACAAAGCAGCGGCGATCGTTTCGATACCCACCGGACCACCACCAAAACTTGTGGCGACAAGATTGAGATAACGTTGATCCATAATATCCAGACCAATCGCGTCGACATCAAGCATGCGCAGCGCTTTATCGGCAACTTCACGCGTCACTGCTGCAACACCATCTACGATAGCAAAGTCACGTACGCGTCGTAACAAACGGCCAGCTATGCGTGGCGTACCGCGGGCACGGCGTGCAATTTCATTTGCACCATCATCCGTCATAGGCACGCCCAAGACACGCGCACCGCGTCTGACAATCAAATCAAGTTCATCAACGGTATAAAAATTCAAGCGGATTGGAATACCAAAGCGATCGCGCAAAGGCGTTGTTAAAAGACCCGCGCGTGTAGTGGCACCGACAAGTGTAAATTTCGCCAAGTCAATTTTAACGGAACGCGCGGCAGCTCCCTCACCGATGATTAAATCTAGTTGGAAATCTTCCATCGCGGGATAGAGAATTTCTTCTACCGATGGATTGAGGCGATGAATTTCATCGATGAAAAGAACATCGCGCTCTTCAAGATTGGTAAGCTGCGCCGCAAGATCGCCAGCTTTTGCGATGACAGGACCGGATGTCGAGCGAAAATTAGCGCCGAGTTCGCGCGCGACAATTTGTGCGAGTGTCGTTTTGCCCAAACCAGGTGGACCAACGAAAAGCACATGATCTAACGCGTCTTTACGCGCTTTTGCCGCTTCAATAAACACTTTCAAATTCGCGCGCGCGGCTGCTTGGCCGGTGAAATCATCAAGCACTAAAGGACGCAGAGACGTATCAAGATCATCTTCGCGCTTTTCAGATGTCATCAGGCTGGGACGCGTCACTTTGCTAACTCCTTCAAGCCTTGGCGAATAAGCGCTGATGTTTCAGCACCATCACCTAAAGCTTTTGCCGCCGCAGCAATCGCACTCATGGCGAAGGCTTGCGGATATCCAAGATTGGCAAGCGCTGAGATGGCATCGGCAACCGGCTTCGGTGCCGCGCGTTCAGCAACTGATGTTGCAAGCATGGAAAGACCCAAATCAATTGCCGTCAAAGTCGGAGATTTATCTTTGAGTTCAGTAACGATCCGTTGCGCGAGTTTTGGTCCTACGCCCGGCGCACGTCCAATCATCGCTTTATCTTGCGTACCGATGGCCGTTGCAATCTCTCCGCCTGAAAGAATAGATAGAATCGCAAGGGCGACTTTTGAACCAACGCCTTGAACCGTTTGTAAGAGACGAAACCATTCGCGTTCTTGTTCGGTTAAAAAACCAAACAATCTGATTGCGTCTTCGCGCACATGTGTTTCGATAAAAAGGGTTATGGCTTCACCATTGTGAAGACCTTGCAGCGTTCGAGATGAAGCTTGTACAAGATAACCAACACCATGCACATCAATAAGTGCATGATCTTCGCGGATCCCATCAACAACGCCCTTGAGCTTACCGATCATCGCGACGCCTTCTGATCTTGTGTACGCAGTCGATCAGCAACGAGCGCTGCCATCGCATCAGCTCCATCATCATGAAGCGCTCGTAATCCTTCAACGACACCCTCTCGATCCGCTTCATTGCGATTTTGACTGACTTTCCATTTACCCATCATCGCCGTGATATTGATTTCAATGCCGACAATGCCACGGATTTGCGCGTCAATATAGGGCGCGGGGGCATCATCAACAGCCCAAGACTTTGGATAAGCGCCTTCCATCATTTCGGTGAGATCGCGAATTTGCCGCGCGAGCCATGAGGCATAATCCATTACACGCGCGCGGCCCTTCACTTGCACCATCGCGTAATTCCATGTCGGCACAACTTTGCCGGTCTCGCGCTTTGTTTCGTACCAGCCCGGATGAACGTAATGTTGCGCGCCCTGGAAAACGATTAAGGCATCAAGACCTTCACCAATTTCTTTCCATTGATTGTTGGCGCGCGCCAGATGGCAGCGAAGAACGTCATGTTCGCCCGCTTCTGGATCAAGAATAAAGAGAATAGGATTGGCGATGATCCCGCTTTCACTATGCGTGATTAAGAGCCCAAGCGGAAAGGCGCGGATCAGTCCCTGCATCGCAAGCGGACTGTCTTCATTAAAATGCGGCGGTTGATACATTTTAGGATCTCCGACCAAAAGCGAAGCTCAAACTATACCGGGATTCGGACGTCTCAAAAGTGAGTTTTTGGACTTGGACCAACAGAAATAATGAACCTGTCACGCTTTCAGCCGCTGCGATAATCCGCGATGTTGGGCGTGGGTCAAAGCAATCGCAAGCGCGTCAGCGGCGTCAGGTGTCTTTGCGTCCGATTTCGGCAATAGCACTTTCACCATCATATGGATTTGATCCTTATCGGCGTGACCCGTACCAACAATGGTCTTCTTGATCAGATTGGGCGCATATTCAGCAACGGAAAGTCCTGCAAGTGCCGGCACCAGAAGGGCAATCCCTCGTGCCTGACCGAGCTTCAAAGTCGCGCGCGCATCTTTGTTGACGAAAGTTTCTTCAACCGCGGCTTCATCGGGCGTGTATGCGGCAACAATATCGCGCAAACCATCATGAAGCTGTTTCAATCTTACCGAGAGCGCCTGCTTCTCGTCCGATTTGATTGTGCCACATGCAACAAATGAAAGTTTTGATCCCTCCTGCGCAATCAATCCCCAGCCCATATTGCGAAGACCAGGATCGATTCCGAGAATGCGTAACACCATTTTATCCGCCAAGCTTGGCGATCAAAGCATCGGAAAATTCGGCATTTGAAAACACACGCTGCACATCGTCATTTTCTTCCAATGTGTCAAGCAGTTTCATAATTTTTTCGCCCGCCTCATCATCAACCGCAATCATGTTTTGCGGCTGCCACACAAGGCCGGCTTTGCGCGGTTCACCAAATTTGTCTTCCAAAGCCTTTGCGACATCACGCAAAGATTCCATTGCGGTGACAATCTCATATCCATCTTCAGATGAAGCAACATCATCGGCACCTGCTTCAATCGCTGCTTCCATCATTTGATCTTCGCCCGCGACTTTGATATCGAATTCAACAACGCCCACGCGATCAAACATGAATGAGACTGCACCTGTTTCCGCGAGCGAGCCGCCTGCTTTTGTAAAATAAGAACGCACTTCGGAGGCTGTGCGGTTGCGATTATCGGTCAAAGCTTCGATTACGACAGCGACACCGCCCGGCGCATAGCCTTCATAACGGATTTCTTCGTAATTCTCGGAGTCACCGCCAAGCGCTTTTTTGATCGCGCGTTCAATATTATCCTTTGGCATATTCTCGGCACGCGCAGCTTGAATCGCTGCGCGTAGACGCGAATTCATATTGGGATCTGGAAGACCCATTTTCGCTGAGACCGTAATTTCACGCGCCAGCTTCGAAAACATTTTCGAACGCATCGCATCCTGCTTGCCCTTGCGATGCATGATATTTTTAAACTGGGAATGCCCGGCCATGAGTCACCAATTGCTCGTTAAGGATCGCTTTCGATCCATCACAGAAATCCGGCGCGCTTATAGAACTCTGCCTTTGGAAAGAAAAGACTTACGGGAAAAGATCACGCTTCCCAAAAGTCGGGCAGCGCGGGAGCGAGCCCTGGCCCGATCCGTACCGGCGCGATCTCAACCGTAAGGCCCGTTTCATCATCGGTCTCGATTGCAACACCTGAAAGCGTGCCTTCGCCATCGGCGGCCTCAAGCCGTGCGCCCGGTGTTTTTTCAACGAAACGACGCACGGCCTCCTCATGCGCCATCCCGAGAATGGAGTCATAATCGCCGCACATCCCCGCATCCGACATATAGCCTGTACCGCCCGGCAAAATCCGGTAATCGGATGTCGGCACATGGGTGTGGGTGCCAACAACAAGTGATACCCGGCCATCAAGATAACGGCCCATGGCCTGTTTCTCACTCGTGGCCTCGCCATGGAAGTCGACCAAAATCGCGTCCGACATCTGGCCTAAAGGTGCTTCCGTCACCACCCGATCGACTGCCGCAAAAGGATCATCAAGTGCGTCCATATATAGCCGCGCCATGGCGTTTACGACGAGAACACGGGCGCCGGACTCGGTTTCGATCATCGTGGCGCCCCGTCCGGGCGTTATTGCGGGATAATTGATCGGACGCAACAATTTTGGCTGGCGTTCGATAAAAACCAGCGCCTCGCGCTGATCAAAAGAATGGTTTCCGAGCGTAATTGCGTCGGCGCCGGCGTCGAGAAGATCGTTGCAGATCGCCTCAGTGATGCCAAAGCCGCCGGCAGCATTCTCGCCATTGATCACCACGCAATCGAGATCCCACCGGCGGCGCAATCCGGGAAGCGCGTCAAGAACGGCATTTCGTCCTGATCGGCCCACAATATCGCCGAGAAAGAGAAGGCGCATGAGTTAGAAGCTCCTTGGCTCACTTATGTTTCCTCGCATGACGAGCATGGTCTGTCATGCAGTTCCAACAAAAAGCTTTTGCTCACGCTTACATTGATTGGGCGCACGTGATGAGATAAAGGATCAGGAAAGCGTTCAATCCTAGAAAAATGAGGTTTTTCATGGCCATCAACGATCCCGCCGCGTCCGGAATGGATTATAATGAACATGAGCGCACCTATGGTCGCTTCATCGTCTTCGTAAAATGGAGCACGATTGCCGTCACGGCTCTTTTGGTGGTGATGGCGCTCACCCTGATCTGACCCAATTGGCGTCTTGAGCCGTTTGCCTCAGGCAGTCTTCATCCACCGGATCGATCGAGACAGACAGGGATTGCCATGAAAATCGCCGTGATTTCCGAAACCGCCGCCCTCGAAACCCGAGTGGCAGCCACACCGGAAACCATCAAGAAACTTATCGGACTCGGTGCCACAGTCTCGGTTGAGGCCGGCGCGGGCAGGAATTCGGGCATTCCGGATGCGGAATTTACCGCTGCGGGCGCCCATATCGCCTCGTCCGCGAAAGAAACGCTCGCCGATGCCGCAGTTGTTCTGAAGGTTCGGCGCCCGACTGAAGGCGAAACATCACTCATTCCAAAGGGCGCGCTCGTCCTCGCGATCATGGACCCCTATGATTCGCCGGATGCGCTGTCTTCCATGGCCAAGGCCGGACTTTCGGCCTTTTCGATGGAATTAATGCCCCGCATCACCCGCGCGCAGGTCATGGACGTGCTCTCGAGCCAGGCCAATTTGGCCGGTTATCGGGCCGTGATCGACGCATCATCCGCCTATGGGCGTGGCATGCCCATGATGATGACGGCGGCCGGTACGGTTCCGGCGGCAAAGGTCTTCGTGATGGGCGCGGGCGTGGCGGGCCTTCAGGCAATCGCCACCGCGCGCCGTCTTGGCGCGATTGTAACGGCGACGGATGTGCGTCCGGCTGCGAAAGAACAGGTCGCCTCGCTCGGCGCGAAGTTTATTGCGGTCGAGGATGACGAATTCAAACAGGCTGAAACGGCTGCAGGCTACGCAAAGCCAATGTCGGCCGAATATCAAGCCAAACAAGCTGTGCTCGTCGCCTCTCATATCGCCAAGCAAGATATCGTGATCACCACGGCTTTGATTCCTGGTCGTCCTGCTCCGAAACTTGTCAGCGAAGAAATGGTCAGATCGATGCGCGCGGGTTCAGTGATTGTGGATCTCGCAGTTGAGCGCAGTGGCAATGTCGCCCTTTCGAAAGCTGGCGAAACCATTGTGACTGAAAATGGTGTTTCGATTTTGGGACATCTCAATTTGCCCGGTCGGATCGCAGCGAGCGCCTCTGCGCTTTATGCAAAAAATCTCTTCGCCTTTCTTGAGACAATGATTGACAAGAAAGAAAAGACACTTGCTCCCAATTGGGACGATGAACTTGTCAAAGCGACTTTGCTGACGCGCGACAGTTCTGTTGTCCATCCGAATTTCCAACAAAAATCCTGAATTTACGGAGTCTCGCATGGCGACCGACACCGCTCAAATGCTGCATGACAAAGCGGCGGCTCTTGCCGATGCCGCAAAAGATCTCGCCGATATCGCGCAAGATCTTGCGACCCAAGCCGGATCTCTTGCCGGCGCAGCCGCGCATGGCGCAAGCGGTGGGGCGATTGATCCTTTCGTTTTCGAATTCGCGCTTTTTATTCTTGCTGTATTCGTCGGCTATTTTGTTGTGTGGGCGGTGACGCCTGCATTGCACACGCCCTTGATGTCAGTGACGAATGCGATTTCATCGGTGATTGTTGTCGGTGCGCTACTCGCGATTGGTGTTGATGCGACAACAGCCGGTGAAGATGGGGCATTGCCCGCGCGTCTTTTTGGACTTGGCGCTTTGATCCTTGCGAGCGTGAATATTTTTGGTGGGTTCCTTGTGACCCAACGCATGCTCGCTATGTATAAGAAGAAGGGTTAAACCCATGTCCGGCAATATCGCAGCCCTTCTTTATCTTGTTTCCGGTGTTCTATTCATTCTCGCTCTGCGCGGATTGTCATCACCGGCAACATCGCGCCAAGGTAATTTTGCAGGCATGATCGGCATGGCGATTGCCATGATCACGACGCTCCTTGTTGCCCCTCCTGCAGGCCTTACCGGCTGGGCACTCTTGCTTATCGGTCTTGCTGTTGGCGGCGGCTTTGGTGCAATTCTCGCGCGTCGTATTGCGATGACGGCGATGCCGCAACTCGTTGCGTTCTTCCATTCTCTTGTCGGTCTTGCTGCAGTGTTTGTTGCCGCCGGTGCGCTTTATGCGCCAGACGCGTTTCACATCACAACACCGGCAGGCGGCATAAAAGTCGCGAGCATTGTTGAAATGTCGCTTGGTGTTGCCATCGGAGCAATCACCTTCACGGGCTCCATCATCGCGTTTTTGAAATTGAACGGCAATATGAGCGGCAAACCGATCATGCTGCCAAGTCGTCATCTCATCAATATCGTATTGGTCGCCGGTCTTGTTGTGCTGGTCATTTTGTTCATGATCTCGCAAAACACGATCTTCTTCTGGCTCATTACCCTCGTTGCCTTGTTGCTTGGCATTCTGATCATCATTCCGATTGGTGGCGCGGATATGCCGGTCGTCGTGTCGATGCTCAATTCTTATTCGGGTTGGGCGGCTGCTGGCATCGGCTTCACGCTCTCGAATATGGCGTTGATAATCACGGGCGCTTTGGTCGGCTCTTCAGGCGCGATCCTCTCTTACATCATGTGTAAGGGCATGAACCGCTCCTTCTTCTCCGTGATCCTTGGTGGTTTCGGCGGCGAGACATCAAGCGGTGCTGCAGGTCATGTTGAAACACGACCTGTGAAGCAAGGTTCAGCAGATGACGCAGCTTTCATGATGAAGAATGCCTCAAGCGTGATCATTGTTCCGGGTTACGGCATGGCGGTTGCGCAAGCGCAACATGCTTTGCGTGAAATGGCTGATCTTCTCAAAAAGGAAGGCGTCGAGATTAAATATGCCATTCATCCGGTTGCCGGTCGTATGCCTGGTCATATGAATGTGCTGCTTGCCGAAGCAAACGTGCCTTATGATGAAGTCTTCGAGCTTGAAGATATCAATTCTGAATTCGCGCAAGCCGATGTTGCTTTCGTCATCGGTGCGAATGACGTGACCAATCCGGCGGCGAAAACCGATCCGCAATCACCAATTTTTGGCATGCCGGTTCTTGATGTCGAGAAGGCAAAAACGGTTCTCTTCATCAAACGCGGTATGGGTTCAGGTTATGCGGGCGTCGAGAACGAGTTGTTCTTCAAGGATAATACGCTCATGCTCTTCGCGGATGCCAAGAAAATGGTCGAAGACATCAACAAGGCTTTCACACACTGATCAAGAAAAAGAGCCTGAACAGATTTAGTTCTGACTCTTTATTTATTCTGATCAGAAAAGCTTTTTGAAAAAGCCACTGTCACTTTTTGTTTCGCCGTTCAACCGGGCAATCGCTTCACGCGCTGCGGCGTTTTTGACGTCAACCGCGAGGGCACGATTATAGGCTTCGATAGCCGCGTCTTTCGCGCTCTTCTTTTCATTGGCCTGTCCAAGACCCAGCCATCCATCGACAAGATCGGCGTTCACATTGAGACAAGCATTGAAGTCTTCGATGGCGGAATCATATTTTCCAAGAACGATCAGACTTTGTCCGCGCGCAAGATAGGGGGCAGCAACAAAAGGATCGCGATCAATCGCGGCATCGAAGTCATTCGTTGCCTTTTTATGCAGCCCTTGTTTTTGGAAAATCAAACCGCGCGCGTGATAGGCTTGCGCGGACTCAGGATTGAGTTTGATTGCTTGCGACAGATCTGCAATCGCTTCTAGAAATTTATTCAGAGCGCGATAAAGATTTCCGCGTCCGAGATAGGCTGCGCCATAAGATGCGTTTGATGAGATTGCATGATTGAAATCATTGAGCGCCAAATCATCTTGGCCCGTTTGGCGATAAGCAAGCGCCCGATTAGTGTAAGCTGCCGCATAGCCGGGTTTTAATTCAATTGCTTTCGAAAAATCACTTTCAGCTTCGATATATTTCCCAATCCGCGCATATGCGGCACCACGAGTGTTATACGCAGCTGCATCTTTCGGATTGCTTTCGATCACTGCGGTGAGCGACTCAATATTCACTTTCGCGGTATCGAGATCCTTATCCATTTCGGCAACAGAGACGATGGGACCTGGCGCTTGTGTTCCCGTTGTTGAACAGGCTGCGAGCAGCACACAAAGTGAACTCACGACGAGCGAGCGAGAAAAGACATCTGTCTGTTTCATGAGTCTGTCCAAAATTTTGAGGGTGCGAAGATCAAAACAACACGAGCATATCGTAGAAATTTCTCAAGTCTGACGCAAGGATAGAGAATTTCAAAACATGCAAGCCCGGAATCAAAAAGGGCGCCCCAGAAGGAACGCCCAAAAAGATGATCATCCGATGATGGACAATCTTAGCGTGCCAAAGTCTTTGGCTTCGTTGCCGGCAAGAGGCCTTCACGCTGCAACTTTTTGCGGGTCAATTTACGGGCGCGACGAACAGCTTCCGCTTCTTCGCGAACGCGCTTCTCGGAAGGCTTTTCATAATGGCCGCGGAGTTTCATTTCACGGAAGATGCCTTCACGTTGCATCTTCTTTTTAAGCGCCTTCAGCGCTTGATCGACATTGTTGTCACGGACGAGAACCTGCACGCGTCATTTCCCCGAGGGTTTAAACCTAAATAGGTTTTGGCTGAATTTCAGAGGCCAAAACGGCCATGAGTGGGGGTCTCTAACAGAAAGCCAAAGGCCTGTCCACGAGGGAATACGCAAAAAATCGCGAAAACATGAGTCGCTTCCGAGGCTTAGATCGTGACCCGGGTTACGTGGCCCATTTTCCGCCCAGGGCGGCTTTCGGCTTTGCCATAGAGATGGACATGTAGGCCCGGCTCGGTGACGAGATCGTGCCAGCCATCAGTGTCGCCGCCGATCAAATTTCGCATTTCAATCCGTCCGAGCCGCTTCACGCTCCCCAAAAGCCAGCCTGAAATAGCCCTTATATGCTGCTCAAATTGGGATGTTTCCGCGCCATCAATCGTCCAATGGCCCGAATTATGGACACGGGGGGCAATTTCATTGACCAAGAGAAACTCTTGAGCGCCTGAGACCCCAACAAAAAACTCGACTGCAAAGACACCAACATAATTCAACGCCGCTCCAATCCGGCTTGCCGCATCTTTAGCGCCCTGTTCGGTCTCAGCCGAAATGCGGGCCGGCAAAGTAGTCTCTGTTAAGATGTGATGGGCGTGGCGGTTCTCGCAGACATCATAAGTCACCACGTCGCCCAAAGCGTTCCGCGCTGCAATGACCGAGACCTCGCGCTCGAAGGGAATGAATTGCTCCAAAATGGCAGGGGCTTTGCCGATTCCGGCCCAAGCCTCATCCAAATTCGTCTCAGATTTAATGACAACTTGGCCTTTGCCGTCGTAACCAAAGCGTCTAGTTTTCAGGACCGAGGGTCGGCCTAATTGCGCAACCGCTTTAGACAAACTTTCAGGTGAATCAACGGCAATGAAATCAGGCACGGCGAGCCCGAGATCACGAATGAAGCTCTTTTCAATCAAGCGGTCTTGTGTGGTCTCGAGCGCGCAAGGTTGCGGCAGAACCTCAACGAGAGACGAGAGGATCTCGGCCGTTTTCGCGGGAACATTTTCAAATTCATAGGTGACGACATCAACCGCGCGGGCGAAGCGCTCAAGCGCGGCATGGTCCTCATAAGGAGCAATTGTTTTTGCCGCTGCCACATCAAAGGCCGGATTATCGCCTTCCGGTGCATAGATATGGCATTTCAAACCCAAGGGGGCTGCTGCCAGAACCATCATCCGCGCGAGCTGACCGCCTCCTAAAATACCGATCATCTGTCCGGGCTTCAGCACTTGTCTTAATTCTCGGCCGATGGTGTTTCAGCGACCGACGCGGTTTGCCGTGCACGCCATTCGTCAAGACGCCCGGCCAAGCCTTTGTCATGAAGAGCAAGAACCGAAGCGGCCAATAATGCTGCATTGACCGCACCAGCCTTGCCAATCGCCAAAGTTCCGACCGGAATCCCCGCCGGCATCTGAACGATGGAAAGAAGGCTGTCCTGACCGGACAAGGCTTTTGATTCCACCGGCACACCGAATACTGGCAAAGACGTCATCGCCGCCGTCATGCCGGGCAAATGGGCGGCACCACCGGCACCGGCAATAATGACCTTATAGCCTACATCGCGCGCCGATTTTGCGAACTGATAAAGCCGATCAGGCGTCCGATGCGCCGACACAATCATGGATTTGTGACCGATACCCAGCGCCTTCAAAATATCAGCAGCATGGCTCATTGTGGCCCAATCAGATTGGCTGCCCATAATGATCGCCACCGGCGTCACAGAATCTGTCATGTCATTGGCCTCAGGGCGCTAAAAATCGAAATCAGCCTATCGCCCGAAGCTTCAAGACTGGCAAGAGGCGAGATTTCATGCAATGATATCGGGCGTTAATTGATCCTCGATCTGCCGGATCCGATCTTTCAAAAGAAGTTTGCGGCGCTTGAAACGGCGAAGCTGGAGTTGATCGGCTTGCCCAATCGCTTCAAGCGCTTCGACAGCATCACTGATGTCTTTATGTTCAATGCGGAGTTGCTGCAGCTCTGCGCGAAGCTCATCTTCATTAAGCTCTGAGGGCGGCGGTGAACCGGACGAATCAGTCATGAGTTTTATCGGTTCCGGATCCGCAGGCCTTCAACCATATTTATGCCAGAGAGTGGTTTCATCTTGCAAGGCGAAGGGAAGATAAATGTCTTCAATCCTTTACATGAAATTGTGCGCCGCATCGAAATGGTCGTTTGAAAGCGGCTCTCGACAGAAGAGGATTTTGTGACACACTGATAACGACCGGATTCGTAATCGGTCTCTATAGGAGGAGCGGAATGTCGATAGAGTCGCATCTCGTTGAACTCACTCGCCGCCATCAGGCGCTTGAACGTGAAATCGAAGGGGAACGCAATCACCCCGCCTCAAATGAAGTTAAGCTCAAAGAACTCAAGCGCAAAAAGCTCCATCTCAAAGAAGAAATCGAAAAGATAAAACAAAAAACTGCTGCGTGAATCTTCAACTGGGCGCTTTTGATTGATCTTGTTTCTGACCAAACAATGGCGATCCCGGGATGAATCGAACATCCGACCTACGGTTTAGGAAACCGCCGCTCTATCCTGCTGAGCTACGGGACCGTCGGAAGTTGTTTTAACATAGACCGCCCGGATTTACAGCCGGGGGTGAAGTTGGATTTTTATTCATTTTTATCGATCATCAGCTAGAGCATAGAAAAGCGTCCTGTTCGGTGTTTCTGGAAGGATTTATACAGAGCTAGTTTGATGACACTGCGGATCATGAGATTATGGAAGCAAGGCTCCGGCGACCAAAGGTATTTGGCGTTCGTCGCACGCCTGTGCCTGATGCTTCTCGTTTCACTTTCAATCGCTGCTTGTGTCACTGGACCCGGGCGTGAATCGCGGCCGCTGGCCTCAATCCCCACAGGGATTCCTGAAAAAGCCTTATCGGACGAGCGCGCTTCGCTCATCTATATGTTTGGTGGCGAATATCAGGCACGTGACTCTTTGCGCAGCGAAATTCGCACCATTGTGGATCGCATTGTCGCAGCGAGCGATGATCCTGGGCAAAAATACCGCATCACTATTTTGAATTCTTCTTCGCCAAATGCGTTCGCACTCCCCAATGGCGAACTTTATGTCACGCGGGGACTTCTTGCACTGGCTAATGACACATCGGAAGTAGCCGCCGTCATCGCGCATGAAGTTGCGCATGTAACTGCTAGTCACGCGCTCAAACGTGCTGAGCTTGAGAAGCTTGCTCGCTCATTGCCCGAAGGGCTGGCGTTAAATGAAACGAATAATTCGGAATCTCTCCAATTCTTGCGCGCTAGCTTTTCACGCGCGCAAGAATTAGAAGCAGATGAAATTGGTATCAAAACCATCGCGAAAGCAGGCTATGATCCTTATGGCGCTGCGCGTTTTTTATCATCAATGTCGCGGCTCTCGAATTTTCAAACACTCTCTCAAACCGGTCGCAGAATGACATTTCTGTCTTCGCATCCGGCGACGCCGCAACGGATTTCAGCGGCTTTGGTGGCGGCACGCGATGTCCCACGAAGAGATACCGTTGAAGCTGATCAGAACCATTATCTCGAAGCACTTGAAGGTCTTACTTATGGGGAAGATCCTTCAGGTGGTGTCATTCGTGATCGTCAATTCTTTCATCCGCGTTTTGATTTTACCTTCACGGCCCCGGCTTTACTCAAATTGGAGAATACAACGGAAGCGCTTTTGGGCCTTGATGTGAATGGCACAACGGCCATGCACTTTGATGTTATTCAGTCTGATCAGTCACCAACAGCTTCGCTTGAAAAAGGCTGGATTAAAAGCGTGAAGATCGAACAAATTGAAGAAACACTCATCAATGGATTAAGTAGCGCCACTGGGCTTGGTACAAATTCAGATTGGTCTTTCCGATTTGCAGCCATTCGAAAAGGTTCGGATTTATACCGATTTATCTTTGCTACAAGATCATTGACGCCCGAGCTTGATCGACAATTCTTGGAGGCCATTAAAAGCTTTCGTTCTCTTAGAGCCGAAGAACGCGACGCGCTGCAACCTCTTCATCTGACGATGGTCACAGCATCTGAAAGTGATACGATTGATAAATTGATTGCGCAAATGCGCGGTGTTAATCGCCCGCTTGATCGTTTCTTGATCGTCAACGGACTTGATCGCCCAAAAATCAAAAGCGGTATGAAATATAAATTGATCACCGCCGATTGAACGAGAAATTCAAAAAAACAAAAAGGGGCGTAAACACCCCCCTGATTATTTGCTTATGAAAAAAGAAAGTAGCGTTTACGCCGCTTCTTCCTGATCAAGATCCCCATCAGCCTCAGCTTCAGCTTCGACTTCCGCTTCGGCGGCCTTGCTGCGCTTCGGCGATTTTGCCAATTGCTGCTCGATCAATTTGAGCGCTTCATTTTCAGTCGACGCATTCACGGCGGCGACTTCGCGAACCAACCGATCAAGCGCTGCTTCATACAGCTGACGCTCGGAATAAGATTGTTCAGGCTGCGCTTCGGAGCGATAGAGATCTCGAACGACTTCGGCGATTTGAATGAGATCGCCAGAATTGATCTTCGTTTCATATTCCTGCGCGCGACGCGACCACATCGTACGCTTGATACGCGCGCGACCGGTCACGGTCTCGAGCGCCTTTGTGATGATGGCGGTTTCTGACAATTTGCGCATGCCGACGGACGGTGCCTTTGACACGGGAACGCGCAAGGTCATTTTGTCTTTTTCAAAGAAAATGACGAAAAGCTCCAATTTGAAGCCGGCGACTTCCTGCACTTCGATCGATTTGATGCGGCCGACACCATGGGTCGGGTAAACGACGGCCTCGCCTGTTTTGAAACCATGGCCCTTGGTCGTCTTCTTTGCAGTTGTCGTCATGATGACGCGATCTTTCTCTTGTTTTGCGCCGAATGCGGCGAGATCGGGATGTTTAAGCCGATTTCTGTTTGCGAGCCCCCGTGAAATTCACGCAAGGGTCACAGCAACAAAAACCTTCCCTACCTCTTGCTCCGAGGGGTGTTCCGAACCAGGGAGATGGGGAAGGGGCCGCTCTATCCGATCAAATGAACCGAAACTCCGCCCCACAAGCGGGACCTCAGATCTATACCAGAAAATCTAACTATTTCCAAGCTTTATCGTGAAATTACCGTCTGAAAGGCGGATCGGATCAGTCGCCCTGGCCCGGCTTTGCGGAAAAGAGGGCCAATTTATCGGCTTTGCCGTCAAACTCTTTGGCCTCCGGCAGAGCGTCACGCTTGATGGTCACATTCGGCCATTGCTTTGCGTAATCGGCATTCAGCTTCAGCCAAGATTCCAAGCCGGACTCGGTATCAGGCTTGATCGCCTCGGCCGGGCATTCAGGCTCGCAGACACCGCAATCGATACATTCGTCAGGATGAATGACGAGCATATTCTCGCCTTCATAGAAACAATCGACCGGACAGACCTCGACGCAGTCCATATATTTGCACTTGATGCAGTTTTCGACGACGACATAGGTCATTCTAAGGCTCCGTTGCGCCCATCTTCAGCTTGTAGAAAGTTTGCTAACCGAGTTGATCAGGCCTTGCAAGGCAGAGAAAAATCAAAATTTCTTCTGGATCGGAAGCGGCGGGGGCTCCCTGAGCAGGAGGATATCGATCCGCCGATTGGACGCGAGCGTGGGATTATCAGGGAACAGCGGCTCGGTATCGACTTTTTCGGCGATCAAGGCAAAGCGTTCTTTCGGTAGGCCAGCCTCGGACAAGATTGGACGAACGGCGGCGGCCCGACCAATCAACAAATCCCAAGGCGAAGTTTCCCCCGTCTGACCGGCGGCAGGACGGGCTGTATGGCCAGTGATGACGATCCGGTTTGATAATTTACAGATCGGACCTGCCAATTTGATCAACGCATCCCTCACAGAGGGTAAAGGCTCAAGAGACCCGTCCGGAAACATGGAGCGGCCCGATTGGTCAACGAGCGCGACATCGAGGCCATCTTTCGTTTCCTGGATGATAAGATTTTTTGAAATCTCGGTGAGTTCGGACATATCGGCTATGGCCTGGCGAAGCGTGGCGGCCGCCAAAGCAAAGGTCCGGTCATTGGTGGCAAGATCGAGCCCTTCCATTCGCTTTTCACCAACAACGGTGCCCGCTTGATCGGTGCCATTTTCTGGCGGAAGGAATTTAGCATTTTTCAAAAACGGTTTTGTCGGCGTGCCGTCCATTTCGATCATCGAGGCGAATTGGTTTTTGATCTGCATGCCGAATGCATCTTTCATCGATCCGGCGACCAGTTTCATTTTCACTTGATCTTGGGTTGAAAACGCCACGAGTATGACGAAGAGACTCATCAAAAGACCCATAAGATCAGCAAAGATTACGAACCAGCCGTGACCCCCACCACCATGCCCGCCCCCTTTTTTACGTGCCATGATTACGCCGCCGCCATAGCTTCACGATGTTTAATTGGCAGATAGGCAACAAGCATTTCTCGGACGACCGAAGGGCTTTTCGCTTCGCGGATTTGCATGACGCCATCAATCACAAGCGCGCGGCAAACATCTTCTTCTTCGAGTTTGAGCTGAAGCTTATCAGCTACGGGAAGACAGATGAGGTTGACGATCAACGCACCATATAAAGTGGCAAGTAGAGAAATGACCATAAAGGGGCCGAGCTTTGACGGATCCTCCATGTTGCTAAACATCTGCACCATGCCGATGAGTGTTCCGATCATGCCCCAAGCAGGTGCGGCGTCACCAATGGCACGATAGACTTTTCCGCCCTCTTCAAGTCGCTGAAGAAACGCATCTGTATCTCGTTGCAGAGTTTCACGAATGAATTCGCGATCATAGCCATCCGCAATATAGCGAATGCCTTGCGCCAGAAAGTGATCCTTCACCGTCACCCTTTCCAGAGCCGCGGCGCCGGACCGCCGTGCCGTATCTGCAATTTTAATAATTTCCTCAATCAGTTCACGCGGCTCTGATGAATACATGAGAAAAGCATAGCGCATCCCTGTCGGAAACCCATGCAACAGCGTTGACATCGGAAAGCGAATAAGAGTTGCACCCGCGCAGACTCCAAAGATCACAATCAAGGCGTGTTCGGACAAAAAGGCGGCCGGAGAACCGTCTAACATTGTCAAAATTCCGATCACCGCCAGACCAATGACAAGGCCTAGGGCAGTCGCAAGATCTATCGCAAGCCATCCTAAAAATGCCCATCGAAATGAGAGAATGAACTTACGTAAGAAAATATTGACTAATCATTGGTAACAAAAATCCTATGACTTCTCGGCGATCTCCCCGATCTTGGCCTTATTCAACGCGGTAATTTTTAAAAGCGCGATTCGGTTTTTTGACTTGCGGAGAATTTCAAACCGATAGGAATGGAAGGTGAAAATCTGTCCAACCTCGGGAATGGTCTGCGCTTCGTGAATAACCAAACCCGCGATGGTTGTGGCCTCCTCATCGGGCAAAGTCCAATCCATCGCGCGATTCAAATCACGAATCGGCACGGAGCCATCGACACGAACCGAGCCATCAGGCATCGCACGTAAGCCTTGAACACGGATATCATGTTCATCGCGTATATCGCCAACGATTTCCTCAAGAATGTCCTCGAGTGTGACAAGCCCCATCACTTCGCCATATTCATCAACCACCAAAGCGACATGAAGTTTTTTTGAAAGGAACGCTTTGAGTTGTTCTTTCAACGATGTTGTATCGGGAACAAACCAAGGCTCGAGTGCGATCGAACGAACATCGAGCTTCAAAGCATTTCCTCCAACAGCATCATAAGCACGGAGGAGATCTTTTGCATGAAGAATGCCGATGATGTTTTCTGAGGATTCCGACCATAAGGGTAATCTTGTATGGGGCGAAGCAAGAACTTCTTTGACGATTTCTTCGGGTGGCAGATCGGCAGAGATCGTACGCATCTTGGTGCGATGAACCATAATGTCCGAGACTTCGAGCTCCGCAAGATCAAGAAGACCACCAAACATTTTTTGTTCTTCGGTTTCAACGCCGCCTTCGCTGTGAAGAAGATTAACCGCGCCACGTAATTCTTCGGTGGCCGAGAGAATAGCGTCATTGTCACCAAGACGCACACCAAAGGGATAGAGAAGAACGCGCACAAGCGCTTCGACCGCCATTGTCATGGGGCCAAAAAGCGCAACGACAAAAGATAGAGGACGTGAAAGAATAAGAGCTGCGCGGTCAGGGCTCGAGATTGCAATTGTCTTTGGCATCACTTCGGAGAAGATGATGACCAAAACTGACATAATAATTGTCGCGTAGATCGTTCCTTCGGCACCGAAGAATTGGATAAGCACACTAGTTGTAAAAGCAGACGCGCCAATGTTAACGATATTGTTTCCTATCAGCATCGCGCCGATGAAGCGCTCTTTCATCATTAAAAGACGATTGACGAGACCGGCTCTTTGATCGCCAGACTTTTCAAGCGCATGCATCCGTGCGCGTGAGGCGGCGGTAAGTGCCGTTTCAGAGCCAGAAAAAAACGCTGAAAGCGCAAGACAAAACACAACAACGCCAAGAGCGAACCAAGGGTCCGCTGAAATATTCAGATTTTCCATGATCGGTTTTTCACCTAACTGGCCAAATATTCATCTAAGAAGGAACGTACATCGCCGGAATGAACATCCGGCGCGATAAAGCTTCCGCCAATTCCGCGCACGAGAATGAAGGTCAAACGACCCTTTTTCACTTTTTTATCCTGTGCCATCGCGTCAAGTATATCTTCAGAACGGGCGTTCCAACCCGGGATCGCTTGAATTTTTGTTGGCAATCCGGCTTTTTCAAGATGGCGTTCGACCCGCAACGCATCTTGCCCCGACGCCAAGCCGAGCTTTTGAGAAAAACGGAAGGCACAACACAGACCAATCGCAACCGCTTCGCCATGAACAAGGCGCGCACCCTCATAGGCAACGATCCGCTCAAAGGCATGCGCAAAAGTATGGCCTAAATTCAGGAGCGCTCTTTCGCCCTCTTCACGCTCATCACGCATGACAATAGCGGCTTTCGCACGACATGATTTGGAAATTGCATAGACACGATCGGCGCCACCACTGAAAACGCCTTCATGATGCGCTTCAAGCCAATTGAAAAATTCGGCATCATTAATGAGACCATATTTGACGACTTCGGCATAGCCTGCAGCAAATTCACGTTTTGAGAGCGTATCAAGGCAATCAACATCAGCAAAAACGAGGCTCGGCTGATGAAAGGCACCAATCAAATTTTTACCGAACTCTGAATTGACGCCCGTCTTGCCACCAACAGAAGAATCGACTTGAGCAAGAAGCGTTGTCGGAATTTGAACGAAACGCATACCACGTCGCGTAATTGCCGCAGCAAAGCCTGCAAGATCACCAATCACGCCGCCGCCTAAAGCAATAACAAGATCGCCGCGCTCTAATTTTGCAGCTAAAATTTCATCAACCACTTTTGTAACCATGGTCATGGATTTTGATTTTTCACCCGGCGGGATGATGATAGGTGCGAAGCGGATATCAGCCTTTTGTAAACTATTTTGAAGCGTTGCAAGATGATGCGCAGCAACCGTCTCATCGGTGACAATGGCTACGGAAAGACCTTTGCCCAATAAGGCGATGCGTTCACCCGCTGTTTCAAGTAACCCACTTCCAATCACAATATCATAAGCGCGGCCGGGTAAATCGACTTTCACAAGATCAGACAGAGGATCAGGCTTTATGATCGTAGGCGCGCGAAGTCCAAAGTGAGAAGACAGTTCGACGATGATTTCATCGACAATCACTTTATGTGCAACATCGCGCGAATGAATTGTTATCTTTGCTTCCGCATAGATTGGATAGCGAAGCTCGATAAGATCACGCAGCGTTTTTTCAGCATCTTCAGTTTGAAGGAGAGGGCGGTTTGATCTTTTTTTCACGCGCCGCAACAACACATCAAAATCGGCCTTCAGCCAAATCGAAACACCTGCCTCAGCGATGCGTTTGCGCGTATCGGCATTCATAAAGGCGCCGCCGCCGGTTGCCAGAACACTTGCCCCTTCGCCAAGGAGCCGCTGGATCACGCGTTGTTCGCCCAAGCGAAATTCTGCCTCGCCGCGCGTTGAAAATATTTCCGGAATGATCATACCGGCAGCGCGTTCAATCTCGGCATCCGCATCGTTAAAGGAAATACCTAAGCGCTGCGCCAATCTTTTACCGATCGATGTCTTCCCCGCGCCCATCATGCCGACAAGCACAATCGACCGCGCCCCCAAAGCCGCTTTGAGCGCGCGCGTGTCCTCGGTTTCGGTCAGATTCACAGGTGAATTTGCTTCGTTCACATTAACCCCCGGTCATTGCGAATACATCGTAGCATAGGACCGGCGAATCTTGCATCATGGGCTCATCATGACGCGTAAAGAGACCGGCAAATCCTCGACCCTTGAGGATTTTCTCGCAATGCTGGCTGCCGAAAGAGGAGCGGCCAAGAACACATTGGACGCCTATCGGCGCGACCTTGAGGACGCCGCCGGACGGCTTTTGAAGCGCAAAAAGCTACTGGAAGAGGCTGAGACCGACGATCTTCGGACCCTTTTCAGCCAGTTTTCAGCTGCAGGCCTCTCACCCTCAACCGCCGCGCGAAAACGTGCTGCGCTCCGACAATTCTATATTTTTTTGCAGGCCGAAAAGTTCAGAAAGGACAATCCAGTCGATGGCCTTGATGCGCCGAAACAGAAAAGACCGCTCCCCAAAACCCTCTCGATTGCCGAAGTGGACCGGTTGATCGCCACCGCCTTCAATCGCGTCGAGCGCGCGGACCAGACCCGGGCAAGCCAAATGAGGGCGGCGCGGATGGCGGCCCTTTTGGAGCTCATTTACGCGACAGGCTTACGTGTTTCGGAATTGATCGCATTGCCGTCGCGGGTCGCGCGGATGAAAGATCGGCTTCTTGCCGTGCGCGGGAAGGGCGGACGCGAGCGCCTAGTACCGCTCACCGAA
>Ga0194129_10001851_pt1 | contig 33176 bp, 43 predicted proteins | sample TA2KigCa35mmetaG_FD_150862 | JGI IMG/M metagenome (GOLD analysis project Ga0194129, IMG submission 150862) | Freshwater microbial communities from Lake Tanganyika, Tanzania - TA2015038 Kigoma Deep Cast 35m | ecosystem: Environmental > Aquatic > Freshwater > Lake | place: Tanzania: Lake...
CATTTGTGTATAACATCCTTATTATTATCAATCCAATCAATTGAAGGTAATTTAGAATAACCATTTGAAAAAATATACCAAGCATACACCATCATTCCTGTTTTATATTTTCCATCTGATCTCAAAGGATCTCCCAACATTGGATATCTTGTAAAGACATAAACTTTTTCTAACCCATAAGATTTGTCCATGTATATTTCATCATGCCTTTTTTTACCATGTAAATAAGATAAAGGTAGTAAAAAAGCAAACTTTATTTTGGCTAATTTTTTAGCTTGTTGAATGAAATCCAAAGCAATTGAAAAAGGAGGATTAGTTATAATATAATCATACTGTTGATAATCATTTAAAAAGTTTTTATCTATATCATATGAGGTTATGTTTTGTTTTGGCCATTTATTTTCTAATACTTTAACTATAGCTCCAGAACCGCAAGCAGGTTCGCATACATTTAAATTGATGTTAAAATACTCTCGTTGTAAAAGGTGCTCGGTTATACTATAAGGAGTTTCATAGAAGTCAGATTTTTTTCTTTGACCCATATTATTGCAACTAAAGTTTTTGCCTTTTTTATTTGCCATGTTTCTCCACTATTTCTTTAATAGAAATGTTACATATTTTTTTCATTATACTATAAACTTCTTCATAAGAAAAGTTTTCTTCTTTTACAAAAACAGAAGCAATTTTTGAAGGATCTTTCACATATATTTTATTTCTTGGTTTATATTCTGTCAAACCGTCAAGTCTATCTATAATAGAAGAACCATTTTGAAAATCACATCCAAAGATAAACATAACAAAAGGAAAATATGATAATTTTTTACAAAAAAGCCTCAACTCACAAAAGTTTTTATAACTTCTTTCAATAGCATTTCCTTTAGATTGTTCTTTTTTGCCTTCTTTTTTTCTTAAATTATTTGTTCCTTGTTTTTTTGCTTCTGAAATTAATATTGGATATTTATTTTTTCCAATTATAAGGTAAAGTGTACCTCCATCAGGTTTTATATGTGAAGAATCACATGAAAATTTATATTTTTTTATACCAATTTTTTTAATTATTTCAGTTTTAAATATTTTACTTTCGTGGATAAAAGTGTAATTTGGATATTTTTTTTCCAAATATAATTGAACATCTTTAACACATTTTTTAACTACATTTTCTATATGTTGCGCTTTTTTATTGAAAATAGCTTTACCGCCACCAATTTCACTAATAGTTTCTCTTAATCTATCACTTTTCATTTTTTGCCCTTATACAAACTCACAATTTACCATAACTTCAGTCAAACAAGCGACTAAATTAATTTCCTGATCTGCAACAAATGCGGCTTGATATTGATATTTCGCCAACACGACGACGGCAACAGGAATACTTGTGGGCTTTAAATATTCACCAAATCCATCAAATATTCTTCTGTAAATCTTTGAATGATCTGTGTCACTATTGTTTGCTACCCATTTCCTGACAGAAGAAAAATCTTTTTTCTTTAATATAATCATCAAATCTTTTATGATTCAACTAGGCCCAATGAATTATTTCGCGTATTTCCATAATGGTATATGGTTAGTTCATTTTTGTCAATAGATTTTATCTGTCTCCAAGGATCAATGATAATGGAACCTTTAACGAAAAGATAATTATTAAAATAAACTGGCCAACCAAGAAAATACACTTTCGGACTTGTGGTATCTAAAACTTCTTGATCATAATAAACATTATAGCCAAGCAATTCAATATAATGTCCTACAAGTATGGAAGGTGAGCCCTCTAATTGATTTACATTTGGCTTAAATCCCGTTCCTAATATAATCACTGGCATGCTCTTTGGTACATTTATAGTCTCAAAGAATTTTGCCATGTTACGAGCTTGTTCTTCTCGTGTTTTCATAATTGCATTGAATAAATCATAACCTAAATTATGTTTTTCTGCAAATGAGCGAAGGGCAATATTATCTCTTGGATGACATCCTCCACCATCGCCAAGTCCAGCTGTCATATATTTTGGTCCTGTAATACGATCTTTAGAATGTTTAAGAGCATCGGTAACTCGATCAACATTCATATGCCCTATTGCCATAGCTGTATCTTGAATCATATTTACAAGACAAAGTTTAGTCGTGATAAATGTATTGTAAAAAATTTTCATCGACTCCACTTCTTCCCACGTTCCTATTTCAAATCTGGTGCCATGCTTTTTAAGTATGGGCCTATAAAATTCCATAAGAAGTTCTACATCTTCAGTTTCTTCGCCGTTTTCAGTGCCAATCATTACCATTTCTGGATTTTGCATATCCCATTTAACTGAGCCTTGTGCTATCAAATAGGGATTATAAATGAATCTTCCATTATTAATGACGGGTGCTATTTCTCTTCTAACAGTGCCAGGAAGCATAGTGCTTATCATAACAATAAGTGTGTTATTGTTTACATATGAGTCCACTTCTTTAGTTACAGATACAACAACACTATAATCAAAGTCTTTTGGTGGCAAATGACTTGTTGGATAACGACCATCATAACTTTTATCATGCGCGGTAGGGACTGCTATAAAAACAATGTCCTTATTAGATACTGCGGTTTTTAAGTCATATTCCATTTTAATGGTGGTATTTTCTATTTTGCGTATATCATATCCGACTATATCATAATACTCTGAAATAACTTCAGCAACATCCTTTCCAAGTTTGCCAACGCCAACAAACGCACACTTAGGATTAATAGGAACTTCGTAAGCTTCAGCAAAAGATTGTAAAATTGATTTAAGATTCTTCATTTTTCATCATTCCTTTTCTATTATTTTTTCTAGAGACGTTGTTTTACTATTCTGCATAATGTACGCATATATTTTAATCATATATTTGAATGACTCTGGATAATTATCTGGATTTGGTATTTCTGTAGTAAAAAATTCACTCAGAATTTTTTGAATCTCATTAATTTCAGTCATATATTTTTACTTTTTTTTGATTTTTTTTCGATTGCTACATCATGCCAAAATTTAGAAGCTGTGCGAAGCAACTCATTAGACCTTCTTATATATTCAAGCTCCTCTTTTATTATAGAGCAATATTTTTCAAATAAATTTTGATCATTATGCCAACTTGAGGACGAAGGCATATTTTTTACAAAATTATCAATCAATTCTATTACTCTATCAATATGAGGGCATGTATTTGGAGGTATTACTGGTTTATCCTTCATTACATTAAATCCTTTAATATATTAAACATTATATCAAGATTTAAAAATAATGTCAATCATATTAGAAGCCCATATAAAGTAAATTTCCATTCGAATCTATTTCTTGCCATTGCGCTTTAAATGCGCCCAAATTAGTCGTGCTTTTTATTTGTGTAAATCCAGCCTTTTCAAATCGCTCATTCCACCATTCTTTGGGCTCACGAATATAATGCGATTTATCTAATTCATATGCAGGTATAACATATTTTCCATTATTTCCTAATGGAATAATTGCAAGAACGACTTCGCATTTACTTTTAAGTATACTTAGCTGTTCATCTATTTTATCATATGGAATATGTTCAAGTATATCTTTACATATAATATAAGTACAATAACGAAAATTATCTGAATATGGCTTTATAAGAGATATATAATTATTAACTTCTTTTGGTGCTTTTGAAATGGCATATTCAGAAATATCAACACCATATGCTTCTATTCCTAATAATCTAAAAGCATGAACTAAATAACCCTTTGCACAACCAAAATCCATAATAGTATTTTTGTTGCTTTTTTCGTTTGCTATTTCTTCTAAAAAAACATCGTTAGTAAAACTATTTTTCCAACGATTAGGAATGGGAACAATTTTCCGTTTGGCATAAAATTGTAATCGTGACTTTTCCCACTGCTGCAATCCCATGGAGGCCTCACGTTGAAATTCACATACAAATCGATAAGCAAGTGGTATCGTTAATTCAGGAAGCCATGAATAGTTCTGATAAAGTGATTTACCAGATTGAGGCCCGGATTCAAAATATACCTTATCAAAAAATTTATCATCAATCATTTTTTTACCACAAAATTACTCAGACTTTCAATTTTATACGAATTCTTCATGAACTAACGGCTGTTTAAATTCCTCAAATCTATCTATTTTGCCATTTACAAAGTCATCGAGCATATTAACATTTTCAGTAAATACACAACCTTTACAATGTTTTTTTGCATCAAATGGTTGTTCTATCATACCATCTATATATTGCAATACATCTTTCGCTTTACAAAGTTGCCATTGTTTTGCAAAATGAGCAACTGCTCCATTTAATACAACTGAATCACATGGATATACAGTTCCTCCATCTACCTCGCTCAGATACGGTCGAAAATATGATTGATGACACTTAGAAGTTTGTGGCGCGCCGTGTATTTTATATTGATGAAAATATCTTGTATCATTAACTTCTTTTAAAATTTCGTCAAGTTCGTTATGCTTTCTTATAAGATCGTCTTGTTCCAATAAACAATTAGGAAGAAGACGAATATATTTGGCGCCGCATTTATCTGCTACCTTTGATATACGTTTATACATTTCAATTTTGTTGACAGTATCCTCTGACTTTTCATGATCAGATGTAAATACACTTGAACAACCCACCACACAATCATCACTAACTTTATCGTAAGGAAACATTATTTTTTCTTCCCAATTAACAAACATATTAATAGATACTCTAACCCATGAAAACATTTTAAGTACATCATCATTAATACGTCTTGTGAGAGTTCCATTATTAATAAGAGCCACTTTCAGATTTTCTTCATCATGAATAAAACGGACAAGTTCATTAAAATGTTTGTATCCAGTGGGCTCACCACCACCAGTTAAAATTACTGCCTTTAATCCACGAGTCTTTAAGTCCCTAACATATTTTTTGATAACATCAAAATCTATGCGTTCGTGTGTGTCTCTATATGTAACAGAACAATATGGGCATTTTAAATTACACGCGCCTTCTGGAGATATGTGTGTGGAAATAACAGTATTATGGCCGCCTGATTTATATTCAAGCATTTGATTCGAATGCCGCCACCACTTTATTCCTGTTGACGTGTATTTGTGTTCTTCTTGACTTTTTTCTCTTATCATATATTTTTTCCAATCTGCTTTAACATTTCTATTGGCATAGAATAAGGCTCCGCTTTATGAATGAGATGTTTATACTTTTCTGATATCTCTAAATCGGTTGTATCTGGAGTCCAATTTAACCATTTGTCTTTATACCATTCATGAGATGGTATTGAGTCACCAATAATTGAAGAAAAATTGATAGCAGTAAGATGTTTATACAACATTGTTTCATTACTAAAACAAAATCCAAAATTGTAATTTTTTATATTACTTGATATATATTTTTGTCTTTCGTTATATGTTCCAAAATTTGTTGTAAAATTAATTTGACGTTTAGGTTTCCATATAGTAGGTCCTATACGTGGGCGAGAAGGAATTATCCATGATTCATTTTTCCATAATTCTATTTGTAATGAACTAAGACATGGCACTTTGGTTTCTTTATCAATTTGTTGAAATAATTCTTTAACATCTGGTTTATAAAATATCATATCAGGCTCAATGAATAGCACACTGATGTCATCAAAAGATGTATCATGATAATTTGATGGCTTGAATTTATTAATAAATTTATTCATACACATATCATAATATAATCTAAACTGATTAAGTGGTGTACTTATTTCACAACGAAATGTTATTATTTTTTCATCATACCATTTATTCGATGATTTACTGCCAAAATGAGTGTAGATAAATTTATCTACGTTTTCATGTAGAGCTGGCATAGGTATTTCTGAGCCACAATAATTTACAGTCTCTTTATAAACCCATGGATATAAGGAATATATTACAAAGATTTTGTCAACCGCATCATAAATTGATTCGATTGATTGCTTTAGAAATTCTATGCCGTAATGAATTCTATATATTGCTATTCGCATGTAAATTTTTTACAAAAAATTGTTTCTAGTTGTTGTGGCATTTATATTCATCAATAACATTTTGTAATTTTTTAGCATCCTGTTCTCTATTTATTACAGTTTGCTCAAATAAAGATTTATCATCTATTCTTGCATCAAAACCTTGAGCGCCTCGATTTCGTTTTGTAGTTTCATCCACTGATGATTTATTAACCGTAAAATGAAGGTGTTCATTTACCACATTTGGTATGAAGTGGCAGCGATTAACTCTTTTTCCAAGATCAAATATCCATGTATCATTATACAAAAATTTAAAAGGTAAATGTCCTGGTGTATAATATCCAAGAGTTTTAATCCACTTATATGATACTATTGGAAATGCACAATGATTTGGGCCATTAATCATATCTTCAAACCACATACAATAAATTTGATCAGGATATTTTTCTATTTCTTTTTCAAGTAATACGTCCCAATTATTTGTCCTATACAACATATCATCATTGCCCATAATGACAACATCAATATCAAGTTCTGTTACCTTTTCTATAAGAATGTTCCAAGATTTAGATACTGATTGTGGTGGACCTGTACAAATAAAATCGTTTTTAAAAAGCGATCTTTGATCATAATAACTTTTGTATGCTTCTATTCTAGGATCGTCGTTATCAATATAACTGCATGTATACACACGATTTTTATTAGAAGCAAAAGTGTGCACTGATCTAATAAAACTATCAAGTCTTCCAGGTCTTTGTCTGGAAGGAGTAAGTATACCTAATTTCATTCTTTGTGTTCCAGTTTTTTTGGTAATTGCCATCCTTCAGATTTGAAAATGCGTTTAATTATCTTTCTAGTTTCTATATCTGCAAAAGAATTGGGCATTCTTTTCTTCTTATGGTTTCCAATAATCTGCAATCCACGGTAATGGTTGAAACTCAACGCCCCACGGATATGTTGTTTTACTAATGGCTTCGTGCGGCCTAGGCGTTCCATGAAAACATATGATACTTGTATCTTTGTCTAAACCATTTTCATATATTTCATACTTATACGATTTTAATCGACCTGGATATTTGTGCTGTAAAAAATCTGGTCGAATAGGCGAAGATTGATGTTTTAAAATATCATTAATATATTCACCATCACCACGATAATTACTTAATATATACTGACGATGTTCAACAAACTTTTCCCAAATAAAATAACACTTTGTAGGATTCCACGCCATTACGCCTGTTTGCAAAACATTCTTATATATTTCATTATTTTCAAAACGATTATTAACACCAAGATTTTCTATACCCATAAAATCACCATTATAATTAAGCAAGAAATTAATGTCTCCAGTGATTACAGTATCTAAATCAAAATATACTATGGAATTACTCTGAAATGTATTATGCCTTGAAAATAGATACAGTTTATTCCACCAACCTTTAATATTTTTTTCAAGAGGATGATAGTCTATATTTTCTAAATGTTTGTCAGTATACACTTTGAAATTAAAAGGTGTTGTGGTGTTTCTCGATATCATAGCCTTGAGATTATATACATAATCATCCGAGAATTCATCGCCCCATTTAACACACACTACATCTACCATTTTAAATCCACATGTCATCAAAATATTTTGCAAACAACATTCTACCGTTTTTTACTCTGTAGTAGTTTTCAGATGATTGTATAACATCAAATCTACTATCATTTATGTATTGTTCAAATGCCCAAATTATTTCATCTAATATCCAATTCCAACGTTTTTGTCTAAAATATGTATCATCGTTCTCAAATGTTTCTTCTGGTGCAATTGTGTTATCATTTTTTTCTGTAGTGCGAAGATTTTCTGGAAGGTCTTCATCTTGTACAATTGGCGTGCCAGTTGTTGCAACATCTTTATAACGTTTTAAAAGAGGAACTAAAATCAACGATATTGTATTGTCAACGTTTTGTACATCATATCTATCTATTTGTATATCTATAACGCGAGAAGATTTCCCCTTATTAAGAATCGGGCCTATATTTACTTTCATGATATTCTCTCATTTTTCTAAGAACGAAATCGTCCCAATTTTCTATATTTCTATTGTAATCAAATTTGTTCAAAGTTTTTGTATTTTTCTTTAGAAACTCGTCTTCCATCTTTAATGTGTTTTTGTTTTCTGTGGTATTTTCCAGAAATGTTTTCATTATAGAATCCTTCTTCTTCTAATACATTATTTACAAATTGCTGCTTAACCTCTTCATAATTACAATCGCCACGAGTTATGTGTAAAGAAAGAATAGTTCTTTTAAATTTTATTTTACCATATTTTTCTATGTCCATCAATAAATTTTCAGAACTGCCGTAATATTCTTTCCAATCCGATTCATTTCTTTTACGACGACCTTTTCCTTTTACTTTTCTTACATTATAAAAGTACTTTCTTCCTATATATTTTTTGCCATCAATGAGACTCATAATACAATATACAAATCCAACAAAATTTTCAATGTTTTCAGATTCAAAAGCTTTCCCATTAAATGTCCATGGATTATTATAACTGCTCATTTCCAATTAGTCATGAGAAAAAAAATCATTTTCATTATTTTCGTCTTCGTCTATTTCCTCATTATTAAGTTCGGCGCCACAAAATGGACAAAATTCAACTTCTTTATTCTCTTCATGTAATATTACAAATTCAGCATAGCACTCTTCACATATACCATACTGCCGACTCTTTTCATCATTTCTATTATAGTTCATAATTATCTCCTGTTAATTTGACCATACATCGTTCCATGAACCAGTAAGCGCACCTCTTGCGTAATCGGTGGCACGATTTTCAAAGAAATTAGTATGTATTGGCGCATTAATCATAGATTCTACCCATGGTAAAGGATTTTTCTTTACTTTAAATACACCTTTCAAGCCCATAGATATAAGTCTCCTATCGGCTATATATCTAATATATTCTTTTACTTCGTAATCTTGAAGCCCGTCAATCTTTCCCATTTTAAAAGCAAGATCAACAAATTTATCCTCTAGTTCAACCATCTTAGTTGCAACTGTATATATTTGACCTTTTGTTTCATCATTCCAAGTTTCTCTGTTTTCTTCTACATACGTGCGAAACAATTTAATCATACCGTTCGCGTGCATTGTTTCATCTACGATAGACCAAGTAACAATCTGACCCATCCCTTTCATTTTACCATGTCTAGGAAAATTCAATAACATAATAAACGAACTAAAAAGAGCAAGGCCCTCTGTAAATGCAGATATTGCAGCAATCTTTACAGGAAGAATTGCGCCGTTTTCTACTTTAGAGGTAAAATATTCATGTTTTTCTCTCATTGCATCATATTCTAGAAATTCATTGTAAATAGTCTCTGGCATACCAAGAGACTCAATTAAATGTGAATATGCTGCTATGTGCAAAGCTTCGCGTGAAGAAAAACTCATAAGCATCATTCGCACTTCCGGTTGAGGAAAGTTAGATAGATAGTTTTTTATGTAACCACTTGCCACATCTATATCTGATTGAGTAAAAAAGCGAAATATTTGAGTGAGAAAGTATTTCTCTTCAATACTAAGCTTGTTTTTCCAATCTTTAATATCTTCTATCATTGGTACTTCTGTATGAATCCAATGTGATTGTTCATGAGTCAACCACGCATCATACGCCCAAGGATAATTAAATGGTTTAAACGTTAATCTTGTATCAGTTAATGCCATTTTAATTTTTTCCATCCATAAAAATGATGATTTACGCTATTATACCTCTGTATAATACATTCTTAGATAAATTGCCTGGCTTAAAATAATTATTAATTTCCTCAATTGAATCTTCTGGATTACAAACGCCACACATAAAAATATCAATAGCAGCATATCGTTCTTCTGGCCATGTATGAATGCTGATATGACTTTCAGATAATACAATAATTCCAGTTACTCCATGGTCCTTTCCAAAATGATGAAAAGCATCTTTTAAAACTGTTGCTTTAGCTGATGTGGCTGCTTTTTTCAGACATTTTTTTATTTCATTTACAGAGCACAAGAATTTAGGATCGACATCGAACAAGTCTAGAATCAAATGTTTACCAGAATATTTTGTTGCAATAAATTCTCCAGACATAATTCGATCATATTTCCTCTGCAATATTGTTGTAACGATGGTCTATTTATATTCATCCTTCACATGCCAAACAAGTATCCTCATTTTTAGTAAGAGCAGATATGTCAATTTCTTTTATAATTTCTCTTTCAATTTGCTTTGATATTTTATCAGCACGACCAATCTTTTCACTTCGGCAATAATACATTGTCTTTAATCCAAGTTTCCATGCAAGAAAATGCACAGCATGTAAATATTTAATATTACTGTTTGGGCGGAAAAATACATTAATTGACTGAGCTTGATCAATAAACTGTTGACGGTCTGCTGCATGTTCTATAATCCACCTCTGATCTATTTCCATTGATGTTTTAAATATATCCTTTTCATAATCCGTTAAACATTTTAGTTGTTGTGCAGAACCGTCATTCGAAATAATATTTGACCATAACTTTTCGTAATCTAATGTATCATCCTCTTCACATTTCTTTTTTAATAAAATATCAAGATACTTATTTTTATTTAAAAATGCACCGCTAAGTGTGTCTTGGCGATAAGCATTTGCTCTCCACGGTTCAATTGATGGGGAAGTATTTCCCATAATGATTGAAGAAGAGGCATTAGGTGCAATTGCCATGACATGACTACACCTAATCCCAAATCCAATCGCATCAGGGGCTTCTCCTCTTTCTTTGGCAAGGTCTCGATTAGCTTTGTCCAATTCCGTTCGTATATATTTAAACATTTTAATATTAACTGATTTGGCAAGGGCTGATTCGAAAGGCAATTTATTTCGTTGTAAGTATGCATGGAATCCAAGTGCGCCAACACCAACTGATCGTTCTCTGCTCGCAGAGAACTTAGCCCTAGCAACATAATCAGGAGCATCATTAATAAACTTTTGAAGAACGTTATCGAGCATTTCAAGAACATCGCGTAAAAACTGTTTGTTAGTTGACCATTCATCAAAATACTCCAAATTAAGTGAAGATAAACAACAGACAGCGGTTCTATTTTTGTCTGTAGGAAGAATTATTTCAGAACATAAATTAGACTGATTAATACGAAGATTTTTATCCTTTAACCATTTTGGCAAATCACGATTGGACTTGTCAATAAAATGAAGATATGGTTCTCCCGTCTGCATACGAATTTCAATAATACGTTGCCATAAATCACGAGCAGATACAACTTCACGAACTTCTTTTGTATTCGGATCTTTTAATTCCCACGAATCATCGAAATTTTTATCTGTCATACATTTTTCAATAATGCGCATGAAATCATCGGAAATGTTAATGCCATGATGCAAATTAAGACAACGCATATTTTGATCACCAGTTGGCTTTCTCATTTCAATAAACATCAAAATATCAGGATGAGAAATATCCAAGTATACAGCATAACTGCCTCTACGTGTACGACCCTGTCTATATGCAAGTGAAGATGCATCATACATTCGTAAATGAGACATTACACCAGTAGACTTATTATCTGCTGATCGAATTCCAAAACCTATACCAACACCACCACCTAACATCGATAGCCAATTAGTTTCAGACAAATTATTAACAAGACCTTCTGCGGTATCTTCAATAAAATTAAGATAACATGATATTGGCAGGCCTCGACGAGTAGAACCATATGCTAAAATAGGAGTAGAATACGATAACCAATGCTGTGAAGCATAATCATATAGACGTTGAGCATGTTCTTGATTGGAAGAAAATACTTTAGAAACATATGCAATTCGTTGTTGCGGTGATGTTTCATTTTCATTCATATAAGATTCTTTAAGTCTTTTAATGCCATTACTGTCAAACAAATTATCGCGATTTGGTTGAATTTCTATTCCCATATATTCCATTTATTCTTCTTTCTTAAAATTATTGATTAAAGGAAATACATTTGCAATAACACGCGCACACTCTTTAGCGACTTCTCTATGTTCTTTCTGCGTTTCTGGTCCAGAACGTAGTTCGATATAATGAATCCACGAACGAAGCGAGCCGTTCATATACATTCTTGATACAGTTAATCCTTCTGGTAACACTACTCTTGCTTGTTCTTTTGCAATACCATGTAGAATAGCCCATTCATATGCTTTTATTGCAGATTGTGTAATGTTACTTTGAAGTTCTCTCCACTTCTTATCTAATTCCTCATCTTCTACTTCTATACTATTCTGTCTATTTTTAGTATCTTGAAGACGTGCTTCTCTTGTCACAAAACCTAATTTGCTTGTTGGATCAGTTGGATCAGAATAACGTTGACTAAATTCTTGAAACGAAAAACTGCGATGACGTAATATTTGTCTTGCAATATCACGTGTTGTTTCAATTTCTAAACAAATATTGACCATCTCAAATACTGACCAATGTTTATTTTTAATAAGATATCTTATAAGTTTGTCTACTGATGTTTTGTTATTTTGATTATTTGGATTTGATACTCTTGCTGTATAAGCAATCATTTCATCCAATTTATCGCCGTTAAACTGATAATCTTTTTTGACAAATTCGTCTGTCACACAATTTTTATCAAATGCCAATTCACCCATAGCAACTTTATATTCAAGTGATTTCTGCGAGCATGACACCATTTTAACATGCATCAACATTTACTCCATGAATTTAATTTCAATTTAAGAGATAAGTCGGAAAATGTATTATTATTTATTACGTCAAGTACTTTTTCTGGAGATGTTCCAGAACAAATAATTTCATTGATATCCTTTTGTTGAATATTTTCTGGCCAAACAACCATTTTAAATGAATTTTGCGCAGCATCTTTCATTATTTTTACAATTTCTTTATTACGTGGTTGATTATCAAAAATTAAAACAAGATTATGCTTCGGCACATGTTTTGATACTCGTTGCAAATTCGACGAGCTGGCAGCTATAGCATTACTTAAGAACATACTATCAATAGGCCCTTCACAGCAATACACTGTTTTAGACGTATCGACATTTTCTATATTATATATAAGGGAAGCAGTTTTGTCAATAACTATATTTAAATATCTAAGATTTTCATTTCTAAGAGACCTGCAAGTGACAGCAATAAGATTATCATTACGATCATAATACGGTATAACAAGTCTAGGAGTCAACTTAATTAATTTATCTTTATAAGATGGCGCTATTTGTTCTATAAGATTGACATCATCAATAAAATATAAACTGCTGAATTTTTCTTTAGGTATTTTTCTCAACAAACAATATTGTACTGCTTCATTAGTATCGGGCAGACTATCAAGTCTGGGCAGCAGACGATCAAGCAATCTTTTTTCTTTAAATACCGGTGGCTTAAATGTAAAATCTACTTTATTTTTAGATGTAGATGGAATAGAATATCCTTCTTTATATCTTTCAAGAGAATATTCTTTAAATAATCCTGAATTTAACTCCTTAATGAAGTTACCAATACTTAAGCCAACACCACAATTATGACACTTATAAAACAAAGCATTCAACTTCTGATATATGTATCCTCTAGCTTTAGATTTACTAGTTTTACTATCTCCACATATCGGGCATCTAAAGTTAGCCAAATACGGATTTGTTTGTCTTACTTTATACCTTTCTAATTGTACTGATAGCAAATTAGCGTATTTTATGTCGATCCATATACTCATCATATATCCATAATTAACTTATAACTATATTATATCAAATAGGCACAAGGCCTATAATACCTATAATTATTGCAAAAGTCAAGAAGTTTTTTGCAAATTTAGATAATTATTTTCTTATTTTCTTATAAATGTGAATCAGATAGCGTAACTCATGCCTGGATATTTTTTAATATCACAACAACATTTTTTACAACCACAAATGTCATTTTTATCCGTCATACCAATTCCAACTAATTCGCAACATCGGCCTTGTAGACGAAATGCGGAAGATGATTTATCTTCTGCATTATTGCAGTGACAAGGATGCATACAATTACTGCATACTTTTAAATCGGCGTATGCATCCGATAAATTAATTGTCATTTTTTATATATCAATATGCGTTTCTTCATTTCCATGCCATGGATCTGGGTCTTGCAAACAATCACAATCTTTACAATTGCAAGCATCATATTTTTCAAAACATTTGCATTGTTCTTGAATACAATTGCAATTATTACATTCATTTGAACTGGTGATTGTCATTTTTTTCATTTCTCCTTATTTTTTTTAACATATGCCTCTTTTGCAAAAAATGCAGCAACAATAGCAGCAACAGATACAAAATATGTAGATGCAATATTGCCTATAATATTAGCAGCATTTTCAAGTTCTAAGACAGTTGCAATAATAATTGAGAACGGATAAAACAACATACCAATAAGAGAAAACCAAGCCATTTTTCGTTGAGCAATTTCTTTTCTATCTTCATTTTTAATCTTAATAATATCATATTTCATTTCAACGTCAGATTCATTAATCATTCCATCTTTATTTTCATCTCTTATTCTGATAGACGAACGAGGATTTGATTTTGTGTTATTGCTCATCGTTAGTACTTTCATAATACTCTCGATACTTTTTTAATACATCATTATTAAGTATAATGTATTTTCTAACTTCACCTATATTTAATGATAGTATTTTATATTCGTCGTCTGTCAAAGCAAAAAGTACTGGATCTTTATTTTGTTTTTTTAATTCGTCGAATATTTCCGCATAATTACTTTCAGTAATTACTATCCATTTAACATCATTAAGCCTTATAGGAGGTGGGGACTCTAAATTAAGTGCTAATCTAGGCGTTTCTTTCTTGAAGAACTCTAATTTATCAACAGTCTCGCACGCACTAATTCCCATTGTCAGAATAGGAAGGGTTAGCAATATCATAGCACTCCGAATTAATTTCCGACCGTTTAGTTGCACCTTTTTCTTCATCAGTTAACGAAGCTCCCATAGCTATTTCAAGACATCGAAGAGAGTTATTACTTCCTTTATTTATTATTTTTTCTATTAATTTAGATTTTGCCTTTGCGATTTTGCCTAAATCTCTTTGAACGTCTTCTGCATTTTTCTTGTTGAATTTTTCATTAAGTGTGTTTAATGATTTGTTTAAAGAGTTGTTAAGTTTTTGATAATCCTTGAAATAATTGGCGACCACAATTATGTCTTTATTTTGCTGCTCTATCAATTCTTTTTGTTGTTCAACAGCAAAATTTAGCTTTACATTATTTGCTTCAAGTGTGGCTAAGCTGGATTTTAAATGTGATATGTACAAATAAACTCCACCAATAAGACCCACAATGGCCACACCGCCTATAATTTTTGCAGTAAGTAAATTAAGAAACATTATCTAACCAATCCCTTTTTATAAACAACGCGATTATTTTCTGCATTATGAGCAGGCCGAAGTAGTGTCGCAGTTAACGATTCTTTTCGATTATTACCTTCACTATATGATACGTGTATCCAACCAGATCCAAATTCTTCTGGATTACGGAACTCAAGTATTAGCTGATCAAACTCTAAATTATCACGAATCCAACAAGCTATTTTATAATTATCATATCCCTTCACTGCTATATCAGCAGCTTCGCCTTTCATATGCTGCGAATTAGGACTGCCTCCAACAAGTTTATTTACTTGTTGATTTCGGTAACCAGAATATATATGAGTTGGTCCAAATTTATCACGTACTTTTTGAAGTACGTTTTCACAAAGCGCAACAGCAGAAGCTATTTCTTTTTTAGATGGAACATTAAGTATATTTTGTCCAGATTTCTTAACTGTATTTGAGAATGTAAATTCTTCAAGTGTAAAATTTTCTGATAGATTCACATTCGCTTGATCACTTGAAGGAGCCACCTCAGCCTTTACTTTTTTCTTTACTGAGGACGATTCGTCGTTTGTTGTATTTAAAATATTTTCTTCAGCCATTGTTATGCCTCCAATCATCAATTCATTGTAAATTCCTTTACGTGTCTTCATTGCCGTATTCGACCGTTTTTCGCTGCTTCTTTGGCAACTCTTTTAAGATAAGTAACTCCATTAATATATCTACCTTGTCTCTTTTTTTCGCCCTTCTTTCCAACACGATATGGATGTTTAACCCAAGTGGCGACATCATCGCCAGTACCAGCAACCGCTGGACCGGTGGAATTAGTAATCTCTTCTACAAACTCTTTGAAATTTTTAACTGAGTTTTTCTTTAAATATTCAATATTTTCGTTTATTTTCTTTACTATTTGTTCTTCTGTATAATTTTCTTTATTTTCTCGAAGTAACAATAAAGCTGCTGCGAATGTTGCAAATTTACTTGTAAGTCCTACTTTTGATAATAGACGCTTCATATTAAAAATTAAACGATGAAAATACGACATCGCCATCTTTTCTTCTTTAGTAGAGGCCTTTTTAAGTCTCTTTCCATTTTCGTCTATTAATCCCAACTTAAATGCGTCAGTTTCATTAAACGGAGTGCTAAGCGCCCGTACAAAACGGTAAACAACATATAAGTCCATTCCGCTTCCTAATCCAACAACACTACTATCTGCCATTAAAGTCCCCTTAACTTTTGAATAATGTAACTATCCATAGCAATGTCTGAATCATTAATTATTATTTTGTTTATACCAATTGCATCTACTTTATCGGGCCAATAGTTTAAATAAACTAGAAAGGGCTTCAAATATTGTAGATATTCATATAATTTATAACACAACATTCTTGTACATGCTTTATGATAAAATACATTGTAAAGAATAATCAAATGATTGAGTATTAATCGCTCCTTTAGTTCTTTATTCTTCTTATATTTTACAAACAATCTTTTTATATATTTGATTCGTTCTATATCTTCTTGAAACTCAAGTTGATCCATACAACTTAGATTATCATAATGTTTTGCGGCAAATAACATAAAGTTGGATTCATCTATTGTTTCAAACATTTACAAACCATTAAAAAGTAGATATGGCCACTCTCTTCCAAGTATTTGTGGCTACACAAACATATATAAAACTAGTATCCCATGCAATATCTCCAGCTGTACCAGTCGCGCTCGCCGATGCTGGTGTTTTTGGTGTAGTTATTCTGATTGAATTACTACTTACAATAAAAGACCCGCTGATGGCTGTGTTTGGCAAACCACCAGCGAGATTTTTCACACTAATTTGTTTACTTACTGGTGTACCCGATGGGTCATCAATAATAAGTAATAAATCTTCAGACGCCGGAGTCGCAAGACTCGTAAGTTGCGTTACTTTCTTATCAGCCATTATTACATCACTCCTTTATTATGCCGAAACAATAATAGTGCCGATTGAATTTGATACTGCACCAGTAACCACCAAGTTTGCGGACTCACTATTGTTAAGTGACAAAAGACTAACAGCAGTCGATGTTGCATTTGATAAAGTTTGCGCATTAATCTTATACGAACCTGCTGGACCAGATGTAAATGCAAATATAAGAGTATTATTTGCATTACGAATACCAGTGTTACTATTACTCACGGTTGATTGCGCAACCATTGTTATCGAAGAGTTGGCTACGTTCGTGAATGTTAGTTTAATTTTACCACTCGCCGGCGAGGTGTTGTATTTAATTGGTTCATTAAATACAACATGCGCTCTAAAACTTGTATTATTTGCAATTGTGCTTGATGTCAAAGGTATATTACTTGAATCAGCTAGATAAATTTGAGCAATATCTGGATTGCCTAGAAAACTATCAGCAGCATAACCACCGCTTGCTGCTGGATTAGCAGCAACAAGTATTTCGTCAATTTGACGTGTGCCAGAGCCATCATTGTTATTTCTGTGAATGCGCCGAACCCAACCCTTTTCTGTTGCAATTACATTTCTCTTTGAAGCAAGAGAGCCAGCTGTGGGAAAAGGCTGAAAACCTGCCTTTAATCCACCTGATGGGTTTGAAGATGTTGAGCCAGTATTATCTTGATTTTTTTCTCGTCTAAAATCCCAACTAGACATTTGTTATTGTTCCTTTCTCTTTTCGGTTTTCCTACTCAACATAACAAAAAATAGTAAGCAAAAAAAAATTAAAAACAAAAAACATAATGATGGCAATAGCCCAAATCATAATACTAATCGTAGTCTTTTTATTCACCATTACTGTATTATTTATAATAACGAAATGATAAAAAGCGTTTTTGAGGCTTCATAGCATCAGGATCATTTGCATATTTGTGTAAATTATTTTTAGATTTCATAATGAAACGAACAACCATTTGTTTTTCCTTGGCGCCACGTAAAGAATTGATTTTATTAAGAACGGTTCGTGCCAATTCTGGATTCACTTTTTCTTTATCGCCGTTTGTAAACTCAACTTCTTTCATTCCGCGTAAATTAATGGCTTTATTTAACTGAACCTGAATGGGCTCAAGACCACCATCTTCGGGCTCAATTCTTTCAGGACCCGAATCTTTGCTGCGAGGTCTACCTCTACGACCTTCATCAAGATCAGCTTCTTCGAAATCGGCGCGATTAGTTTGATTAAATGAACGAAACTTTATATATTTCAATGATGGAAGCATCGCTTCATCAACAACTCCATCTTCGGCCGCTTTTTTAAAGTAAGAACGTACCTTTGAAAATACAGTTGGATCATTTTTTGTAGCATCAAGAAATTTATTCATAAGAGTTGATATGTATGGACGAAGCTTAGGATTTGCCATAGACTTTTCTGCGCCACGAGTAAGTATACGCATCATATATTGTCTATCTGTGGGATCAGCAAAAGCTTGACGAACTACTTGCAAAATTTTAGGATCCAGTGTTGATTCTTTAGTTTTCTGAATGGAATCACTCTCTTCAATTTCTTTTAGAACATCGTTTGCAATACAGCGACTTCTTTCCATATCATAAATATCGGGTGTAGGCGTCACTTGTGCTTGATCAGAGAAATCGTCCTCTTTGTTATCTATCATTTTTATATCAACCTGCTCATTATCATTCCAACATACATCATACAATTCTTCGTCCATGTTCTCACCGAACATTGCCCGATATTTTAGTGTATGCTTGCTTAATTTAGTTTTAGCAGTAGCATCTCCTGGAGCTGGCTCATATGCTGATGGGTCTTTATCACTCTTTTTATTCATCTTTTGCCAATGTGCTGCTCTTGCTTTAGCAGTTGAGACAGATAAACCTGTTACATATTTCTGTGGAAGACCAGATTCTTTGTCTTTTCTTACTCTAGACAAATTGCTTTCTTCTTCACGAAGGTCTTTATCAGCACCGTGATATGTGCCTTTGCCTTTTGTAATATAAGAGTTAACACGAGCCATGCCCCATTGTTGAGGTGTAGTCCCTGGACGATGACCAGAATTCCATGCAGCAACGCCACGACGATACACCTTGCGAAGTATATCAATAGAAACGCCAGACTTTTCTGCCTTTGCAGCGAGGCCAGCTTCGGCTGTTTCTTGAATTTCTTCTTCACGCGCGAATTCTTCAATCTCTTCTTCTGTTAATTTAAGTTCAATTTCTTCTCCAATGCTCTTGGCCTTGGCCGCATTATACGGCCAATTGAAAGTATCACCAACTTTACGTATAAGTGTATATGCCAAATAATGACTTCCTTTTTCTTTTGCATTTAATTTTTTCAACATTTTTAGTGCTTCTTTTTGGCTGCTTAAAGAAATTATCTTGTTGGTTGAAGAATTAACAACAGCATATTCTTTTGATTTTGAAATTACTTCTTCCAATTCTTCAATCTCTTCTTCTGTTAATTCAAGTTCAAAATTTTCTTTCATTGCCATTTTTGTAGCTATAGCATACATAACGCCCTTCCAACGATCACCATATCTTTTCTTTAAGTCAGCAGTCTTACTTTTTAATGATTTAACAATTTTTTCACGTTTCTCCATTTCAGCATCCGACATTTTATTATCACTTGCGTCTTCATAAGAAGAGTCAAATTTTATATCATTTTTTTCATAAACTTTAGAAACTTTCAATTTAGGTTCAGTATCAATTTCATCTTTTTTCTTACCCGTATCTGCCTTTTCTTTTTTATTCTTTTCTTTAACTTCACTCACTGGTAGAGTAGAGTCTTCTTTTGACGTGCGTGAAGATGATGCCACATTTTTTTCAATAATGTCACGAACAACTTTCACGAGAGAGTCTGGATTTCTGAAATAATTTTCTGGCATTATAGTTCTCCTAAACGCAATATTTTTTACTATTTATAAGTGTTTAAATCGCTCAACAGTGCCATTTTTATTGACTTGCCACGCTTCAAATTTATAATCTGAGTATAATTTCTGAAGGGCCAAAAAAGAATTAAGATTTTTCACACTGTCATCAAATAAACGTATTTTCATGAAACGACCGCCTCGTAAATACTTGTGAAAAATAAATCTTTTGTTTTTTGCAGAGGAGCCAAGTTCTAAATTACCAGCGCGCTCAATATACAATTTGTTTATATCAATTCCATAGGATTCAAGCGTATTTAAGAAAAGTTGTTTATTATCAAAATCTTTTCTTGCAGTTACTATGATTACTTTTGATTTTTCAGTTGTTATATTTCGTATTACAGTTTTAAGTTTTCCTACCATTCTACCAATTGGTGTAGCTGTTTTCTTAAATACTTCAGCACTTCTAAATTGACCATAATCATATGATTCACCAGGATTTAATTTATCATTATTGTATTCACTCGCTTCTAATTCACGAACCACTTTATTATTTTTGATTACTTTAACTTTAGCCTTTGTATGAAAAAGAGTATCGTCAAGATCAAAAATATTGAGAGTGGCTTGCGATTCTTCTTTAAGAAACGTTTTATATATCATACTCATTAAATATTACACCTTTTATTTTTTATCTGATGTTGAATGATGGGTTCTACCTAAGTCATCCACTACTTCAAATCCAATTTTGCGATACCGATCTACTTCTTTTGCTGGTACATTCATAACAGATAACATTCCAGGTCTCTTCATTTTTACAGTTAAGAAGTTTTTTGCAAAGTCCTTTTTGAATATAGGTCTTTTTCCAGCTGCTTCTCTCGACTTGTCAAATTTCTTAAGACGATCCATCGCGCTCGAGGCCTCTTTTATTTGATTTAACTTCTCAACTAAATCACTATCAATTTCTCTTGCCTTGCCACCAGAAACAAAAGAATTGACGCGCTCAAATGCTTTCTTTGAATCACTTTCGCGGATGTAACATTCAAAAATGATATCAAGTGGAATACCACTCTTTTCAGCTTTCTTTTGCAAATTTTCAAATTCACGTTCTGCAATAAAATTGTTAAAGTGATTATTTACATCTTCTTTTTTTGCAGCGCGTACTTTTTTGAGTCGTTCAAGTTCTGCTTTACGAATGCGAGGTAAAATTCTTGATGCAATTCGACCAACCATTGGCATTCTTTTCATGATAAGTCTATCAATAGCAATCTTTTGCGATGGTCCCAAAGAAGCATAACGGACTCCTTGTCTTCCTGCAGCGCGGCGTCTTAAGAATTTAATAGCTGCCTTGCGCGCGCGCCGAGTCAGTCTTGTTGTATCTGCCATACGTCTTTTAAGCATTTCGCGTTTGCGCTTTATACGAGGAGCCAAACGTCTCATTACTCTCGCTCTTTTTAACCGCTGTGCAATGGTAAGTGGTTGACGCTCTTGAAGGTCTTGTTGGCCATCATACTCTTCATCAAAAATAGAATCTTCTTCTTCATCAAGTTTGTCAATATTCAGTGTATTCATAAATTTGTCAAGCTCTTCGTCATCTGGTTCTGAATCCATATTCATATCATCAGTTTCTTTATTCTTTTCTTCAGTAATGCCCATAACATCACGAATTTCATTATACATGTCTTTTTTATCTTTTTCAGACAACATTTTTGGGGTACCTTTCTTAAATATGGCATAATTGCCAGAGGCTGCAGCCTCTCTCATCTTTGATGCAGACATACCAGATACATCGCTAGCATCTGGATCGCGCTCTCCAGCATTTATAACATTAATTTTATTAAAATAAAAATCTGTTTTTAACAATTTTTTAAACTCTTTTACTCTATCTGAACCTACAACTATGGTTACTTCAGTTACTCCTTCATCTCCAAGTTCTTTAAGTATTTGAACTAAATTTTTTGAAGAAGATTTTGTAACTAAATTTCCAAATGCTCTTTTTACAAAGCGAAATTTAGTATTGTAATCAAGAGGATTTCTTTTAGCATCTTGACTATGAGACAAATACACACGAGGAGTGGCGCCTTTTCTAGAAGCTTCAGATTTTACTTTGTCTATTAGCTTTTGATGACCAATAGTAGGTGGATTAAATCTACCAAATGCAAATACCACTTTTGTCATTATTTCATCTCCAATTCTCTAACAAAATTGGATTGAAATTGCAATTCAAGTTTAACCATCTCTTCTTGAGTTTTTAGTAACTGTGGAATTTTAATTTTTTTTGCTTCCAATTCAGCTATTCGTGCTGCAATATCTAACCACGCCCTTTGAAGCGATTCAGCTTGAAGTCTTTCCATTCTAAGTTGAACACCATTTAATTTTACTTCTGTTTTTCTTAATTCAGAAAGCCAAGCAAATCTTGGCAAATCAAGGCCAATTGCAGCGGCGCCAGAATAAGCACTAGTAAGGGCAACAAACACACCTATTGCTGCGTGCCATAGTTTAATTTTTTTAATTATATTATTAAACCAATTTTTGTGCTGGACGGTATTAGCAACATTCAAAATTTTTTTTGTCTTATTTTTTATAATCGCCATTTTATCTCCTAGGATTGCCTTGGCCTAACTTGGAGTTTATAGTGATTATTTATAATTATTTAAATTTTTATTTAATCAGAAACTTAGAATTTCGTTTTTTTTATTTCTTCCATCCTTTAATCACATTTGCAGAAAAGTTGGCCCTACTAAATTCAAGTCTATCTACTAGTTTGACCACTCCTTTAATATCGTCTATTGCAACAAATCCTTCTTGACTTGTTGCTTTAAATCCGTTTGATGTTCTTAAAAATGTATTCATGTTCAATTTAGAAGCCATATTCAGCTTATTTACTATCATACTCTTTGCTTGAATAATATAGTTCATAAATTCGAATATGTTGATAAGATCATTAGGATTTTGGAATATGATCATAGCTTCTTTTTTCTTTTTCATTACATTCTGTTTTCCAACAGGAGTATTTTTACTCTTTATTTCTTCATCATAATAATCAGTAATGTAATTAAATAGACCATGTACATGTTTATTTGGGTTCGGAAAAGGATTACCTTCACGAACATAAGTATTATTGTATGTCTTTATTCTTATCTTAAGTTCTTCGTTAGAAGAAATTGTTTGAAGTATATCGCTTGATATTTTTTTAAATATAATTCCTGCTTTTGACAGTATTTCTGTGATTTTAGTTGTCTCGTCCTTTGTAAAATTTACTGTTCCAGATTCATCTTTATATGTGGCGTCATCCATCCAAATGCTTCGAACTTTTTTAAAGTTTTTTGTTATATTTTTACCAAAAGATGCTTTCATATTACGTATATTTTCGCCGGTGTAAGTTGTATGCCATACAACACCGATCTTTGCTTTATGTATGATTTTTCCTAATTGAGATTTTACTGGAATAGCATAGACTATTGTATTTGGTTGGAATGTATAGTATGTTTCATTTTCTATATCTTCAACTTTGACGTCGCCTGTTGTAAACATCAAATCGCCTTGATAAACACCAGACTTGATTCCTAACTTAGAAAACTCATTAAATGCTATTTTGAATTTCTTTTTTAACTCTGATGCAAGACGATTATCGTTATTAATATCATCTTGAGATTTGTACATTACTGGTTTGATATTAAATAATCCTTTTTTTGCGATAAAAAATTTATCATCGCTAGGATCTATTCCAGCAAATATTGCAGGAGCTCCGTCCCACTTTACGGTAATGTTTTTTGCAGATGGAGCATGCCCCGCCAACATATTGCGAAGGTCTTGTAAAAAGTTAATAGCAGTGCGCGCACCAGAAACTCCCTCATTAAAGATTAAATCTTCAATGTGCTCCATGTGCGTATTTTTAGATTCTATTAAAAATGATTTATAATTCATCATTTTATTCTCTGTAGATGTAGAAGTATTTACATATATTTATAATGACCTTCATTAGTTGTATAAATTACATTTTTAATATCATACGTAATTATGGCGCGTTGGCAACCAAGACACGGCTTCGCCAAACCATACACCCAAAGTTTGTGATTGTGTACATCCTTTTTTGCTCTAACCACATAAAGAGTGGACTTAGCTATAGTTTTATCATTAGTAACACGAAGTGCGTTTTTTATGCAGTCAGTTTCTGCATGTAGGTATATTGATTGTGGATTTTTAAAAAAACGTACTTGAAAAGGATGCGTTTTCATTTTACTGAAACCATAAGCATATATTTCGTTCTTATACACAAGACATGCCGCCAGCCGCGACGACCTGACTGGTGCTATACTTTGTGCGATCTTAAAAAGATTCTCACATATTTCATTATTACGTTCGGGAGACATTATCTTATACTATTTTCAATAATCTTTGAATCTTTTTTATACTTTTTATGCAAGTTGCTACAATTATTATTATTTGTTAAACTTTTCTTATTTTTGTCAATTTTCTTCATTTCTTTAGTATAACCAAAATTTGTATCTTTTACGAATTTTTTTGCCAATCGGCCCTGTTCGGCATATGCTTCCTTTTCCCATGGCTGATCATCGTAATCAACACGGCTTGAGATATCTTTATTTTTCCAACGACAAGAAACTTTATTGTCGTAATGATCTTCAAGATAACCACGAGCATATTGTTTTATATGCGTCATTTCATGTAAAATAGTAATAATAAGTTCGGAAAACTTTTGACCAGTTCGTAATGTTATTTTAAATTCTCTTGGATTAATATTGTCATCCAACCATTCGCATATGCCATCTGCGCTGCTTATACGTCGCAATTCTATATCAATTTCAATTTTATTACTTAATCTACCAAGTAACTGATTCGCCGCCCAATGAGCAACATCCTCGGTTATTTTTCTTTGAAGCTGAGTTCCGCCGGCTACTGATAAGTACATTTTACCTACTACTTAATATACATAACTTAGATCAATTTTTGTCTTTTTTATTACAACAAAATTTGACATTGTTAAACTCCATAGCATATAGTTATATAATACTATATAATGGTTATAATTTCAATCTTTTTTTTAAAAAAAAGAAACTAATGATATCAAGTAGTTAGTCACTATAATTATTTATAATTATACATCTTGGACTTTCAGGACTCATTAGTCTTTCAGAGCCCATAAATTATCAATATTAATCCCATAAGACAAATGTACAAATAAAAATCGTGGTATATTGCCCTCAAATCCTTTCTTTTTAAGTATAGTGTATATAAAATAATTTGCTGCGTTTTCATCTTTGGTATAACCTATGTATATCCTATTAGTTTTGTCATATATTCTATATAAATCTGCATATTTTCTAATTTCATACATGTTCGTTTATCTTCATTTAATAAAAAGACTATCAAAATTCTTTTTTCCTGCCTTTTTCGTTGTCCATTCCATCTTTTCTTCTTCAGTTCTACGTTCATTGAATGTAGTATTGTCCATTACTGGTGCGTCATTTACAATATCCTTTTGAGCAGAATATTCTACATTGTAAAGTCTCATTTTTGTTCTATCTACTCCTACAACGAAACGTTTATCAATTGTTGGATCATTATATCTATTTTTTAGTTGCTTTATCATGATTTGATTAAGCGATTCAAGTTCGTCAGAAGTCATGAGTGCACACATAAAGTCCACTGTTGCTGGAAGAGCAAATGATTCGGATGTATCTTCAAGGCCCGGATCAGAAGAAGTAAAGCCCGTACGATTTAGCTGAGTAGCACTAATGATGGGCAAATTTCTTTCAACGGCCAGACCTCTAAGTTCTTCTGCAACAGCTTTGATATAAGAATAACTGTTGACATTTGAGCCAAATTTAAGTCGATTAGATAAACACAAGTTAATGTAATCTATATAAATGATATTAGGTTTGAAGTTCTTTTTGAGATACAAATCATTCAATAAAAAACGAAAATTATTAGTTCCTACTGTTGCAGTTGGATACTCTTTAATGATCAGTTTACCGTTTGTGCGCGTCTTAAGGCGAGCTATCTTATCATCAAAAAGCTTTTTTGGAAACTGATACAATTCATCAATGGGAATATTTAAGATGTTTGCATCAATACGTTCTGCTATTCTTTCTTCTGCCATTTCAAGAGTAATATACAAAACATTTTTTCCAGCCAAAAGGTTTGCTGCTGCCATATGACACATTGCAAGAGTTTTGCCCACGCCTGTGCCAGCAAGAAGGATATTGAGAGTTTTATTTGGCAAACCACCTTTAGTTATTTTGTTAAAATATTCAAGATCAAACGGTACACGATCCTCACGTTTTGTGTAAAAGTCATGTCGTTTTTCTGAATTTTCAATAAAGTCATGACCAATATTATTGTCAAAACTTACAGAAAGTGCCTCTGTCAAGATACTAGGTATGGCTCCTCGATCCTTGCTATTAGACTTTCCTTCAATGATAGAAATGGACTCCATAATGGAGTTATATACTGCCTTTTCTTTACAAAATTCTTCAGTATTATCAATAAGCCATTGTTCGTCCTTTTTTTCGAATAACATATTATTGATGTATTCAACGCTTTCTTTAAAAACGTTTTCAGAAACATCTGATTTATTATTCAATTCTATAAGAAGTGTATCTTTTGTAGGAAGATTATTATATTTGTTAATAAAAATATCTATTTCGGAAAAAATAAGTTTTTCCGTTTGATCGTGAAAGTATTCCTTTTTTAAGAACGGCAAGACTCTGCGGCAATAGTTTTCATCATAGATTAAATTAGACAATATTGTTTGTTCTAATCTCACTCGCTGCCTCCGTGATAAGTTCAACTAATATATCACCAAGAAGAGTTTCAAATTTACTCTTCTCTTCAATGCTCATTTTTTTGATATCAATATTATTTGGAACAGAAATTACGTCATAATCAAATTTAAGTATAGCAAAATCTTTTTTCCTTCTCTTGAATTTTACATTACCATAACGATAGACTATACCATTCCATTCGCCAGATGTCAACTTAATTCTAGCTATTTTTTCATCTATATATTCATCAAATAAAATTTCATATTTTTCCATTGTTCAACTCAATTAATAAATTACGATTCGCTAACAATATCTTGTATCATCTTCTTTGTTTTTAAGGCTTTGTCATTAACTAAGCGCTTCAACTTGTCTGGTGTTGGCAATTTCTGTGAATCAGAATCTTCTGATTGATTCAATTGTTCAACTTCTTCATTTGTAATTTCATCGTCTTTTAGTTCTCCATATAAAAATTCTTTTTGTGCTTGCTTATCTAATTTATCCAGAATGTCTTTGGTAAAATACTTTTCTGGCTCCTCATTAATAGCTTTGCCAAACATTTTAGTTCCATCTGGCAATTCGTATCGTGTTGCCACTCTTTTAAATACACCAGCCCTTTCTGCAAGATCAAGTAGACCATAATACTTGTCAAGGCCTTTTCTGTATGATAACTTAACATCTACATTTTTATTTTCTCGTGTAAAACGAGATTTAATCGTTCGACAATGAATAATATTGCCAACTACTTCAGTACCATCCTTATCTTTCATTTTAGATAGAAAAACAATCTGCGATGATGCGTACTTTAAACCTGAACCACCAGACATTTCTTTGCTTGTTCCATAACCACCAATTGCTGCGTATACATGATTGGTAACAATAAAAGGTACTTCTGCTTTGGCAAGCTTAAGCCCAATAACTCTAAATAATCCTTTGAAAAGTGGCGGCTTTGTCATATCTTTTTTAACATCTTTTTTCTCTATATCATCAGCGCTATCTTCTATTTCTTTAATGCTTGACAATTGACCAAGTGAATCAAGTATCATTAACATCGGCAGTCTTTTATCTTTAGGAACTTCAATATAATTATCGAGTACCTTAAGGATTGTAGTTCTGAATTTTTCAATGGATTCTGGTTCTGAGCGAACTACACGTTTTGAATCAACGCCTCGCTCTTCCATCATCTGTTTTGTAACAGCACCTTCAGTATCAAAATAAATGCATCCGCCTGTAGGATTATCATCTAGGAACTTTTTCAAAATGCCAAGAGAAAAAAATGTTTTACCCGTTGATGGATCACCAGCAAAAGTAATAATTTTATTATTTGGTACTCCACCATAAATTGAACCTGAAAGCAATGCATTTAGCATATACGAACCGGTATCAATATATCCACTAAACTCTGAAGAACCAAGTCCATCTCCTACAATGCTTGTATATTCATCATTGATTTCTTTTACCAAATCTCTAAAATAATTATCTGTTGTCATGTATATTTACTCCTGTTGTTTAAAAAAAGTTTTCAAGTGTGTTTATTTTTTCTATTTTCCATCCTAGAGAATCTAGAATGTGTTTAATAGGCTCTACGTATGTTTTATTAAATTGTGTATCATAATCTATATATTCCTTTATATTAAATTCTGTAGGTAAAACATTCATAAATGCAATAACATTTTGACCCATAGGATTAGGCATCTTCAAATAAGAGAACTTGATTTTTGATCCGTCTTTAATTTCTTCATACTTGTTTACAAGTTTTTTATCTAGAATGAGTTTGTTATAAAGACGAGACGCGCGAACGTGAATAGGTATACCTACACCTTGTGCATAATTTTTATTTATTTCACTTACTCCACGAGGAAATGCAATGTCTTCTGGAGACAATTTGTTAAACTCTTCTCGTGTTTTTTGAATAAATTCTTGTACTGTGGTTTCGTCTTGATTAATGATAACATCAATTGTGTTTTCAATAAACTTTCTACATATCTGTGGAGTAGAAGATTGAACAGCTTCAATGCCTGTAATTTTAATTTTTGGTTTCGTATATTGTACACCTTCGTTATTCAATACATTTGTAATGTATCGTTTCTTTCCTGTAAAGATTACCTTAGATGCAATGATTTCTCTTTTCATTGACATTTTTTGAGAAAATGCATTTAGATATTTTTGAAGTTTGCCATATGCATCATTTAAAATAGGTTCTATCTTTTGCCCTGCAACTCTATCAATAAAAGCACATATCTTGTTGTTATCTGTTTCATTGGGCATTACTTGATTGACAAGATCGTCAAGTTTAACATACAAACTATCAGTATCGATAGCTATCACATAATCGATTCCTTTTGTTTTAAGTATGGAATTCATATACTTGTTAATTACTTGCTCCGCCCAGCGAATAGCAAGCTGCCCTGATATAGTAATTGATGAAGCTATGCGCCAATCGTAGTATCTGAAATAAATGTTACTAATGGCTCCATATAAAGAGTTCATCATAATTTTAATGGCCATTTGTTCATTATCATATCGACTTATTTCTTTTTCAACAAGAAACTTTTCACGTACATCTTTTTTGTCTATTGTTTCAAGTTTTTGTTTTGCAGAAAGCGCTTTCTTTTTAATTTCTGTTCTTTCTGCATACATGTTTTCAACTATTGTTGGAAACAAACCCTTTCTATCGTTCTTAAATAATTGACCCGTTGCAGACATCGACATTTCCTTAGGAATATCATAATGTGTATTATTCAATAGATTATCAACAGACACACTTTCAACTGTATCATTAACGATAGTTTCTGGAGACATATTGTATTGCATAATTAAATGAGGGTATAGTGAGTTTAAGTCAAATGAGCACACCCATTTATGCATACCAATTATTGGATCTTTTACATATCCGCCGTCTAGATTATTACGTGCGTATTCGGGATTATGTCCTTGTATAATCACATTCTTTCTATTTAAGATGTTATAGATAAATGTATCCCATATACGCACCGAGCCAAATATATTTTTATAAGTAGAGTTTGCTTTGTGTGCAAGAGTAAGCGCAAGAGAAAGGAGACCAGTCTTGTCTTCCATTCGCTCAACCAGACTTACATCTCGGATATTATAATCAATAAATTTTTGGTGATTTTCTTTGTAAAGCATATGAAGAGAAGAGTATTCTGAATAGTCAATCTTTTTTTCTCCAAGAATGACATTGGCTACATTATCAAGTTTGTATGAATCTTGATTTCCATATGTATAACCTAGTTTTTTAAAGACAGACATAAAATCAAGTTGTGTTGAGCCCGGAATCGTATATGTGTTATCTTTTTTATTTTTTTCTGGATACAATTTAAATAATGACAATTTGCGAGTAGCTTCTTTTCCGAGAACTTTTGTAATACGATTAATAATATAAATTATATCAAATTCGTTAGAATACCAACCACTAATAATATCGGGCGTATTCTTGGACCAATGATCAATAAATTTAGTAAGTAGAATTTCTTCATTATTACATTTGGTATATTGAATTCTTTTATCTTTTATGGTAGATTTAGAAACATCAAAGTCTCCATAACCCCATGTGTAAAATGTATCATTTAAATTATTTTTAACAGTAATAGCAGTGATTTTAAGTTTTGCTTCTTCTGGATTAGGAAAGCCTTGATCAGATTCCACCTCAATATCAACAAATGTTATATTCATTACAGATGCGTCTGGTTTGCAGCCGTTCGGAAATGTTTCTGCAATAAATTGTGCAGAATAATCGAGATTGCCATAAATCTTGAAATTAGAAGCTTCATGCGTCTTGATAAATTCGCTACACTCGCTCATATATCCAGGCTGAAAAGTATCTACATATAAACCATTAAGTGTTGTATATTTTGTTGGTTCAGGAGACGCTATAAACAGTGTAGGCTTAAATTTGATACGTTTTATTTCACGTTGATTATCGTTATAACCAACATAAAGAATATCGTCATAATGTCTTTCTACGGCTGTGTAAAATTTTACCACGTTAGAACCTTCATTACAGGGCTTTATAAAATTTCTCATTAATCATAGAATTATATTCTATTATCGTAAAAAAGTAAATAAAAAAATAGGAACAATTTAAAAATTGTTCCTATTTTTCATAATTAAAGAGTAAACAGTCTTACTCTGTTAGATATTCCTTTTTTGAAGATGAATTACTTCCAGTCTTAATCTCAATTTTCTTAGCTTTTCGATTGTCTGGTATGACATGCTTAAGATTGATTTTAAGCATCCCATTTGTAAGTCTTGCTTCTTCAACTTCAATGGTATCTGCAATCTTAAATGTTTTTGTAAAACTCCTTCCTGCAATGCCTCGATAAACATATTTTGATTCGTCGGGCACTTTTTGATCATTTTTCTTTTCGATTTTTCCCGTGATGGTCAACTTTCCATCTTCTAAATGCACTTCAATATCATTTTCAGAAAAACCAGCTATGGCTAATTCAATAGCATAGCGGTCTTCATCGATTTTAATAATGTTGTGCGGTGGATAATCCCGGGTTACTGTCATTGAACCATTGATAAATGCGTCAAGATTATTCCACAAACGATCAGCACCAACAAAAAAGTAATTGAAATCATCACGATACTTTTGATCAATCAACATAGACATAGACATAGTTACCTCCTAATTAGCAAGGTGTTTCTGTTAATAGTGATAGAACCCTTTTGGCATTCTATCACTGTATATTTATACTTCTAAATCAAACGATAATTCTAATCCATGGTCTGGACTTTCTTCCAATACAACTTTCCAGTCTTTGGATCATAGTGAAACAATTTCTCCAATACCTCTTTTGATGGCATTGCTTTTGCTAAGACTTTCTTCCAATACAACTTTCCAGTCTTTGGATCATAGTGAAACAATTTCTCCAATACCTCTTTTGATGGCATTGGGTTTGCTAATACAGTCATTTCATTTAGAACACGTTCAATCTTAGACATACTAACTTCCTTATGTTGTTGACAGTAACATTACTGCCATACAAGATTAATACTTGTTTCGTTCTTTAGAACTCATCAGTGGCAGAAAAAAGTTAGGCTCATTTAACCAATCATATGGCCACAATACCAGGCTTTGAAAATAATGTCAAGACAATTCTCCATTTTCATCATTTATGAATTTCCCATATACGTTCGTAATATCAAAACTTTTCTGAGTTTTCGTATTTTTTCGTAACATTTGTCGTTTACTACTCGTCACACACAATGACTCTTTCAACAAAAAGGCGTGTTTTTTATGTATCAGTTCTACATCGGCGTGCATATCATATTTCCCTAATTTTGCCACATTCCAACAACTCACGCCGGATGGTGACAAATGATTGAGACATTTTTCAATTAATGGAAACAGAAAGGTTTCCCGCCATGATTCATATGTCAGACATTTGGTGATGGATTGTGTGGGTTCGTCCGTATAGACCTCCAAATTAAAATAGGGAGGACTCGTTAAAATCATATCAACCATAGGAATATTATGCATATCCATATTCATGGCGTCATCGCAAATTAGTGTGACTTTTGATTCAATATTCAAAAATCTGGCTAATGATTGAAGATTATGATAAGTTTTGGTATTAGGTTCAAATGCAATATATTTGGACCCTGACGCCACGACTCCCAACATTCTTCCTCCCCATCCAGCACACGGATCCAGTACTATACTCGCCTTATACTTCGTACACAAAAGTTTAGCAAGTTGTGGACGATACATAGTATTTTTGGTCAATCCACAACAAAAATAAATACCTCGTTTAATTTCTGATAGATACGGCGTACTATGATATTTTCTATTCCAACGTAAACACTTTTCTAAATTCTCTTGATTCCAGGAAGAGTGAAAACTCACGCCATGTTTATTTTCTATAGAATAGAAGTTCGGAAAAAAGTGTTCACATAACTTCATGCCAATGCGTGATGTTGAATTTATGCTATTTGAATTTGTATTTGAATTTGAATTTTTGGTCCACTCAAGTAACTTTGCCCAATCATTTTGTAAGATATCGTCGGAATAGGATGGAACATAATTGTAGCCACAGAGTTCTTGCGCGAGCCTCGGAAGAATGACATTAAAGTCTTCATCAGAAAGATTTCGGAGACTCCATCGTTTGTTTAAGTATTCGTTTAAGCATTGGTCCATCATTTTTTGAAATGCTGATCTAAAGGGGAATGGGGTATTTCCCAGTCGGACAGTTGATGAACAAATG
>Ga0194129_10001853_pt1 | contig 33171 bp, 40 predicted proteins | sample TA2KigCa35mmetaG_FD_150862 | JGI IMG/M metagenome (GOLD analysis project Ga0194129, IMG submission 150862) | Freshwater microbial communities from Lake Tanganyika, Tanzania - TA2015038 Kigoma Deep Cast 35m | ecosystem: Environmental > Aquatic > Freshwater > Lake | place: Tanzania: Lake...
CATCTCGACCGCTTCTTCGTCGGTCAGGTCGGCGAGTGTGTACACGTCCAACAGGCGGGCAATCTGACTGTTACGGTTTGGTGGCGTCAGACAAGTGGTCGGATCGCTCGTACGGACAGCCAACGGGAGGACAAGCTGAAGATCGTTCATGCCGCCACATCCCGCAGGCTCGCGTCCTTTTCCGTCCAGCGGACACCGTTCGGCCCCATGATCTCCCAACCGTTGTCGGTCGGTCGAATGAACAGGACGATCAACCACGGGGACCAGCCATTCGCATAGTCGTCGCATCGAAACCTGTATTCCAAGGGTCGGATGGGCTGTTGCCAGGGCAGGTTCATTGTGTTTCCTTCGGTTTAGTCGTCAAAGTATTGACGGGGTGTGTAGTGAGAGTATTTCTTGCAGGTGTGACAAAGCAGTACGCCGGTCTGCCGGTTGAACGCGGAGGGAATCAAGTCGGGTGAAATTGGTGTCCCACATTCGTCGCAGTCCCCTTCAGTCGGCTGGTCGAACATTGGCTTCTTCGCCATGCACGGAGCCTACAGACTCGGATAATACGATGTCACGACTTTCCGCAGCAATGGCCTCAAGGTCGGGTGTCTGCCCTCGCCCGACGACGGAGACGATTGTGACGAACTCTCGAAAACGAATGTCGTAGCCGCTGACACCACGTTTGCGTTGGTTCGACTGGTAGTCGTTCCACTTGTCACGACAAAGTTTGCACGGGGGGACACCCAACCGCATTTCGTGTCGGTAGCCATCGACGGTGCCATGCACGATGCGTGAAACTCGTACGTTGGCCCGTTTGCCTCGAGGTTCGTTGTTGCGGATTGCTCGCCGTTCACGTTCGGTGGTGCCACCCCAAATGCCGCGTTCGTTCATGGCGACGGCATGATTCAGGCATTCGGTGCGCACCGGACACGGCGGGAGGAACGATTGTTTTCGGGTTGCCTTACGACCATTGCACACTTGGCGGGCTTCGGATGCAGGATAGCCGATGTCAGGCTGGAACCTGTTTGGGTCCATCCCGCGGCAAGCGGCTTGGGTGATCCACGGCATCGGCACGAAATCCAGTTTAGGAACGTCGGCGGGCATTAGGAACCGAGCCTTTCTCGAATGACCTGGGACAAGGTGACGCCACGTCTCCGGGCCTCACGCTCCAGGCGTAGGACGACCGGCTCCGCAACGACAACTCCGAGGCGTCGAACCTCGCCCTCCGGGTTGATTACTCTTGGTCGTGCCATCAGCTGAACTCCTTCCACGCGGCGGCCGAGTCGGACAGACGTTCTGCGGACTCGATTGTCCAATCGTTGATGTCAATCGCCCAAGCAAGCCGGTTGCCTCGTTCCCGCAACGCTAGGTTCTCGGCTCGTAGCTCGTTGATCGTCTCCGTGCATTGAAGCAGGTGTCGTGCCATCAGCTGAAGGTGACCTTCAAGACCTCGGCGACGCAACCAAAAGATTTTCCAACGGTTCACGATTTGTCGCCGTCCGGATGGTTGACCTGTAAATGCTTGATGAACGACGAGATTTCTTTTTTCGTCATGTCAGCCATCGAGGTGACCGTTCTGTTCAACACCATTTCAGCGAGTTTTACCGACTCAGCCTTGCTGACGATGCCCCATTCGCGCAGCAACGCCCGTGCCATCCCGATCTGTTTTGGTGTCGCCATGAAAGACGGCTCGGCGACCTCTTCCGGGTAAACAGTTTCGAGGGGTTGATCTTCAATGATCTCCGCATCGACAATGTTGGTACTGGGAAACGCTTCCTCCCATGATGTTTCCACGGTCGGCTCCCCCTGTCCGGTATCGGGTTGGTTGGGGGCGGTGGTCGGCTTCTCGATGAACAGCGGTGGTTCGGCGGGGATTTCCTCCCACTCCGATCCGACGATGGACGCAGCCTCCTCCGGGGTGTACGACAGTCCGGCGACAACGTCAGCGAACAGCATCCGGCACAGTTCGGAGGTCGCGCGAGCCAACAGCATCGCTCGAGGGTACGTCTTCCACGCTCCACGACCGGCCAAACCGGCGTTCTGTGCGTCCTTCATCGTCCATCGTACGGTCGCTTCGGAACCGGAGTCGGCTCGGCGTCCGAACAGGATCACTTCGTCGTTCATGCACGTCTTCACGTCAATGCGGTGACCGGCTTTGAAGACGAGGGCGCGCATCAGTTCGGGTGCCATGCTCGGCTTGCCTTCGATGACGTGGATGCTGTTCAACGACTGCATGGGGCCGAGGCCCAGTTCCTCGCCGTACAGGACGGCGGCGAACACCGATTCGGGTTTGCCTCGGAAGGCGGTCGGGACGAACGGTGTGTTGGCGATTCGCTGTGCTGTTTTCCACGACACTTCAGCAGGTGTGAGCGGACGATGCACCTCGACCGCTTGGGTGGTTTCAGGTTGGGTCATGTCGTATTTCTCCATCATTTCGTGATCTGAATGGTGTGCCGCCCGTAGGTGGCTTCGCCGTAGTTGTCGGGGTCGACACCCAGTTCTTTTAGAGCCGTGACACGCCAGCCCAAAGAGGCGGTCAGCGGCAGAACCTTCTTCAGGTTCTCGAGCATCGTAGCGACATTGCCGAGGGTAATTTCGCCAGTCCCGTTCGGATCAAGGCTTGCACGGCAGAGGTCGCGCATCAGGTCTTCGGACTGCCATTTGCGGGTGATGGTGCTTCGCCGTTCGACGGTGCCGATGCCGTCCACAAACTGCTTCTTGTCGGGCAGGAGCCGGGTGATGTCGTCTTCGGTGGCGCGCATCAGCACGTCAATGTCAGATTTGATGGTCTTCAGATACTGCCATGCGGCAAGTAACTGCTGGTAGTCGCCTTGTTCGGCAAGAGTTTGTCGACCCTCGTCGGCGGTCAGAAGCGCGTTGCGCAGCCCGTCCGACGTGTGTGTTTCAATGCTCGAGGTGAGCGGAACCAGTTCAGTCATAAATACCCCTTTTCGTTGACCTCACCGTAGCGGTAAGGTGTTGCACAGTTAGATTCTCCCCCCGTCTGACAAGGTTGTCAAGGACTATTTGCAGGGCCGTGACCAGGGCTGGAACCCGCAACCCCGGTTGGCGTCAAACCAAATGTACATCTCCCAAGCCCAGGCAAAGTTGTAGAAAGGGTCGTTCACACGCCGCCAGTCTCCGTACTTGGACTCAATCTCGTCGTGCCACACCTGGTTGATCTGTAGCGGGCCTGAATCGTGTCCATTCCACTTCGGGTGGCCCTCAATGATGTTGCGGCATCGGGACTCTTGCCACGCCTCGTCGAGAACGTCGATGAGCAGATGGTCGGGCCACCCGGCTTCGGATGCGAGCGGTGCCAGCTCAGCGCATTTCGCGTCAACGGGGACGAGGGTGCTGGTTGTGGTGGTGGTCGGTGGGACGGTGGTTGTGGTGGTGCTGGTGGTGGTTGGTGCGATCGTGCTGCTGGTTGTGGGGGCGACGGTCGGTTGGACGACGGTCTGTGAGGTGCATCCGATTATGGCAATAGACGCAACGATTTTTAGTGTGAGACGCATACGGAACCTCCGGTAGAGGCGACAGAGGCTCGAGGCCGTCAATGTCGCGTTTGTTATGCGTTCACCACTTTAGGGCAAGAAAGTCATGTCATGTTGGTCATCACACGAAATGACATTGTGAGCAGGAGTGTTACAGACCCTATTCGCTAACACTACGGGTTACTGGCGTTCCGCTTGGCACTACCCGCGCCCGAATAGTCTTGCCTTCAATGGACGTAATCTCCAACTTTGTGTTGGGTGCCATCAACAATTCGCGCTCAGGGTCAAGATATGTTCGCATTATGTCATCGCCCATCAAAGGCGACACAACAGGTGTTCCGCGGGGCGCAGTTATCTCAACAACAAACCCGTCTTTAGAAAAACCCTCGGCTATGTTGCGGTCAATGGTTGTTGACATGAACCCTACCTCTTCAATTACGTCGCCAGGTTTGAGGCTCTTGATGAAGTTTGCATATTGCTTGCGAGGCACATAATTGTCGTTTTTGATGCCTCGATAAAGGATCGTCGGGCGATCAAGTGGGTAAAGCTTCTCAAACAAGGTTTGTGCCTTGCCAATGTTGGCTGTAATCACGTCATCAACGGTGTTTCCTCGCAACACATTCTGATACTGCGGGAAATCGGGTCCCAAATAATCGCTAATCACCTCAAACTCATTAGGCATCTTGGCCCGTTTAGTACCCATTGTTCGTGCGCGTCGCACATACGAAAGCAAATCATCGCTGGTCATTGGGGTCGCGTGTGCCATGTCTTCAGCGAGAGCGTTGCGGGTAGCCCGATACGGGGTGACAGGAATAGGCGATACCGGACGCCCGATTGGTTCAATGATTGGACGCTCTGTGGAGGCGGTCACCTCGGGGGCATACATCAACATTTCATCCCTGACCGTTTGCGTCTTTGTTACACGGGTGTCTGCCGGAACAACCTTTGCCTTGATTACCTCATCGGACACCGAAATTATTTGCAATTTTGTGTTCGGCGGCAAAGTCATTTCTTGCTCTATGGACTTGTATGCTTCACCAAACATTTCAGGTGTCGCAACGCGTGTCCCCTTAGGAATCTCGATTTCCAGAACACGACCGGCGTTGCTGTACCCTTCGGCAATCTTGCGGTCGATCGTGGTTGACATGAACCCTGGCTCTTCAATTACGTCGCCGGGTTTCCATGTGCGCACGAAATCGCTGTATGCGTTCGTGCCTGCTTCTGGTCTTTCGACCATAATGCCGCGAAATACTTTGACAGGTCGCTGTAACGGTGGAACTCGTTGGAAAAACGCTTGGGCCTCAGCGATTTCTGCGTCGAATGCATCCCCCAGATAATCCCCTCGCAACCGATCATTTATCATCGGTTCGCCACCCCAAACATACGACAAACCTTTGTTTGTGCCGCCAGTAATTGTTGGGTCAGCATGGACAATTCTTGCGAACGCATTCAGTTCGTCAGGAGTCATAACTTGCGCTTGTGCCATGTCTTCAGCGAGAGCGTTGCGGGTAGCCCGATACGGGGTGACAGGAATATCGGCGTTCGTCAACGGCGTGTACGGCACCGGCTTCGGTGCGATCACACCAGCACCACGACCCGCCGACATCGCCATCGGAGCAACCACCGAACCGAGGCCCACATACGGGCTTGCCGCCGCCAGCACACCCGCAAGACCACCACCGGCCGCCTGGTATGCCTGTGCGGTCGGCGACTGTGACAGCGTGTCCTCGCCCGTGAAGATCGAGCGGGCCAACTCTTTCGCGTCACCGTAAACGTGCTGTAAATCTTTGCCGCCTTGCACAAAGAAGTTGAACGACCCAATGTCCTCAGGGTTGAAATCGGGTACACCGGGGATCGCCTCGAACGGTTTCGCCACAATGTCAGCGGCGGTCGCAGGAATCGAGAGCAGACCCCCGCCGACACCTTTCAGACCGCCAAGCACATTGTCCAAAATGGACGGTTTCTTCTGCGTCCGTTTCTGAACGAGCTGTTCAAGGGCAGCCGAATACGCCGGTGACAAGGTGCTACCACCACCAAGACGCGACGGGTCTTGCCTCATTACCGGCTGTGCTTCGCCCTATCGGCTTCAGCCAATGCAATCGCCAACGCCTGCTTCGGACTCTTCACGACCGGCCCACCCTTACCAGAATGCAAGGTTCCCGACTTGTATTCGCGCATGACCTTACGAACCTTGTCCATCATTTGCCTTTCAACTTTCGGGCGGCGGCAGCGTTGTCAACGAGGTTCGGATACGGGCGACCGGCCTTCTGCGCCATGCTTTTGGCGAGTGCGATACCTTCGGCACCGAGTTTCGTCGACTTCTTGTTGGGGTTCTTCTGATCCCAGAATGCTTTCTTCATTTCTTGTCCTTGTCTGCTTTGGCTCGGGCGTACTGCTCGAGAAGACGTTTGCCCATAGAGCGGGCCTGCTCAGGGGACGATGCGCCCCACGCTTTGAGGGCGAGAGCTTTGCGGGTCGGGCGACCCTTCTCATCTCTCATGGGTCCGGGCGAGGCACCCATGCGGGACAGGAACGAGCCTTTGCGACGCATCTGCTCGGGTGTCGACGGACGACCTTTCACAGGGGCTTTCAGGGTGCCACCAGTCTGCGCCTTGTACGACGCTCGACCTTTGGCGTTCAGCCCTCCTGAAGGGTTCTGCCCTTCTTTGCGTTGCCAAGCCGGGGTAGCCATGTCAGCTCATCGGGGGCATCGGTGCGCCACCCTGCATAGGTGCGCTCATCGGACCGGCCATTCGTGCGCCCATCATCGGCTGTCGGGCGGCGAGACGGGCAGGCATGATCTGACCTGCGCCAGTCAGCATTTCTTCGGTCACCATGCCGGTGCCACCGCACAGCGGACACGGGTACTGCATAGCCTCTTGGGCCACGCCTTCCCGCCCACCGCCCCCGCCAGCCATACCGGCTGCCAGACTGCCGAGCGCGTTACTGTACATTGGGTTCATCGTCTGCTCCTTGTACGACGAGCCGTAATCCGTCTACGCCGTCTATGACCGGTGCGTAGAAGTCTATCCGAACGAGGATGTCAGGGGTGTCGTCTTCGATGATGCCAGCATCTACCAGCCCGTCAATCCCGGCTTTGGCCGCCGGGAAACAGGCGGCGACATCTTGCGGGGAGCGACCGTTCTTGTGCAAAGGGTAGACGGAGACGTGTAACCGCCGGTGGGTAGGAACTCCGGCTTCGGTGGCGCACCGGCAGAACTGTTCACGCCACCATTTGGTGTCGGACGCCCGTTGGCCCCAACTGTTCGTTTTCCGCTCTTGGTTCAGGGTGGTGGGACGTTTGCCGACAACTTCCAAAGCCCAGATCATTGTCCAATCCTAGACAGAACCCGTTCCCGTTCCCGTCTTTGTCGCGCCTGAATGTCTTTGATGGATTGCAGTAACGCCTGCTGTTCGGCGACATCCTGTTCGATCATCGGTCTGGGGATTCCGAACGTGCCGAGGAGCGCACCGGCAAGTTGGGCAGGGCGGGAAAGACGTTGGACGGCGTACCGGCCTTCGGTTCGTGCAGACCCTTGAGGGAACCGTTGGACGTTACCGAGGGCGATGTCCGTGCCAGGGAACCGTTCGCCGGTCGGACCGTAAGCAGGCAGGTTGCGGAAAGGGCCACCCATCGTGGTGAGTCCGAGGTAGCCAAGCTCGCCCAGCAGATCGCCGAACCCTCTGTCGGTGGACACGTTGCCGGTTAGCAGACTTCCTTGCCCCTCGAGATAACTGGGACGCTGGATGTTGCCTCCCAGAATATCTAGTTGGTTTCCACCCGCATAGTAAGAAATGGCTGACGCGGCGCGAACTGGTGCTGTAATTGTCGGCGAAATGTTCTGGAACTGTTCCATCAACGCTTTGACCGGGTTCGGTTGCACGATAATGGCATCCTGATACGGATTCAGGAACGACAGATCAAAGTAGTAGCCGAGCATCGGAACTTTTCCTTGCAGGAACGGAAACATCCCTTCTTGTTCAGGTAACGAGGCGATAGAGCCGACAGCAGCGGTGAACAGCACTCGGTCTGGATGGTCGATCGCCATCTTGACCGCAGCCTTGTTGATGTAGCGAATCCACGACCAGAACGGGTAGATGTTGCGCACCACGTTCTTCTCGAACGGGTTGAGTTCGCTGAACGCCCCTAGCGCATCGTTGGTTTCGCGTACCGCCTGGTTGACGGCATCACGAATGTTCGGGTCATCCACATAGTTGAGCGGGGTGACGCTGTCAATCGTCAGGCCACGCTGCTGGAGGATGCGTTCCAGTTTGATGGACGCTGTCGCAGCGCGGGCAACCGTGTTCTGGTATTCGTTGAACCGATACGACTTTTCACGGAAACCGGGGAACATTCGGAATCCGGGGGTGTCACGCAGGAACGGTATCGGCCCTCGTATCTGGTAGTCGGCGATCGCTGCTCGCGGGTTCAGACCGCGCATCTGCTGCAAGTCAAAGTCTCGAAGTCCGCGCGCCTGTAGTCCCGCACCGATCAGCACGCTAATCAGGTCGTTCTCAATGGTGCCGGTCAGCGATTGCAACCGTTTGCTACTGGATGTGAGCAGACTGTCAATCTCGATCATGCGTCGGAATATTTCGCTCGGTGCCACATCGGCTAACGCCCAGGCGTTGATGACGTTGGTGACAAAGTCGCCGATTTGCCAGCGCAACGAGAACGGAAGGACAGTCGACTTCCATTCGGAAGTAAACTTGCCGAGCGTGTTACCGACCGTTTGAACCGCGTCAGGCATATTGCCGGAGCCTCGCGGCTCGAACTGTTGGGTTAGTTTCTCTCGCATCCCGATACGCATCAGGATCGTGTTTGGGTCAATCTTTTCGGCGGGGACGGTGCGCAGAAGGTCACCTAACGCTTCGTGCGCCCCTGTTGTCGGGTCTACTTTCACCGGGCTGATCGCCTCGTATCCGTTGCGTTGAGCGATCTCATACAGGCGCAAACCGACCTGGGCTTGCACCGCAGACTCCACTTCGAATGGTGTGCGAACAAGGTTTTGGGCGGCGACTTGCCTTTGCGCGTTCTCGACGATCTGCTTCAACTGTTCGGGGGTGACAAGACTGCCCATGCGCACCGAGAAACGAGGGTTCATCACAACGTCTTCGAGAACTCGGTTGCGTCCCACCACGTTGAAGATTTCGTCGAATCGTTTCACCATGTCATCCAAACGCAACGGCATGATGTCGGACGTTCTGAGCATCGAGGTCGGGGCTTTGACCTGCGGCGCAGCACCTTCCGTCCGCAGTTCGGTCATCACACGCGACGCATCACGGGCTGTAGTCGGCAAACCGCCAGGGAGGTATCCGAGTTGACTGTCCGTACCCAACAGTTGCGGGCCGAACGGTTGTGCCATCTGGGTGCTGACAGCGGTAGCAGACTGGCGTACACCACCAACATCGGTGACCATCCTTGATTGGACGGCGAATTGTTGACGTAACTCGTCGAGTTTTTTCTGCTTGTTCACATCCTTGTTGCGCAACTGTTCGATCTCGGCTTCCGCTCTTGTTTGCGGGCCTTTCAACATCTGCCCTTCGACAGTCCCGTCGGGCCGCTCGATGATCTTGCCGACACCTTTCAGTTGCCCTTGGACAATGCGACGCTGTTCTGCGGTGCCTTCGGTGCGGAGCCGTCGCACGTTGCGTTCCTGTTTGGTGACATCCCGGTCGGCTCGACGCAGGTTCTCGAGCAGTTCTTTCGGGATGGGAATCAGTCGGGGTGGTGCGCCTTCGTACGGCACACCAGCTTCCATTTCGGTGGCGTACCGGTCACGCAACCGCAGGTCGGCGGCCAGCAGGTTCGGGTTGGTGGCGTAGGCGATTGCTCGCGCCAATACCGGGAGGCTGAAGCCAGAGGTTCGGAAGTCTAATGCTTCACGGTTCCGGTTCATCTCGTCGGCTATCTCATACAAACGTAATTTCTTGATGCGCTTGACTTCTTGGTCTGCTTTGTACAGGTCAGCCATCGCGCGGATGTAAACGGACCATTCGTCCGGTCGTTCTGTTGAGCCGTCAGCAGAGGTACTACGCTGTCGTCCTATGTCTGGTTGAGCGTCGTCAAAATTGGTTGCCTTGAGTTGCACCCAGTCGTCTAACCCCTTTGGACCGACACCACGATCATTAGTGATACCAAACGGGTCGTACGAATAAACATTTCCTTCGTTGTCGAACTGACCACCAGCCCAACCGTCAGCGAGTTTTATGGCATCGTCTAGTGGAAGGTAGCGAGAGAGTTGGTTTATCATCTCCTCGCGCAACGGCACACCGAAAATGTTGTTGGAGTCAACCGCCCACGCATTCCAACTGATAGTCCCGTTGGTCTCAAATTGTTCCACTCGGCTAAACTCTGCCATTGCTGCGTCCTCTGCGACACGCAACATTTCGTCACGAAACGCCTTGACATCTTTGCTCCGGTTTGTGTACGGCTTCGGAACAACCTCTACCGGGTCAACTCCCCCTGCCTCAACGGCGCGTTGCCGAAACTCAAACTCGTCAATGTAGGCAGACAGGTACAGGTCCAGTTCGATTTCGGCAAGTCGGACAGCCTTGTCGATGTCGTCAATGATCGTTTGACGTTCGTCGGGGGTCAACGCCAGTTCGGCTTGGCGGGCGGTGCGCTCATACTCGGCGATCGCATTTTCGACGACACGTTTTTGTTCAACAGACAATTCCAGCTGCTCCAACGCGGCCCCCACACCGGGCAAATCCTCGTCACGAACCTGGTTCAGGTTGTCGACCAACGCGCGGACGGTGGCTTGTACCGCACCCAACCGGGCTTCAGCCTCGATCAGGTCGTTGATCGTCTTCGCTTTCTCGGCGGTCACCGTTTCTTGCGTCTTCTCAATTTCGGCGATGCGTTCACGAATGCGCGACATCAGGTTGTCAATCTTTGCGACAATCCGATTGTATGAACCAGGCAAATAGGCTTCTGGTTTGTCGACGAGCGTTTTCATGTCGTTGACAATGGATTCAACGAGTTTCTTGCCGAGCAGATCACCGTAAACGTCCGCAAGGTCTTGCAACCCTTGGACGATAGTGGTGATGTCTGCGCTGCGAGCCTGCCTCAGCAGACGTGCCTCAGCAAAAATGTTCGGCCTCATGTTCGCCGGGTAGATCATCGGGTCACGCATGATCGTCGGGAACAGTTGCAGGAACTGGTCGTACATCAGCTCAAAGATTCGTTGGGCGACACCGGCGAGCGGATGGTCGGGTGGGAGGTCGACCAGCGCACCGAACGCGCCTTGCGGGTCTTGTGCGGTTTGCTTGAACTGTTTGCGTTGTTCGGGTGGGAGGGTGTCCATGTATTGAACGGCGATGGCGTCGAGCGCGTTGATAATGCGCACCCGTTCGCTGCGCGGGAATCGTCCTTTGCCTAGTTCGGCGTACAGGAACTCGGCGAGCGGGAATGTACCTAAATAGGTTTCAGGCATCGGACCTTCCAACCGGTATCTGCCCGACAACTGTCCTCGAGTGAACTCGTCGCCGACCCGTCTGAGGAACTCCAACGCTGCGTCAATAGACCGGGTGGCGAACAGGTCTAGCTTGCCTTGCCGATAGTCAAGGGCTGCTTGGATGTCGGCGGGTGTGAACCGGTACCCAATGCGTTCAAGGTCGGGACCAACCTGTGTGGGTGTCATGCTGGTGGCAATCTGGTCAACAGGTTTGCCTTGAGCCGCTTCACGCAACACGATCTCAATGCGTCCAGTAAGGATCAGGTTGGCAACAGGGGCAGCGAACTCGGGCATCGGGCCTTCGGGTGCGTCAGGGTAGTACAGCGACGGGCCTCGCTGCTGGAGGCGTGATCCTTCGGTCTGAATGTTTGTGCGGACTGCCTCCTCATAAAGCTGATCGGCGACAATCTGCGCACGGGCATCCGACACTCGACCAGATTGGCGCAACGCTTTCGCCAGCAGCGTCTTCTGATTGTTGATTTCGGCTTTGATGCGTCCCAAGTCAGCGTTCGGTACGAACAATTCTCTGTCCAACGCCTCAAGACGTTCTACGATTTTGATGACGTTGGCGTCGCCTCGAGCGCGACGAATGTCTTTTGCTTCGACAACGGTTTGGCGCAACGGACCGGGGGTGTCAACCAAACCTGCTTGAGAGATACGTCCTAGCCGGGAACTGAGGGTGGTCGCTCCTCGGGCTGCAGCACCGGCCTGTCCGACGCGCGCCGCCCCACGAACCGTTGTTCCGATTGGCTCCTCGATGAAGCGTCCTGTGGTGGAGATAACACGTCCGAGTCGGGGCGCACCGGCAGCAGCAACGCCCGTTCCTGCTTTAGACACGACGTTGCCTGCACCAGCACCACGCCCAAGCAGAATTACGTTTGCTAAATCTTCAACGAGGACCGCACCTAGTTGGTTTCTGTCGTAGGCATTTTTGTAATCGAACCCTGGTTCGCCAATGTCATAGAAACCATAAGTAACTGTTTCAGCCACTCGAGGAATTGTTCTGGAATATGACGAAACAATGTCGGATGCCAACGGGTACTGGCGGTGACCAGCGTAAGCGTAAAGTTCTGCCCCGGTCAGTCCTTGCGCACGACCTCGAGCCAAGTCTGTTTCCAAGCGGGACGTGTACGGGTCTGTGCCGGTGATTGCTTCAACGCCTTCCGAGGCGAGATCGTACACGCCTTCCAGCACACCGCCACCGGTTTGGATTGCTTTGCCAGCGATAGTCGGCAGTTGTGCGACACCTGATATAACCGCCTTAGGCCCAGAAAGAAGGTTTGCGAGAAGACTACTGTCGCCGTCAGCACCCTTGTTCTTTTTACCTTCAGCAAGAATCGGCTTGGCAGGCGGGAGCAGTCGAGGGCCGGTGGTTCCCCCTGCGGACTCACGTCGGCGACGTTGCCTTTCGGCAATCAGTTCTTCTACGGTCATGCTCATAAAGGTTTATGGCCCAATGAGGAATGAGTATTGGCGCAAAATGTCCAACAAGATTTGCGCACGAACTGGGTCAGCAGACCTCTCCAAATATTCTTTGGCGTAAGCGTTGGCTGCTGCTTCGCCACTCACATATCTGTCTTCGTTCGTCGCCATCAAATCACGATACGAGTTGACACTCGCAAGGAACGTGTCGTCGCTCATGGCTTCTCGAGCAACGTCGGTATCTACGTTGACAATGGACGCTGGGTCAACGCCATAGCTCTGTTGTATGTTGCGGTCAATCTCGGTGTAGTCCGGCTCAAACACGTTTTGGTAGGCAGCATCAGCCTTAGCAAGTTGGTAATTAGCGAACTCTTCTGGCGTCATCCGTTGAGCGAGGATTTCGTCATTGGAAAGCGACGTGTCATAACCCATCGCTCGACGTTGTGCTTCCTCAAGGCTACGAACCTGCGTGTCATACTTCAAGTCGGTCGCCCCACCGAACAGGCCGGAGGCGAGCATCGGGTCGTACCCGTAGCGTGACACGGCAATCTGCTGTGCCAACTGGCTGGGTGAATAAGCCAACGATTCGAACACCTGCTGGTAGGGGGTCACCTGACTGGCAATATCTGCGTCAAGTTGGCGACTGAGAGTTGTTTGCAAATTGTCAAGTTGGGCTTTGCGACTTGCACTCTCACGGCCTATGGTTGCTTGCAATTTTGCGCGCGCTAACATTTTTTGCGCCGGATCGTCTGCTTCACCGACCGCCGCCGCAGCTTGCGACACTTGCTGTGAAGGTTGGGCGTAACGATATTTAGATGCGATGGCCCGCTGGTTATTTCTGTAATCTTGTTCAGCGGCGTTTTCTAGTTCTTGTTTGTTGATCGCAGCCTGTTGAAAGGCTTGCCGTGCGAGATCAGCGATAGCGAACGCTTGCCCCTCAACAGCAGCCTGACCGTATGTGGCAGTAGGAAACCCACCGTATTTTTGGCCGTAGCCAGGAGCTTGTGGGCCGAGCAGATATGACAGCAAAGCCGCTTGGTCGACAGGTGTTTGCGTTGACGGGCGTGACGCATCGAGAAAGGTGACGCCTGCACGGTTAGCAACATCCTGGTTGGTCACGCCTTGAGGGCCGGTACGCGGTGCCATCAGCGACCGAGCCTGCGTTCAATAGTGTCAGCCGATCCGTATCCGTATTTGGGGGAACGGGGTTGGGTGCCGGGGCGGGTTGGCGGGTATGCCGTAGGCGGGACAGCTAACCGTGGTAGGGCATCGCGTGTCGGGGTGGCGGGCGTCTGCCCAAACGTCACCATAGCGATCAGGTCGGCGAGGGTGGGGATACGGAACGAGTCGTACGGATTGAAATACTTTGAGCCGCCGCCGCCGCTACGCGCTTCACGGGCTTTGCGCACCAAAATGTCGCCGAGGCCGGTTGCATACTCGCGCATCGCATTGGCTTGGCCGACCGCTCGAGCGTTCGCCGGGTTGTACACCTCGTTGAACCGATCCTCATACATGGCAAGAGTGTCGCCGGACGGGGCGAGACGAGCTGTGGCGGCTTCACGGGCGCGTCGATCAAGGTCAGCCATCATGGCGGCGGCTTGTGCGCTTCGGTCGGCGATCTGCTGGGCGAGTTCCTGTGGGGTGGCCATCAGCGTCCTCGTCGCTCCCGAGTGTCAGCCGATCCGTATTTGAAGGTCGCGGGACTGGTGGAGCGCATGATGCGACGTTCGTTTGTGTCAGCCGATCCGATCATCCTGCGTGTCGGGGTGGCGGCACGAACAGGACGCATCATGCGTCCTAACGCCTCAAAGTCCACTTTGGAAAAGTCGTAGACGGGAGGGTTGGGCGGCTTGGAGGGGTTGGGCGGCAGGACAGCAGGAGGGGTTGATGTGCCTCCACCGCTGGAACCGAGCGCAGCCATCTGTTGGGCTAACGTCAGGTCAGCCTGGTTGTAGGCACCCAGTTTGGCCATCTCAGCAGCAGTTTTCTCAGCCTGCTCTTCGGCGGTCAGTTCGGTGCGGTAGGTGTTCGCTTCACCAGAACGCAAAATGCCTCGAGCCTCCAAGTTGGATTCCAACTGGCGGTTGGCGACCCCGTAGCGACGGGCAAGGTTAGCTAACGCCGTGTTGTAGGCGAGGTCAGCGTTCTTTTTAGTAAGAGCAGCCTGCTTGTCGTAATACTCGGCGGTTGCGTTTTGGGCCATAGAAGTCTCCGTCGAAACCTACGGCTATCCAGCCTTCGGGCGTTTCCGCACCACCTTAGCAGATGCAGGTGTTCGACGGTGTGCAGGACCGTTCACATGGTCGGTGAGGTCGTAGCGCACCTGTCGGATGTCTTTACGGATTTCCGACGACACCAGGTCAATTTGGTCTATGACATTGTTGTGGTCACGCTGGTTTTCTTTGCGACCTTTCTCAACGAGAATGGCAAGAATGGTGAAAGAACCACCAATTAGGGCGACTAGCACCGCTTCCATTATCCGAACATGACCTTCCAAGTGACCGGTCCGACGATGCCGTCAGGGGCGATGTTTCGCGCCATCTGCCATTCTTTGACGCGATAATCGGTTTTAGGGCCGAAATCTCCGTCAGGTTTCGCTCCGATTGCAGCCTGTACGAGTGCAACAGCTGGACCTTTCGAGCCGAGTTTGAGGGGTTTACCGGGATAGTCAAACTTGACGCTTTCGTCAATTTTAGGGTTGGGGGCGGGTGCAGGTGCGCCTGCAAGACCGGCGAAAGCCTGCTCGTAGTAAGCAGGATTGTCGGCGTGGGCAGGTGCTATTTCGACGTGGAACCAGTCGCCACCTGGGGCTGACCCGATGGACGGTTTCTTGTACACCGTCCAGACAGCCCTGTCGCAACGCCAGCCTCGCCCGTGTGGTTGGGGGAAATAGTCGTGGATTTCCTCGACTAGGAACAGTTCGGCGTTCGCCACCCAAAAGTCGACGACTTGGCAGGCGGTCTGATAGTCACCGAACCCTTTGTTGCCGGTTTTGCGCCACGATAGGTCGGCGGCACGACCGGTGCCATGAACAGACGGCTTCGGAGTTTTCAACGCCGGGTTTTTCATGTTCCGAACGGACCAGGTTCCGTTGTTCCACACTCCCTTATTGAAATGTTTGATCGTCAACTGAACAAACTTTTCGAGGCCCGCACGTTTCCCTGCGGCGTTGCCGTCAAATCCTGTGTATGCACGTCCCATTCTGCGAACGCTATCAGGTGAAGGTGGTCAGTTGTCTACAGTTGTGGCCCGAACGAACATATACGCGTTCTCGGGAAGGACTTCCTGCAAGGTTTTCATCACTTCATAGGCGACTTGTTCGCCTCCGTCAATCGGCGGTTCGTCACCGTCAGGCGACCTGTACCCAGGGATGTCGGGGGGCAGATGGTCAACGGTCACAGCTAGGATTAGGGTGGCTCGAACGGTGGGCATTGGCAGGCTCCTTTTGGTTAGTCGTCTTTACGGTTGCCCCTTGTAGCAACGATGCCGACTGCGGCACCGACCAAGGTGTAACAGATCGGCCCGAGGATTTCAAGCATCGCTTTGTCGTTTGGCGATTGGGAGTCCAAAGGCTGGACGACGAACAGAAGTCCCCACAGCATGGTGACGACGATCAGGCCGACGATCACGATTAGCCCAATACCGACGTAATACCGCAGGCGAGCGTCCAGCTCTTGGGCGGTCATCCGCTCTTTACGGGGTCGGGGTGTCACTCGTTCCCTGACATTCGGCTGTTCCTGTGTTGGCTGGGTTGTCACAAGGGTACCTGTACCTGTCTGAACATTGGCTCAATACAGCACAAACTAGCACGACAATCGCGCTCGAAAGTGTCTTTTGGGTCAAAGTCATGGCATCAGTCTAGTCGTCGGGAAGCAGCTGGGAGACGACATAGAAGGCGATGCTTGCCAGCGAGATGATGAGAGCCTGTATGCGGGTTTGCCCTGACAAGGTGATGAGAACCAGGCTAAGTGATCCGGCCATAACACCGGTTTCGATCAGGATTTTCGGGTATTTCTTCATGGTTTTCTCCTGCTAGTGGGGGTGGGGATAGCGACTAGGGTGGTGGCGGTGACAGCGACGAGGGTTCGCCGCGTTCCTACGTCCACGACTGAGCCGACCGGAACGTAGGTGTCAAACTGACCGGAAAATACGTTGACCTGCTGCTCAAACTCGGCTTTGACCTCATCGGGTGCCTCTGACAAGACGGCTGACAGTTGTTCGGATTCGGCGTCGGTCAGAGGGATATCGGCGAGCGTAGCAATCAGGTCTTCCACCTCGGTTTCTGACAAGTCGTCAAAAACGGCAGGGTCTGCAAAAACGCTGGTCAAAGCCTCATTCTCGAGTGGGAGGCTGCTTGTCGGTGGGGTGGTTGGCTCGAGAACGAAGATAGTTGTTGATGTCACCAACGAACTGGGTGGGGTCGTACTGCTCGAGGTCGTTGTACTGCTCGTCGTCGTCGGCAGAGTCGTAGGAGCCAAAAAGACGGTCGTAGTGATCGACGGCCCAACGGTAGAGGTCGTGGTCGTCGGAGCCGATGTAGTGGACGAAGATGATTCCGGGGGGGCTTCCGTGGCAGGGACAGTCGTTGACGGGGCAATGGTAGTACTCGTCGTCGCCAGGACTGTGGATGTTGTAGTGGCTTCCCATGTCGTTGTCGTCGCCTCCGGCACCGTTGTGGTGGTCACCACAGTAGTGGTTGTTTCAGGTGTGGTGGTGGATGTTTGGTTGGGTGTCGCGTTGATGTCCAGCCGGTAGGAGGTGCCGTACCAACGGTTTGGGTCACCGCAGCAGACACCCGTGCGAAGCCGATAGGAGCCTGCCTGAACTGGGTACTCAATCCAAGAGTCCAACCCGAACCAGTCGTCGTTCGCGGTCAGCAGAGTCCCGTCAGCGTCGTACAGCCATAGCATCGAGTCAATCCCGTACTCCCATGCGTAAGTGCGCACGGTGAACACGGTCGGTTCTGTGAACGTGAACCACAAGTCGTTCGCCCCGGTGACCGTCACTTCTTGCGCTCGGGCAGGCTGAACCCACGCAAACAAGCAAACAAGCAGAGCTGTCAGACGCGGTAAATGTTTCACCGCATCAGATTACACCGTCACTTTTTTCGGGTTGATTGCAACAGGTTGTCAAGCGTTTTGATTGCCCACGTCAGTTCTTGTTCCTCTTCTAATCCTCGAGGGGTGCATCTTGTGAGGTACTTGTAGATCACTTTCGCTAACCGCACCGGGATGTTCATCGGGAACCTCAATAAGGTAGATGACCTTTTGGACCATTTTGACAGGTATGTGGAGAACAGAGTCTACACACTCGTATTGAGTCCACGATTGGGTAATCGAAAGGTGTTTTGTTTTGCCACCAGATTGTTTATCTAGTAGGAATCCGATGCTGCGAACCTCATAGGGGCCGTCGTCGTCCATCTCATCTAGGCGCGTCCATTGGCTGGTGCCAGAGTGTGCGTCATGCCAGATGACAAGAACTGGTTTCACCACTTTTCTCGCTTCCTGTCCGTGCTGAACACCGGTGCCTGAATCGTAATGCCGTGTTCGGGGGTGACAATAGCAAGAGCCTGCTGGGGGGGTTCATGGCCGAAATTGGACACCCAAGCGTATTCGTCGGTGCCTTTTAGCGACCCGTTGACGATTAGGCCAGGAGTTTGGATGAGTTGATGCCAATGCCCCATCCACAGGGTGTTGAACGGGTTGCCGGTGTCGTTCGCCCGTTGGGCTTTGCGAGCGCGCATCCGCATGATCGGAGGCCAAATACCTCCGATACCGCCACCGCCGGACACCTGATCGCCGTGGGTTAGCAGATGGTGAGTGCCGTAAATCGGGATAAGGCAGTCGGTGTTTTCGCCGACTTGGAACGTAAATCGACGGTCGGAGGTGAGGTGACGTTCAATCATCTTGGCGAGTAACCAGTCAAAGTTGGTTCTAGCCCGCAATTTGGCTCGAGGTTTCCGGCTCATACGCCCGTGGTTTCCCATGACTGCTGCAACATGGACTTTTCCAAACTCGTCGGCGAACATGGTGAGGGCCGCGCACAGTTGCTCCGACCAATGAAGCAGGGAGCCGAGCATCGTGTCCTCGTTTGTTTGGGCAAGTTCTTCGTGGATGTCGCCGGAAAAAATGTCGCCACCCAACATTATGACCACCCCGTCGTAGGTGACCCCAGCGAGATAGTGGCGCGCAATCTTGATTGAGTTCTCCGACCACGCTTGTAACCGGAGTTCGGCGATGCGCCGGTTGTAGGCGTTCAATCCACCCACTTCTTCAGGAAGCACCACCTCGTCAAAGTGGGTGTCGGACAGCAGGAGGGTGAGGGTTGCGTGTTTCTTGCGTCCCGATGGGGGTGTAACCAGCCATTTTGGGGGTTGCAGAATGGCGGTAGTGGCCGCGTCAATAAGGTTGAGGGCGCGTTCTAATTCCTCGATCCGCTCGATCAGCTTCATGTTTTCGGCATTCGCCTGGTCGCGTTGACGGCGAATACGGTTGACTGAAGTCAGATCGTTGTTCTGTGCGTTGATGTCGTCAGCGAGACCCACAAGAACATTCTTTATTGCGGTGGCGGGGAATTGAAGACTGTTTTACTTCATAACCTCGGTTTCGGAGCGCACGGACAATCGCCGAATGCTGGATGTTGGGGTCGGCGAAAGCCGCCTCAAGGTCAATACGATCTTGGGGGTTCAGATTAGCGAGCAGCTGGCCGACCCAACAGTACGGGCCAGACCATCGGCCAGTCTCCCGGCGTATGTCGTCGAGCAGGCTCTTGTCGGTCATGTCCCCTCCTAATAGGTGTGCCACGGCTACCCCGTTGGCTCAGTCCACGGCTCAGGAATGTTGCCCTTTTGTATTACGGATTCCATTGTCCAACCGGTAGCGAGCAGGTTGGTGTATTCCTCGTCGGTCATGGGGCGAACGAGATCGTCAATTTGTATGTTGGGTCGTTCGGGTTCCATTATGAGTTCCTGTATCCGTAGACGCGAATGGTGCCACCCGTCAGGGTTCCTGAACTGGGAAGAATTGTAAAGGCTGTGTATTGAGTTGTGTTGTTTAGGAAGCCTGCATACACAGTCTGCCAAGACAACGAGGCGTTTTGCGCTGAAAAAAAGGTTGCTTGTGCAAGGTTCGGTGATCGAACGGTGCAATCAAACGAAAACCGGCCATTCCCCGTTGTGCCGTTACCTGCGACACCTAACGGCCATGACGGGCCTACAGTACTAACGTCACCTGTCAGCGTGGTTGAACCAAATGACATATAGTGACCCGAATAGGCATAGTTCGTTGTGGTCGAACCAAGTCGCATACTGACGTTGGGCTGGTTGGCTGATGCAACGGAATTCGAGATTTGCACAAAGTAATTGTCGTATGTTGACGAAAATACATCCGAAATAACGACACTTGACACACCCGAACCAATCTCCTGTGTTTTGATTAGCACAAGCCCTGGATCGCTGGTAAGGGCTACCGTCCCAGTCGCATCAGGCAACGTCAACGTGCGGTCAGCGGTCAAGGTTGTTGGGGTGAGCGTCACCTCGTAGGTGCTAGTACCACCAGCGCGACCAGCCAACGCAACGCCGTCTTGCGTTGAAGCGGCCCGTACCGTGGTGGTTCCAACGATGTCCAATGCGGTCGCCGGGGACTGGTTGTTGATGCCGACTCGACTGTTCGTGGAGTCCACTTTCAGCACGGTCGGGGACACGAAAGCACCGTACGCTTCCCAGACGGTTCCGTCCCAAATCCATGACTTGTCGCCTGACGTGAAAATTTGTCCGACGCTAGGGCTGTTAGGGAAGTCGATAGCCATCAGGAAGGCCCAATATCTTCCACTACAAGATGCCCAATACTTGTTGACGAACACATTGAAGCATTTCCCGAAGCCATTTGCATCCGAATCTTTCGTGTAATAGAACCCGCACTTTCAGTACGAATTGTTACGAATTCTAACAAATCTAAAATGCCAGCACCCCGTAGGGTTTGATTCGCCTCATTGAGCGCAACATTAGAACCATCCGTCAATGTCATCGTTAGGAGAATTACACCGCTGGCATCCGACCCCGGCACGTACAACGAATACTTGTAATACCGTCCAGCAACAGCCGTAAACGTAACGCTCGCAAAATCGGAAATTGTAGATGTTGGCTGATAATTTGTATTTCGCGTTGATAGAGCAACTACCCCGCGAGGCAAACTGGTTCCACCTCTTGTAATGTCGTTCGTTACCGCTAACGACGAAAGCGTCCCAACCGAAGTCAACGACGACGACACAACATTCGAGGCAAGAGTCGTCCCCGACAAATCATTCGCGTTCACATTCGTCGTACCCGTCGAACCAATCTCGACCCACACGCTGTCGTAATAAATAAACGTCCGACCCGTATCCGACTCAAACCATTGGTCACCGGCCTGTGGGGTTGGGCTAATAGGTGGAGTATCGGAAATCGTCACCGACGCACCCGTTGAAGGAGTGAACTTGGTGCCGTTGTACTTCAACACCTGATTCGAGGTGGCCCCAGTCGTGTCGATCTCGATGCCGTCAACGGTCAGCACCGAGGTTGCGGTCGTCCCGCTGATTGTCGCTGATGCTGCCCCGACACCGTTGGTGACCGACACAGCGTTCGCTGACACGGTTCCTGTGGCAGTCACACCTGCAAACTGGGGAGAGTCGGTTGTTGCGACAGCCTGCCCGATCGAGATCGTCGCCGTAGAACTTTCGCCGGTGCCACCCGAAACAGTCACCCCGGTGGACGCCGCAACAGTCGCCACATAATCGCCGGTCGTCTTGGTGCCGAGAGCGACCGTGTCGTTGCCAATGTTGGAGGCTGCGACGGTGCCAGTCAGTTGACCTGCTGGGATAGAAGTCAGACCTGCCCCTGACCCGGTGAACTGGCCTAAGGTGGTAGCGATGTTGCCGGACACGCTGATGCTGTTCGGAGTACGCACCTCGTCGTAGGCGTTGACGATCAGGACACCTGTGCTTGAGTTGATTCGGGCGGCGTAGGCGATGACCTGAACAGCATCAGATGCACCAGTCGGGCGTGTTGCGGTCAGACCCCCGGCCGAGCCGACGTACAGAGGCTGATTCAGCGTGTACGAGCTGGTGTTCAAACCCTCCAACGACCCGATAATCATGGCATGACCGGTTTGGTTGGCGTTGAGGCTAGTTTCCAATATGCCGACAGCAGGCATGGTGGACGCGGTGTCGGCTCGAGATGCCTTCACCTCCGCTATGCCAGACGCGCCGACCGTGCCAGAAATGTAGACAGGCGTTCCAGCTGCCAACGTGCCACCCGACAGGTTCTTCACATCAAACTGGACTGCGCCGGACAGGTTCCCTGTAAAATCTGTGGCGGTGACACCGAGGGCGGTAATGAACCCTGCCGCGTGAATGGTGCCGTTTACGTGTAAAGTTTCTAACGGGCTGATTGTGTTGACACCAACCCGATTGTTGGCAGCGTCCACATACAGGGTGCCGGAGTCGACGTTCAGCCCGCCGAAAGCGACTGTGTCAACTGTGCCGACCGACTGTCCGATAGCGACCGACGGTGTCGCGCCTTCGGAGCCGGAGCCGGTCACAGTCACGCCGGTGCCACCCGTAATACCTGCGATGTAGTTGCCGGTCGTTTCGGTGCCAAGAACAATGTCAGGGCGACCCCACTTGAGGCCGGTCGCCTGTGTTGAGTCGGCGATCAACAGGTGGGTGTCTGTGCCAACACCGAGCCGTGCAGGAGTGTCGTTGGCGGTCGCGGCAATCAGGTCGCCTTTGGCGTCCACAATAGATTTGACGATGGCGTTCGGGTCTTGTTCCGATGACCAGCGGACACCGGACGCTTCGCCGGAGTCGGCGACAAGAACCTGATTGTTGGTGCCGACAGGGACTCTAACGTAGGCGTCAGGGCCGGTGCCGACCAGCAGGTCGCCTTTAGCGTCAAATGAGGTGGTAGTCGGGTCGACAGCCCATTTCAGGCCGGTGGACTGGGTGGAGTCTGCGACGAGAACCTGTCCGTCAGCACCGACAGCGAGCCTCGCAGGGGTGTCTGCACCGGTGGCTGAGATCAGGTCGCCTTTCGCGTCCATGATGGTCTTGGAGATCGCGTTCGGGTCGACTGTCTCGACGGGAGCTTGGACGATGGACGGCTGTGCGAGGGACGGCGGGATGGTCATGTCAGGCTCCTTTCATCCCCATTATGCCATTAGGCGGCTCATCATCAGGATTGCTGTCGCATTACGGGTCGCCGCAGCACTATTGGTGCAACTGAGGGTGACGACATCGCCGGGGACGACCACAATGTTGGCGTGATAGATGATCTTCGTCCCAGCATCTGATGCTGACAGATACACGTTGTCGGCGTTTATGTACAGGTCTGCTGTTTTCGATGTTCCGGCAACATCCCATGTGACAGTCCAGGCGACCGCATACAGGCCACCGGCACCACCGGGAATGATGATGTCGGTTGAGGTGGGGGCGAACAGTCCGGCGGTGTCGGCGTATTCGGTGTCGAACGAGATCGCTGCGGTGGTTCCGGTTGCGTACGCTTGGGTGGCGACACGGGCGATTGAGAGCTGAGGCTGGTTCAGGTACAGTTCGAGTTCCCGATCCCGGTTCTCGAGCAGGTCTTTGTCCTGATTGGCGACCGTCTCGAGGTCGTCGGCGCGGAACGTGTATGCAAACGGCATCTCAGTCCTCGCACATCAAGATGACACGGTTGATGACAGCGTTTTGAAACGTCAAATTGGGTTTGACGCCGTACCCTCGAGGGCTGTCGTCTGCTCGGAGCCGCGACACCACAAGATTTCCTGTTGATGTTTCTTGCGCTGAGTAAGACTCGGACGTGGTGTAACTCGATTGGTTGACATCAACCAGCCCCGTTGGTTTGATGAGACCGCTTACAATCGGTGTGCCTGTCGGCCCTGCCGCCCATTCAACGAGCATTTCTTTGACGGTAAACGGTTTCTGATGCCAATATTCGGACAACTCAACATTTCCTTCTGCAACTTGTGTTGAGGCAGCGGCCACACCATCGAAAACAAAATCGTTGTCCAAGTTTCTGGGTTCAGTCACATTATGGGTGATGCGCCACGCCCTGATCGGATATTGGGTTTCGTCGTCAACATAAGAAACAATGGAATATTCGTTTTGCGATTCCGGTCCCGGTCGAGCGATACACACTTGGTTTATGAGATTAGGGTCAACATTCCAAACATTCGGTTCGGTTAGACGCGCCCAACGACCGTGCGAACTTTGTGTGTAGATAACGCCACTTCGCAAAGTTACGAGCAGTCGACCGTCGGCAACAGATTGAATGCGCCCTTTCTCTTTGCCGTCGTTGGCGGCATTGACATCGGTGAGGATCATTGTTGCAACAATTTCGGATTGTGAACCGAGAAGCCTGTAAATGTTTCCGTCTAGTGAACCGGACCTCATTTGATCCAAGAAGAAAAGGTTGCGACCCACGGTCGTCGCGTCACGCATTCCTTCTGTCACATTCTGTTGTGGGACGATTTGTTGGATGGTAACCGACGATCCAAGAACACCGACGACGCTGAAAACACCGGTGGTGCAGATGACGAGAAGGTCGTTCGCTCGAGGGACAGCATTTACGATTTCGCCATTGAACTCGTAATACTGGCTGGTTGACCAGCCGGTCAGAGCGGTGTCAGAGTAGTACAGACGTTTGGTGGTTGGCCCCCATGCGATCAGACGGTAGCCGTACAGGGCAACATTGGTGATCCCGGTGCCGGAACCGAGAGCGGTTGAAACGCTTGCGTCGGTGCCGGTGGTGGTCACGCTGCGGATGTACCCAAACGTGCCGGAGTTGGTGTTGACATAATAGAACTTGCCTTCGGCGGGAACATAGGCGACTTTTCCCCCAAGAGTGCCAGTCAGGTTCGTGTTGGTTGCACCCAATGGAAACTGTGTTCCATCGTTGACATCCACGAACTTGGACATCTTCGATGTTGTGCTTGACCAGATGACGAACGAATAATTGGCTTTGCCAACAGTCCACGAATCCATGATTTGTGCGCCTGTTGCACCAGAAACTCCATTATTGCTTCCCAATATGATGGAACCAACAGGGCAAAGACGACCGTTCGCCAATGCGATTGCATTGTTCCCATGCCAAGCGTTCTTCGGCAAATTGTTAGCGTTCTTCGGCAAATTGTTCGATTTCGGCCCCATGTACTGGCCACCGGAGAAGTCGTCGTAAACGATCTGGAACGATCCCATCGTCTACTCCCAAGTTGCGTAGTCGCGCGCCCGAGTAAACTTGATGCGACGCTTCAACGTCGACCGGTTGTCGTCGTTCATTGACTTCAGGAACGTGCCGTACTCCTGTAGGTACAGCGACGCCCGCTGCTCGTCTTGACGGCGGGCTGCGCACAGATGAGAGGCGTAGGCGACAATCACCGAATGGTAGACGACCGGCATCAGAGGACTGTTGTTGTCGTTGGAAAGAGCTGGTTCGGATCGGAAGTAATACAAGGTTCCAGGGGTGGCGGTTGACGGAACCGGGACGATCTTTGCTTGGTTGCCGTAAATCGTCCAACCGTAAGTGCTGTTGTCGGAGGTCGGGTCGAGGAACGTCTCGAGGGGAACCCATTCGGCAGGAGACGAGTTGATGACAAGTTCTTGGGCGCGCATGAAGTCTGACGGCAGGGTTGCGGCACCGTACACCGTGTCGAACGACACGTTTGCAGTTGAAGCAAGCCACCACCATTCGCGTTCCATGCTCACCCGGTTCAGAGCGTCGTTGAGGCTAGTGTTCACAAACGAGTTCGTGATGAGGCCGTCCAAGCTGTTGCCGGAACCATCCGATTTGATGGCCAGACGGTCTTTGACAGCGTTACGAAGTTCGAGTCTGTTCATGTCACACCACCATCACGCTGTACGCTTGCGCGCCGTTTGAGATAAGTTTCACGTCGGATGCGGTTCCGTCGCCCATCAGGCTGATCGTCATGCCGATAGCCACCACATAGCAGTCGTCGCCGTTCACCGTCGGAGTGGGGACACCTTTGCTGGGATCGCCGTAGGTGAAGAAAATCGGCGACCCGGAGGTAGTGCGGTTAGAGACAATGACGAAAGACACCGAGTCGCCGAACGACACCGTGTCCACCGTATCCGGTGTCAACACAGCGTGTTTCGCTTTGTTCACGGTGTATGACGCCACTATTTGCCTTTCTCGTTCATGCTGTGGACCCGACGGTTGGAACCTTCCAAGTGTCCCACATCGCGCACCAACGCCCAATGCAGTTTGTCGGCCAACTCCAACCTTTTCTCTCTTTGCGCCGACTCATCAGCGTCACGGATTTTGGCGTTCCGTTTCATCAGGTCGTCGTGTAAGGCTTTGCCTTTCTGCCAGTCGCCCTCGATCAGCTTGACGATCAGGGTGTGGTCGCAGCGCGTGTGCGAACAAGCGACATATGGGGTTCCTGTCGCATCGACCATCCACACCTCGAACCGGCCAGCCAAAGGGTTGAACATGAGAGACGCTGACGGGTCGCCACGCCACCCGGATTCGTCGCCACGTTGAATACGGGTCGCAATGTCGTACACGTCAAACGACACCTCAGCCATCTCGCCGCCACCGTCGACGTTGCCCATCAAGTCTGCTGCGCGAATCATGGTGTCATCCTAGACGAAGAAGCCAGTCACCTTGCGGTAACCGGCTTCTACGTTTGGGGGATTGAGTGCGTCAGGTGTCGATGCTACGAACCTAATCAGATGCTGACCTCGGTGAGATCCTTGATGACGAAGTGGGCGTTGCGCTGCTTGCAAGCCAACTCTCCGTACATATACAGGGTCGCCTCGTAGGCATCCTGGTCGGGCTTACGGTTCATCACCGCACCGTCCAAGTCCATGAACTGGAAGCCGTCGCCCACCTGGTGGAAACACAGCACCTCAGGGTTGATGCCGTACAGACGGTTGTTCGGGCAGTCGAAGTCGGCGTACAGGGCCGTGGGAGCCTCGTCACCCTTGCCGGACACCGACGGGCTGTAGAACTGGATGCCCGCATAGCCGCCCTTCAGCTGGGTTTGCTCCATGTTGCGCTTCAAGCTCAACAGCAGGTTGCTGATAGCCAGGTTCACGCCTTCAGCCGACACCAACAGACTGGGCTTCTTGCCCGAGTTGGTGAGAACCTTCATGATGGAGCCGGTGATGAGCGATTCGGTGACCGAACGGTTCGTCCCACCGTTGCTGTTGACGTACGCCTTCCACTTCGGCTGGGTCGACGGGTTGATGGTGTGCAACACCGCGCTGTCGTCGACGATGGTCTGAAGACCGGTCAACTCGATCTGACCGTCACCGGGCTGACCGCTGTTGCTTGACGCTCCACCGGCTCCTGCGCGGAACACGAAATGGCTTGAAGACGTGGTGACTGCGGCACCGGAGATGGCAATCGTCTTGTTCGTCTCGTCCACCGAGGTGACGGTACGAGCCGAAGCGACGGTCGTCGGTGCGGCGACGGTTCCGATGTCCACGACCATGCCACCGTCGAAGAACAACTGACGCAGAGCGGTCGCTCCGGTGGTGGTGGCCAGCACGACGGTGGTGGACGCCGATGTGGTGCCACATTGGGCGATCACACCGTTTGACGTACCCCACAGCTGGCGGTTCACGTCCTTCATGGCGTCCTTCTTGATGCCTTCCATTTCGGCGTCGAGCGCGTCGATGAACGCACCACGGTCGGTGACCGCCTGCTTGATGGTCGGGCCGGACAGCTGGATGCGACCGTAGACGTAACGGACCGGCACCGGGACTGTGGCGTACGACTGGTTGGCGGCGGTGGGGAGGGTGCCGGACTCGGCGCGCGCTCCGACACCGGACGAACGACCCAAGTGGACTGCGTGGCGGGCGATACGACCCTGCACGGTGTCCTTGCGGGTTTCGACCTGCGAAAGAATGAAGTTCGCCTCGTTGAGGTTGTCGAGGTATTCCTTGTAGTCGTCCTTCAGGATGGCGTCGACTGTCGAGAGAGTTGCGGGCATGATGGTCGCTTTCCGTTAGAGAGAATCTGATTGGGGGAATCGGAACCTGTCTGAGCGGTAGCCGTCCGGCTGTCTCAACCCATCATCCGATGGGGGTACCTATGGGTGAACCATCCGGTTCAAATACAAGCATACACGCAAGTGTGCGGATGATGTCAAGGGAATCACCCTGTCTGACGTTGAAATAACATCAGACAGGGACATCAGCGGTCACCCGAAACATAAAAAGGTGCCTTCCCGTGTGCTGACGTTACACAGCCCGTTCTGTGCGAGGCGAGCCATCGCACGTTCACGGGGTGTCATCTGCTGTCCGTTCGTCGAGACGACCGGCACTCCGTTGACGATTGGCGCACCCATGCTCGTACCGGCTTCAGCGCGTCTGTTTGCGATCTGTTGCGCTTGCGCCAAAACTTGTTCTTCCACCTCACGAATGGCTGCGGCGAGGTCAAGGTCGGATCGTTTTGACGCGGCCACAATGGCAGCCGTTGCGAGCGGGGTGTCCGGTACCAAACCATGCTGGGTCAACGTCTCCTCGATCTGCTGTTCGTATTGGGCTTGCACCTGAGCCTGCTGAATCTGCTGAAACGATTCCTGCAACCGGGTTTGGACGAGCTGTTCCACCTGCTCAGGGGTCATCCCAGCGTTGTTGCCGTCCGAGTACGCCTGCTGGGCGACCTGCGTGTTGATGGCCTGCTGTTGGGCGGGGGTGATGTAGGTGTCAAAGCGATCTCCGGCGAGGGTGCGGGCGTTGTCGACCATCCATCGGACAGCGGTTTCGGTGTCACCGGACGCGAAAGCGGTCGCAAACTCCTGTACGGCACGGGCGTCGTCGGGGTGCATCCGGCCGAACGTCTGAACGAAAGGCTTGTACCGTTCGCGCTCTTTGATGCGATCCTGCACCTCAGCCTGATATTTCTCTTGCCAGTTGATGTCGGCAGGGGTTTCGGCAGGGGCTTCTCCTGTCGGGGTGGCATCCACCACTCCTTCGGGGGCAAAGTCGGTCATTGGGGCATCATCTCCTGTGGTAGTCCGGGGTTACCGGAAATAGCTTGGGGGACCATTGAGCCGGGGGCTTCGTTGGCTTGCGGCAGGGCTTCAGACCCTGGCATCTGTTGCATTTGTGCGATTTGTTGCATCGCTTCCTCAGCCGCCATCGTCTGGTGCGCTTGGATGTGCAAGTCGATGGTTTGACGCACTTCAGGCTTCGCAAGTTCGTATGCAGGGGATTTGCGTTCCCGATTGTGTTGGGCGATGTGTTTGGCATGATCGTCAAAATCGGCGGGCATGACGGGAACGGCTTGCATGAGCAAACCGTTTTCCCATTCGGCTTTCGTGACATCAGGGTCGGTGGAACCGAGAAACCCTCGAGGGTCAGGTAGGTCCAGCATTCGTGCCAAAGCAATCCCGTCCACATTCTGAAAAGCCTGTGGAAATTGTTGTGCGAGGCTGGTGATAACCGACTGGGTGGCAATCTTAGAGCGGGGGGCGGTCGCATCCAAAGGTACTTTGACCTGCGGAAACTCTTCAATGTCTTCGGCTGTCCACTCGAATTGGAGTGTGTTGCCTTGCGGAGTGGTGAGAGTTTGGGTGCGAACCATGCCTGATTGGGAGGCGTACGACCGGTACATTTGCAACGTCATTTTGCCGATGCGCGCCCACATCGCCGACTGGTTGCGGGCCATCGGGCCGAGAGGGGTGTCGTCCTTCTCTGCGAGAACCGACAACGCTAAACCGGAGTTCCGGTCGCCAGGTGCTTGCCCTCGAGACACGGAGTGGGTGAAAAAAATGTCGTCCATTTCGGCTTCAAGTTGGGCGGCTTCCATGCTGATCCACCGTGGCACGTCGGGGGCGGTCTGCCAATGCGGTTCACCCAGTTCGGCGTTGTATTCCAGCACGTCGGCGGGGTCGGTGGTGATGACATCGGCGTCTTCGATAGACCCGGCTGGCACCATCAGACGGGCGTTCGCCGCTTTGCGCATATGTTCAAGGATGGTGGAGCGCGCCCGGTTGTAGGCGTACTGGATGTCACGGGCGGGAGTGAGCAGGGTGTGGCCGACCCATGTGCGCGGAATACGGCGTTGCGTAAACACCGCCAAGTTGAGGCTGGTGAACGGGAACGGCCAGCCTTGCCCGTCACCATACGAGTACACCTGTTTGTTGTTGACGACATGGACAACACAGCCGGGGGTGCGGTTAGTGGGACGCTCGTAGTAGCAGTAGACGAGGGTGAGGCGAGGCGGTTGGCCTTGCGGTCGGCGCGACAGAAGGGTGCGATGCCGTGCCGACAAGGCCGCTTCAGCATCCGGCACCGGGTCAAAATCAAGGTTGTATCGTTCTTTCACCTGCTCAGGGGGTAAAGCGACACAGCGAATCCAGTAGCGGGCTGATTCCACGTCGGGGGAACCGGGTTCTAAACAGAACTCGGAAATACCTAGCGGAGTGAGACGCACCCCACCGGCAGGGATGTCAATGCCGGTCGCCAGGTCGGTGGCAACGACTTTACCCATACTCGGGTCCCAGTCAATGGAGATGGCGGCGGCACCACCGAACATGGTTTGCAGCAAAGACTCTTCCCTGATCTCAGCCCAATTCTGTTCGTAGGCTTCGGACAACAACAGTTGCTCTTGAAGATGTTGGCGACGCAGGTTGGAGTCGTCGATACCGGACGGTTCGACTTCCCAAATCAGCGGGGAGCGGGTCATTCGGGCGATCAAGTTGGTGACACGCGGGCCAAACTTGTCGACGGTAATGCGGGTGAACCGTTCCGCTTCAGTCGCATAATCCAATTCTTGGACGATGTTACGGGTGTGATCCCACCAAACCCATTGGTGACCCCCGAAATAGGAGGCGTTCATCCAATAGTCGCGTCGTTCTTTCAACAGGTATTGGTCGGCTTTCGACCACAAGTTGATGACTTCTTGCGGTTTGGGTGGTTCCCACGGCTTGTTCACGGTCCTACTGCCTCAACTGGTGTTTCCCACGCGGAGCGTGTTTTGGTGTCGTCACGATCTTTCTTGCGTGGCTTACGACTCTGCTCGGCCGCTATTGCGACAGCTGGACTCTTCGCCAACAATAGATTAGTCAGACGACGGTTCTCTCGTAGCAACATTCCGATGACGGCGGCCAAAACGACGATAGCGACGGTGGCAATCACAGGTCACCCACAAAGTCGGTGTTGACGGCCGATTCCTCCCGACGAGGGCGACCGCGCTTGCGGACGAGGGGTGCGTCCGCTTCCGATGGTGCGTCATCGTGCGACAGATCACCCCCGTCGGTCGGAGGCACGGAGCCTGCCTTCTCCGTAGAGGAAGACTGTACACCATGCACAGCCCCGGCAATCGCCGCTAAACGCTGTTCGGCATCTTCGGCACGGTTGATGAGTTTGGCGACCACACGGTTCAACGTGTCCACTTCACCGTTGTGGGCGAACGCCAACCCTCGAGACGGGGCGCACATCCGGCCGATCTCGACCGCACAATCAGCACAAATGTAGAGACGAGTGACAGCGGACGGGTTCAAGTCCTCTGGACTGTTGTGGCCGTCCAAATCCTGTTCCATGTCGATGATCGGTTTTGCTACACCACGGCAAATCCAACAGCAACCAGGCAGATAGTTGTAGTTGTCAACCAGTCTCATTCACAATCTCCGTTTCTTCGCGCTTTTGTCAAGACGCTCTATGAACTTTTGGACTTTGCCTTCTGCACCGGGCATTGTGACCTTGTTTTTGCGCGAAATGTCATTGTACGGGCGGCAGGCTAAAAGGTACCTTAGTGCGTCCACGGCATGATCTTCGTCATCTGTGTCAATGTCTTCTACCTGCACTTTGGCGTGACGCATAGCTGGGAGGGTGCGCAACAGGTTTTCGCAGGTGGAGAACACTTTCAGTTTCGGTTCCCCTGAAATCGGGGCCGGTTGCAGGTAGCGGCGCACGTTCTGCCAGCCGGACACACGCGCGTTCTTGGCGCGGGTGACATGAACACCGAGACTGTTGTACACACCTGCAACAGTTGTCCCCATTCCGGATGTGTTGCTGTAGGTGGACGGGTCGATAGCGGTGGCGGTGACATTCTCAAACCGGCCATTGGACATTTTGGACATTTCTTTGACTTGTGCCGCCTGTTGGGCGACCGTCAGGTTCCGTTGGTACGCCTCCCTGTACACATAGCAGATGCCTGTGGCAGGGTTCCACGCCCCCCACAGACAGCAGTACGGGTTAGCGGTACCAAAGTCGATACCCCGATAGCGAGGCCATTCGGCTGGCACCTCGAACGGCTCCACAACGTGCAGATCACGGCGAAACTCGGTGAAATACTGGCCGGTGAACGTGTCCCAGTCACCTAACAGTTTCTGTTTACGTTCCGTTTCAGGGAGCATTGACAGGTGTTTACGGTAGGTGGGGTCAATGTGCGGGTTGTCGTCGACGGTGGACGGCACGAATGCGACCACTAAATGGTTGTTCGGGTCGTGAGGAATGTCGAGTTGGGCGAGTTCGCTGTTGTTATCAGGGAGTTCGACGCGCCGAACGATGTCAGGGTTCTCAAACCCGTCACGCACGTCGTAAACGACCGCAAACCGGCCGTGTTGGGTGGGTTGGACGAGCATCCGATACAGGAACGTGTGGCCTCGATCACCGGGGTTGGTGGCGAACATGACGTGGGTGCGAACACCCTGGTTAGCCATATGACGGGATGTTCGCAGACGGCCGGAGATCATCAGCATCTGATAGGGGGTGAACTGGGTTGCCTCATCAAACCCGATGAAGTCGTATTCGGCACTCATGTATTGGCCGACATCCTCGTCTCGGGCGCAAAACCCGTATTCGATGATGCTCGAGTTGTCATACCACCAGGCTTTCACGTTGTCGATGGACCGCAGTTGAGCTTTCACATCCAGTTGGGCGTACCGCACTTGTGAGCGGATGATAAGCGACCGGCGTAGTTCGGGGAGGGCGGTACGGATGAGGAGGGTGCGATGACCAGGATGTTTCGCGGACAGTTCGTGGGCGTGGAAGGCGAGCAGTTCGCTCTTACCACCACCGGCGGCACCGCCGTACAGCAGCCAGTCCGTTTTCCGTACCAGAATGTGGGCGCGTTCCTGCCGAAGGTTGCCGGTCAGCCTCCACGCCGACAGATCAGCCTCAAGTAGACGCAAATATTCGTCTTGTTCGGCGGTGGTGAGTTGAAGAAACTCGTCGTCGGACAGCAAATTCATAGGTCGCTCATTGTTCTTCCGTCAAATCGTTTGTTAGCGACCGGCAGGTTGTTAGCAACAATGCCAATCTTGTTGCTTGGCGCACAGACAGCCAGCAGGTCGTTGTCGGACTGGTCATAGTATCCAGCCTTGGTCAACGCTTCTAGCGTCGGGAACACGTCGGCGTGACGGTCGGTGTCCCGGTCAATCATGTGATCTTGTTTCCCGCCATACGAGTAGATGACACGAAAGTTGGTTGGCAAAATAGCGTTCTTTAGCATGGCGACTTCTTTGGTGTACGCATAAAACAGCAGGTCTTCCCAGTCTTCGGCTAGGTCAATCCATAGTTGCAGGTAATCCTCGGAAAAGAAGTCTCCGGCATCGTGAATGCGAAGTGCTTTACCGCCGTTGGCGATCCAGCCTGCCAGCCATTCATCATTTGGGTCGTGGTCAATCTGTGCCGGTTGGCCGGTGGGACGCATTCGTTTGTGAGCAAGTTCGACAGCTATTGCAGTTTGCCATTTTTTTGGTGTTTCCAGCACCATTTTTAGGTTGGCGAGGTGTTTGCGCCGCACGTTGCTGAAGGTGTAGGTGCCAAACTTTGCGTAGCACACTCGGCCGCAAGCT
>Ga0194129_10001856_pt1 | contig 33134 bp, 23 predicted proteins | sample TA2KigCa35mmetaG_FD_150862 | JGI IMG/M metagenome (GOLD analysis project Ga0194129, IMG submission 150862) | Freshwater microbial communities from Lake Tanganyika, Tanzania - TA2015038 Kigoma Deep Cast 35m | ecosystem: Environmental > Aquatic > Freshwater > Lake | place: Tanzania: Lake...
GGGATGCGCAAGCCTTGCGGCCAAGCTGATCGCCGGTCGTGCGGGTCCTGCCGGGGCGGACCTTCTCCGGCGGACTGACCGGGCGGCGAGCGACGATACACTGAGGGCCGACGGGCTCGAGGTGCAGCCCGCCGGTCGCACGCCCGTCGACGGGAGACACGCATGGCCCGCTGGGTGAGCCGAGGCAATCGTTTTCACGCCGTCGCGGCGCTGGCCGTCGCGACCGGCTTCGGCAGCGTGGCGGTGGCCGCGCCGACCGGTGCCGAGCCCTCGCTCGCCCGCGTCTATGGGGTCGGTGTGCACGCCTACTACTCGGGCGCTCACCAGCGATCGTACGACGATCTCACGCAGGCGATCGAATCGGGCAGCAAAGACCCGCGGGTCTGGTATTTCCGCGGGCTCGCTGCCCGCAAGCTCGGCCGCTTCGACGAGGCCGAGGCCGACTTCTCGACGGCGGCAGACCGCGAATCGGAGGCCGTGGCCGCGTGGGACGTGGCGCGCTCGCTGGAGCGGGTCCAGGGGCTTGATCGGATGGCGATCGAACGCCACCGGATGCGGGCCGGCGTCGCCAAGCAGCAGAATCAACTCCGCCGGTACGAGCGACGGTACGTCGAGTCCGATCGGCGGCAGCCGGAGGTGCAGCGGCAGATCAGGCCCATGGCGCCGGCGAACGACCCGCTCAACCTGTTTACGGAGGGCGTGGACGAACCGGCGGAGGACGACGTGCCCGAACCGGTGGCACCCGGACCCGCGGACGGCGGTGCCCGGCAGGTTGCGGACCCCCCGGCGGAGGAGCCTGCCGGGGACGAGCCGTGGGCGGAGGACGACGTGCCCGAACCGGTGGCACCAGGACCCGGGGGCGGCGGTGCCCAGCAGGTTGCGGACCCCCCGGCGGAGGAGCCTGCCGGGGACGAGCCGATGGCGGAGCGGGAAGTGCCGCCGGCAGACGCCCCGTCATCGGAGGTCTTCCTGGAGTAGGCCGGCTGCTACCGAATCCTGGATGCCGCCGTCGTCAACAGGGCCCAGCCTGCGATCAGCAAGACCCCGCCGATCGGAACGATCGCCCCGAGGGGCTTCCAGCCGGAAAGAGCCAGTGCCGCCAGACCGCCGCAGAAGATCGTGATCCCGGCTGCGAAGCAGGCCGTGGTTGTTGCGAGCAGGGTGGCTGGAGATCGCGACCGCGCGGCCAGCAGGCCCGTTGCGACGAGTGCCAGCGCGTGATCCATCCCATAGCGGCAGGCTGTCTCCCAGTTGTCGGCTCGGCCCGTGGCGGCGAGCGTCGTCTGGAGCCCGTGAGCGCCGAAGGCACCCGCCGCGACAGCGATGCCACCGAGCAGGCAGCCGGCCACAAGGCTGACTCGGGCGATGGGCATGCTCAGGGCTCCCGCGTGCCCAGCAGGCGTTCCTCTTCCTCTTCCTGGATGATGATCCGCGGGGTGACCATCAGCATCAGGCTGTCGGTCGTGCGACCGAGCCCGACGTTCTTGAAGAGCCGGTTGATGTAGGGAATCTTCGACAGGATCGGCACGCCGTATTCGTTGCGGCCCTCGCGGAGCCGCTTGATGCCGCCCAGCAGCACGGTGCCACCGTCGGGCACGCTGACGGTGGTGGTCACCGTCGTGAAGATGAACTCCGGCAGCTGGATCGTGGTGCCGTTGGACTGGACCTCCAGTTCCCGATTGGCCGCCTGGCTGCCCGTCACCCCTGCCAGTTCCTCGACACCGGGCACGTCGAGGTCGGCACCGGACTTCTCGTCGGAACTCTTCGACTTCGTCGACCGTGAGCCCTCGAACTGGAAGACCTCGACCTTGCCGATCTGCGAGAAGAACGGCACGAGCGTCAGCCGCACGAATCGGCGATCGTTGGAGACGACGGCCTGGACGTTGACGGCCGTGCCCTCGTTGAGCACCGTGATCACCGGCTGCTGGGCGGCGGCGAAGTCGCCCACCACCGGGGTCACCGCGGTCACGAACGGTCGCTGCCGGGTGTCGGACACGAAGGCCTGCTGGCCGTTGAAGAGGGTCACCTTCGGTGCCTGCATAACGTTGGACCGCGTGTTGCCCTGGGCGGCCTGGATCAGGAAATAGGCCTCGATGTCGGAGAGGATCGCGAAGCCGAAGTTGGCCGCCGAGGTGGCCGGATCGGGGAGGCCCGGAAACTGCGGCGGTGTGGCGCTCGCGAAGCTGTTCTGTCGGAAGGGGATCGAGAAGTAGCTCGAGCCGCTGCGCCGGTACGGGTTCAGGCTCTGGGGCGTGATGGCGCCACCGCCTGCACCTGGCGCACCAGCGCCGCCCGCCTGATTCTGGTCCTGGGGCCCGACGGCGACGCCCGGATTTCCCGAGTTGTCGAGGCCGATCACCTGCGACCGGCCGCCGGGGATCGCCTGCAGGCCCAAGGCGTAGGGTGAGACGGATCCGTTGCCCTGGGTCGGCACCGCGGTCATGTTGAGCGGCTGATTGACGCCGCTCTGGATGTTGAAGTCGAAATCGACGCCGATCCGCTCGAAGAACGTGTCGTTGAGCGTGATGAAGCGGACCTCGATCGTGACCTGGAGATCCTGGAGCCGCCGCAGCTGCTCGAGCAGGTCGGCGATCTGATCGTGCACCTCCTGCGTCTGGCTGATGACGAGGCTGAGGTTGGTCTCGAACGGCCGGATCGCGCCGGGGCCACCGACCGCATCCCATGTCTCGGCCGAGACAGTGCTCTGAATCAGGTCGATGAGGGGTTGGAAGTTGAGTTGCCCGCCGCCTGGCGATGGCGGACCGAATGGGATCGCCGGGGTGCTGCCCGTCGTGGCGGGACGGCCACCCCCTTGGATTTGGGCCAGCGAGGTCGCTGCCAGCGCGGCTTCGCCACCGGCCGCCACCTGGTTGATGCCCGCCGGGGCGGGCCCGACCTGGACGGCCAGGGAGTTGCGGAGGGCGGCTTGCTCGTAGCCTTCCCGCAGGGCACCGGCGATGCCGAGGCCGTCGGACGAGAAGTTGGGAATCGGCATCACGAGGTCGGCCACAGGGTAGGTGACGGCGTAGATGTCGCCCTTGACCAGGCGGGGGCTCGTGACCTTGAGCACCTCGTCGCGGACCACGTAGCCGAGGTGCAGCGGCTCCAGGAGCAGCTTGAGCGCGCTCTTGAGTGAAATCGGCTGGTCGAGGGAGAGCGTGACCGGCGTGTCGCTGCGAATCGCCTCCTGGTCGAGCCCCACCATGTCGATGTGGATGGCGACGCCCGCCTGTTTGGCCAGCGAGTCGAGCACGAGCGCGAGCGGCTGCTCGCGAAAGGTCGGCTGCACCTTCTCCTGGAGTTTCTTCTGGATCGCCAGTTCGGCGGCCGAGATGCGGCTGCGGCCTTCGGCCATTTTTTCCGTGCGGGTCTTGGTCAGTTCCGTCCAGTCTCGCGTGTTCGGGAACTCGATCGAGCCGGCCATGGGGCGGGCCGAGCGGGCCACGTCCTCGACCGAGTCGAGGAAGCCGGCCTGGTTGCCGTCGTCGATCGACCGCTGGGCGTCGAGCCGACGGATCGTGCGGCTCTGGGCGAGCAACTGCCGGACAACCGAATTGTCGGGATCGAGTTCGCCGGCCTTCTTGGCGACGGCCTCCGCCTCGGGGTAACGCTGCTCGTTGACCAGCGAGTTGTACTCCTCGACGAGCAGGGCGATCCGCTGGTCGATCTCGACCCGGCGGGTGCGGCGGCCCTCGATCTCGGCCTCGACGGTCTCGTTGCGACGTTCGAGCGCGAGTTCGGCGCGACGCTTGCCGGTCACGTCCTCGATCTCGCGGCGGCTGCGCTCGATCCGGCGGAGGAGCCGGTCGCGAGCCTCCGCGGAGAGCGGCTGCTGGTCGATGCCCGCGGCGACCTGGTCGAGGAGGTCGAGGGCGTCGGCGGGCGACTTCTGGGCCAGTCGCTTGGCTTCCAGTTGCCGGGCTGCGACCTCGGCCGAGACGCGGGCCAGCAGCAGGCCCTCGGGCTCGTCGCGAGAGGCGGGTGGAAGCGTCGCGCCGGAGCGCTGTGCCGCCCGACGAGTCGCCGGCTCGGCGGCGGCCCGCTCGACGGCCTCCGCGATCACCCGCCGTGCATCGGGCTGGACGGGGGCGGGCGACGGCAACTCCTCGTCGGCCTGTGGAACCCGTAGGCCGAGCACCAGAACGGCGAAGATCGTCGCGGCCGTCATGCGGCGAACGCGGCTGCCGGAGACCGCGGCTTGGGCACGGGGCATACTTCGAAGTTCCTGGGCGGAAGAGTCCTCGGGGCGGGGAGAAGTAGCCGCGGCCTCGATCGCGGGTCAAGCCCACGTATTGATCGGGCCAATCAACGGAAACGCGGCAAACTGGGATGGCGAGGGGAGGCGGTCCGGGCCGCCGCGGGCATGCCGCGGCCCGCCGCTCGCCGTGCGGCCCGTCAGCCGCGGGCGACCGGCGCGGAGCGGCGCGCGATCGCCTTCTCGACCGTGTTGAGAAGCTGGTCGATGCGAAACGGCTTGAAGAGCACGAGGTCGATGCCCGCCTGCCGGGCCTTGACGATCGAATGGCCCGGGTCGTACCCGAAGCCGGTCATCAAGACGAGCGGCACGGGATCGAGCACGTCCTGCAACCGGAGCAGCAACTGGTGGCCGCTCATGTCGGGCAGCCGGATGTCAGAGATGATCACGTCGTAGGCGTCAGCCCCGACGGCCCGCACCATCGAGACCGCCTCGCCTCCGTCGCGGGCCGTCTCCACGGTGCAGCCGCACCGCTCAAGGAGCGCATGGGCTGCGGCCCGCACCTGCTCGTCGGAGTCGACGACGAGGATCCGTCGGCCTTCGAGGGCCGGCCGCCTACCGGCATGCCGGCGCTGGGCCTGGGCCGCGCTGGGCGCCATCCGCTCGCCCACCCGCTGGATCACCTGTTTGATGTCGCGGGCATTTCGCAGGATTCGCTGCAGCCGGGCCACGACGTCGGCATCGTGGCCGATGTACTTCTCCATCACGCCTACGGCGTCGTTGAGGATGTCATCCACCGGCAGGGCGACCGCGCCGTGGATCGCCTCGATGCTCTCGGCCGCCGTGGAGGCCTTTTCGGCGACCAGCAGTTCCAAGGTGTTGAGGGCCGCGGCGACGTCGCGGGCGAAGATCTCCAGAAACTGCAGGTCGGTGCCGGAGAATCCGCCAGGCTCCGGGCTTTCGACGTTGAACGTGCCGATCACGTTGCCGTGTAGCAGCAAGGGCACCGTCATCGAGCCCTTGGCCCCTTTGCAGCCTTCGAGGTAGAGCGGATCCTTCGTGGTGTCGGTGCAGGTGTAGCTGCGACCGGTGGCGGCGACGTAGCCCGTCACGCCGTTGCCCTTCTCGCGGGCGAACAGGACGCGGGCCTCGGCCTCCGGCTGCATCCCCTCGGCCAGCAACTTCTCGAGCCTGCCGGTCTGACGGTCGAGCAGCCGGATTTCGAGCACGTCGAACTTCAGCAGGTCTTTGGAGTAGTGCAGGATGTTGCTCTTGAGCAGCTCGATCCGCTCGTCGACGGTCATGTCGGCCAGTTCGGTCGGCGACAGGTCGGCCAGCGTGCGACCGGCGGCGTGGATCGCCGCCCGTTTCTGCTGCTCGAGCATTGCGTCGGTCACGTCTCGGACGGCGATCACGCTCCGGTCGGACCGGTCGCCGGGCGACTCGGCCGCGAAGGCGGCGGAGGCCCGCACGTCGAAGTAGCGATTGTCCGCGGTGCGGAGCGTGCCGCTCGCGGCCCGGCCGTCAGCGATCGCCCTGCGGAGGGCCTGCGCCTCGGGCTCGGGCAGGTCGAGTGCCGTGAAGAAATCACGGCCCACGGCGCGACCGCCACACCAGGCCACGAAGGGGGCGTTGGCCCAGCGGACTTCGGAACTCCGGCCGACCACGGCGACGCCGTCGGCGATGTGCGACACGATCTCGCGATCGAGCCGTGATGAATCGTCCGTTCCTGCCGGGGGCGCCGTCACCAACCACTCTCCGTCGTGTCAGACGTCACCGCGACTCGACTGTCAGGAGTATAAAATCGGTGTCGGTGGTGAGACAAACCGGCCCGCCGTTGTCGGATGGGCCGCGGTTCCTATACTGGTCTTGGATGTGGCGGCCGTTGGTGTGGAGATGCCCGTCCCCCCTCGGAAGTCTGCGAGACTATCGCTCGTGAGCGAGACCCCGCCGTTCCTCGAACGCCACCAGTTCCTCATCTACAGGCTCTTCTCGCTGGCCGGCCTGGTTCCGGTCGGGGCCTTCTTAGCGGTGCACCTGCTGACCAATGCGTCGGTGCTCGGCGGCGCGGCATCGTTTCAGTCGCGGGTCGACCTGATCCATTCGCTCGGCCCGCTCCTGGTGCCGGTCGAAGTGGCCTTCATCTTTCTGCCGATAATGTTTCACGCGGCAGTCGGGTTCGTGATCATCGCCAATGGCATGCCGAATGTCGGCTCCTACCCGTACGTGGGCAATGTTCGGTACGCCCTGCAGCGTGCCACCGGCATGGTCGCCTTCGCCTTCATTGTGTGGCACATTATCCAGCTTCACTGGCTGGGCGCTCCCCTGGGAGGCGGGCAGTTCGACCCGCACTACGCCACGAGCACGGCCGCCGTAGCGCTGCAGCCCACGTGGGTGACGATCCTGTACGCGATCGGCATCCTGGCGGCGGTGTTCCATTTCGCCAACGGTCTCTGGACGCTCGGCATCACCTGGGGAATCTGGACGAGCCCGGCGGCCATGCGGCGGGCCAACGTGATCAGCATCGTCGTCGGCGTGGGGCTGGCGGCCGCCGGCCTGGGCGCACTCGGCGGCATGAGGGCCGTCGATGTGGAGCAGGCGCGAGCCGTCGAGACCTGGATGCACGAACAACTCGAGCGGCAGCAGCCGCCGACCGCGGAGCCTGCGCCGGTGGCCGCCGCCCGCAAGGAGGACTGACGTCATGGCAGAGCCGAGGATCCTGGTCGTGGGTGGCGGCCTCGCGGGTCTGGCCTGCACGATGCGGCTGGCGGAACTCGGGGTGCACGTCGATCTCGTCAGCCTGGTGCCGGTCAAGCGATCCCACAGTGTTTGTGCCCAAGGGGGCATCAACAGCGTTAATGCGCTCACGCGGCAGCAGGGCGACACGGAGTGGAAGCACTTCGACGATACGGTGTACGGCGGCGACTTTCTTCAGCATCAGCCACCGGTCAAGGAGATGGCCGATTGGGGGCCGCGGATCGTCGATCTGATGGATCGTCTGGGGGTGCCCTTCAACCGCACGACGGAGGGCTTTCGCGATCAACGACGGTTCGGTGGGACGCTCTACAAGCGAACGAGCTTCGCGGGCGCGACGACCGGACAGCAGTTGCTGTACGCGTTGGACGAGCAGGTCCGGCGACGGGAGGTGGAGGGATTGGTCACGAAGTGGGAGTTCTGGGACTTCCTCACCCCCGTCCTCGACGAGCGGGGGCGTTGCCGTGGGGCGGTCTGCCAGGACCTTGTCACCATGCAGTTTCGCGCCTTCCAGGCCGACGCGGTGGTGCTCGCCAGCGGTGGCAACGGGCTGATCTACGGTCGCAGCACCATGTCGATGGTCTGCACCGGCAGCGCCGTCAGCCGGGCCTATCAGGCCGGTGCGTGGTACGGCAACGGCGAGTTCATCCAGGTGCATCCCACGGCGATCCCGGGTGCCGACAAGCTGCGGCTGATGAGCGAGAGCGCCCGCGGCGAGGGAGGCCGGGTCTGGGTGCCGCGGAAGCCGCAGGACCCGCGCGATCCGCGTGAGATTCCCGAGGCCGAGCGTTGCTACTTCCTCGAGGAGCGGTATCCCAAGTACGGCAACCTCGTGCCCCGCGACATCGCGACGCGTGAGATCTTCGACATCTGCACCAACGAGGGACTGTCGGTCGAGAAGGACCGGCTGTGCGTGTACCTTGACCTGACCCACATTCCCCGTGAGACCCTCGACCGCAAGCTCGGGGGAATCCTGGAGATCTACGAGAAGTTCCAGGGCGTCGACCCGCGGTCGATGCCGATGAAGATCTTCCCGGCCGTGCACTACTCGATGGGCGGCCTTTGGGTCGACTATACGCGAAGCGGTGACGGCGGCATGCTCGAGGGTTCACCCCGCAACCAGCAGACCAGCATCCCTGGCCTGTACGCCATCGGCGAGTGTGATTACCAGTATCACGGTGCCAATCGGCTGGGTGCCAACTCCCTGCTGTCGTGCATCTTCAGCGGTTTGTTCGTGGCGCCGAGTCTGAAGGCGGCCCGTGAGGAGGGGAGCCGCGGTGGCGAGCCGACGAAGCTCTTCGACGCCGCGGTGCGGCGGCAGGAGGAGCGGCATCGCGAACTGCTCAGCCGGACCGCCGGGACCGAGAATCCGTACGATCTGCACCAGCAGCTTGGCGGCCTGATGACCCGGGTGGCCACGGTGGTGAGGCGGAATGAGCAACTCGCCGATGCCTACGGCGAGGTCTGTCAGATGGAGGAACGTTGGCGGCGGTGCGCGGTCTCCGACACGGGCAACTGGACTAACCAAAACGTCGTGTTCACCAAGGCGTTGGGCGACATGTTCCCGGTCGCCAAGGTGATCCTGAAGGGCGCGTTGCTGCGGGACGAATGCCGCGGGGCCCACTTCAAGCCGCAGTTTTCCATGCCCGGCATCGAGGCCGTCGAGCCTGCCGCGAAGCGTGCCGAGGCCGAGCGGTGGTGCGACCGGTTCGAGGAGAACACGCGGAAGTGGCTTAAGTCTACGATCGCCGCCTGCGGCCCAGGCGGTGAGCCGGACATCAGCTACCAGGACGTCGACACCTCGCTGATCCCGCCGCGGCCGCGGCTGTACGGCCTCGTCGGCGCGGAGGTGATCGAGGAGGTCTGGAAGGAGCGGCAGGCGGCGCGGTCGGCCGCCGAGGGGCTGACGGGTGGCGTCGGCGTGGCCGTGGCGGCACCATGAGGGCAACCAGCGGGAGGAGCGGGCGATGATCAGGGCGATCGACGGCGACGCACTTAGAACAGGCGACGGGCGCAGCCGACAGGCGGCTCCGCTTGTGCGGGTGCGCATCCTGCGGCAGGACGTCGCCGGGGGCGAAAGCTACTGGGAGCGGTTCGAGGTGCCCCACGAGCCCAACATGAACGTCATCAGCCTGCTCCAGAAGATCGCGGCAGCGGCCCGCACGCAGGATGGTCGGCGGGTCGCGCCGGTGGCTTGGGACTGCTCTTGCCTGGAGGAGGTCTGCGGATCCTGCACGATGCTGATCAACGGTCGCACGCGGATGGCCTGCTCGGCCCTCGTCGACAAACTGCTCGAGGAGAACGGCGGCGAGGTCGAACTACGGCCAATGTCGAAGTTTCCGGTCGTCCGTGACTTGGTCGTGGATCGCCGCCGGTTGTTTCGCTCGTTGGAGCGGGTCCAGGCCTGGGTGCCCGTGGACGACTCCTATGATCACGGCCCGGGGCCGCGGATCTCGCCCGAGCAGCAGCAAGACGCCTACCCGTTGTCGGAGTGCATCTCCTGCGGCTGCTGCCTCGAAGCCTGCCCGCAGTTCACGAAAATTGAACCGGTCCTTCGCGACGGGGAGTCGGATGCCGACTTCGAGGCCCGCCGCCGTCAGGCCTTCGACGCGGCCTTCCTGGGAGCGCATGCCATCAGTCAGGCGATGCTCTTCAACTCGCACCCCACCGGCGGCATGATCGCCGACGAGCGGATGGAGTCGCTCACGGGCCGGGGAGGCATCCAGATCTGCGGGAACGCCCAGAACTGTGTGGCCGTCTGCCCGAAGCGGATCCCGCTGACTCGCTCGATCGCCCGCGCGGGCCGAGCGGCGACGGTGTGGGCCATTAAGAAGCTCTTCGATCGCTGATTTGCCCCTGCGGGGGGCGGCGTGGTAGGGTCTTTTGGGTACCAGGGGCGGTCCCGAGGTGGGTCGTCCACGATGGTCGAGGAACAGCCGGGCGGCAGGACGCCCTGGGGTGAAGCCCCGACCCGACGACCGCACCAGACGCGAGGAACACGAGTGTTGATGGACGACAGCCGCGGCCGCCCGAAGGAGACGGGCAGTGCCGCCGGAGGCCACCACGGTGAACCCGAGTGGAACGGTGGCCCGCCCTCCCTGCACGGTGTGGGTAGTTCACCGGCCGCCGACTTCCGTTCGCTCGGCCTGTCTGCGGCGGTGCTCGCGGCCGTCGAGCGGGCAGGGTACGCGACCCCGACTCCGGTCCAGGCGGGCTTGATTCCGCGGGCGCTGAGGGGAGTCGACGTGCTCGGTCAGGCGCGCACGGGCACCGGCAAGACCGCCTCCTTCGTGCTGCCGATCCTGGAGCGGATGGCCACGCAGGGCCGCGGCGGTAGCCCGCGGGCACTGGTGCTCGTGCCGACCCGCGAACTGGCCGTGCAGGTGAAGGACGAGTTCGAGAAGCTCGCCCACGGCTCCGGCATCCAGTGCGTTGCCATCTACGGCGGCAAGCCGCTCAAGGGGCAGATCGACAAGCTCTCGCGGCACCCGGCCGTGGTGGTGGGCACGCCGGGCCGCGTGCTCGACCACCTGGGCCGTGGCACGCTCTCGCTGGCTGGCCTCGACATCGTGACGCTCGACGAAGCCGACCGGATGCTCGACATCGGGTTCCGCCCCGACATTGAGAAGATCCTGCGACGCTGTCCCGAGGGCAGGCAGACCCTGCTGCTCTCAGCCACCGTGCCAGCGGACGTCCAGAAACTCGCGACGCGATACATGCGAGATCCTGAGATGATGGACTTCTCCACCAATGAACTGGCGGTGGAGACGATCGAGCAGCGGTATTTCACCGTCGATCCGACGCGGAAGTTTGACCTGCTCGTACGGCTCCTCGAACGGGAGCAGCCGCGGCAGGCGATCGTCTTTTGTCGCACGAAGCGCGGCACCGACAAGGTGTTCGAGAAACTCGCCCGTCGCCGCCAGCGCGGCCGTGGTCACCGCTCCGCGGCCCGTGATGACCGTGCGGAGCAGACCGAAGGCCACGCGGACGTCGCCTGCATCCACGGTGATCTGGCGCAGAACGTCCGCGACCGCGTGATGCGGCAGTTCCGAGACGGTAGCGTGAGGATTCTGGTGGCCACCGACGTGGTGGGACGCGGCATCGACGTCACCAGTGTCTCGCACATCATCAATTACGACATTCCCGAGTTTTGCGACGACTACGTGCACCGGGTCGGCCGCACCGGCCGGATGGGGCGCGAGGGGATCGCGTTCACGTTCGTAAGCCCCGAGGAGGGGCCCCAGTTGACACGAATCGAGATCCGCATCGACCGGCTACTCGCCCGCGACGAACTCGACGGCTTCGAGGCTTTCGACCGCCGGCCCGCGCCGGCACCGGTCGTGCAGTTGCCGACGGGAGGATTTGGCCGGACGCCCGCCGAGCCACCGGTGGCGGAGGCCGAACCGCCGCCACCGCCGAAGCCGTCGGCGGCAGCGCTGCTCGGCAAGGGCAGGGGGCCCAAGCGGCACCGTCGGGCGCTCTGAGATCGGCGTCGGGAGTGATGCGATCGCATGGACGCGGGTGAGGGACGGGGCGTGCGGCAACGGCTCGAGAGCCTCGCACGGGCCGGCGTCGAGACGCTGCCCGCGCGGGGACGGGGCGCCGCGTCGTCGGCCGTGCCGCCCGCCACGGCGAGACCGGTACCGGACGAGGACGCGGCTCCTGCCACCATGCCGAGCCACACGCTCGCCGTCCTGCGGGATGAGGTGGCGGCCTGCACGCGGTGCACGGAACTCGCCTCGCAGCGGACGCGGACGGTGTTCGGCACCGGGCGGGCCGATGCCCGGCTGGTCTTCTTCGGCGAGGCTCCCGGTGCCGACGAGGATGTCAGTGGCGAGCCGTTCGTGGGCCGGGCTGGCCAACTACTCACGAAGATCATCGAGGCCTGCACCTTGCGGCGGGAGGATGTGTACATCATGAACGTCCTCAAGTGCCGGCCGCCCGGTAATCGTGCCCCGCTGCCCGAGGAGGTGCGGAACTGCCGTCCCTTCTTCGAGCGACAGTTCGAGATCATCCGGCCCGAGTTCATCTGTTGCCTGGGGGCGTCGGCTGCCCAGTCGCTGCTCGAGTCGACGGAGACGATCGGCAAACTCCGCGGTCGCTGGTTCAGTCACGGATCCGCGCAGGTGATCTGCACCTACCATCCGTCCTATCTGCTCCGGAATCCTGCGGCCAAGCGGGACGTCTGGGAGGACATGAAAGTGCTGATGGCTCGGATGGGCGTGGAACTGTCGAACGCCTGATCCGGCCGCGGAGACGCCCTGTGGGCCCGCGGCAAGACCCGGCCAGGGGCCGGATTTTCTGAAGAAAAGGGTTCTGACGATCCGATCACCTTCTCCGGGGTCGTGGGTGGGGGGAACAGCCGCTGCTTTTGTCTTGGGATCGTCGGGGACCGGTCGCAGGGCCGGTACCCCGACGGTAGGGCCGCAAGGAGGCCAACGCCATGGATCAGGCTGCTTCGCATCGGGCCCCGCTGGGGGGCGGACTCGCAGCCCTGTTCCTTGCCGGATGCACCATGTGTCCGGACCCCTTCGACTACTCCGGACCGGTCCCCAACGGGTCGGCTCCGCAAAGTGACTTCCGGGCCCGCAGCAACGGCATCGTGCCGATCGGCATGCGGCCGCGGCCCTGGCCGCCGATCGTGAAGCGGTCACCGCCTTCGGCCGAAGCACCTACGGTCGCAGCCGCCCCGATTCCCGAGGTGATCGCCGACGGCCCGCTCGACGTCGCCGCAGCGTTCCACGTGCCGGTCGCCGACACCGATGCCGAGATGAGCGACGTGGAGGAGGCGGTGCCGGAGCCGCTGGCGAGCGTCCCGGCCGCGGAGCCCACCGAAGTCGACCCCCCCTGACCGCGACGGCTCCGGAGCGGGCTGGATCAGTCGGTCTTCACGAGCCCGGGTTCAGGAAGCCAGCCGTCGGGCACGATCGCGGCCCGTGGCACGACCGCCACGCCGTCCCGCACCAGGAACCGCGGACTGTCGGCCGTGTCGACCCAGCCGTGCTCGTTGCAGATGCGGACCCGCTGGCCGATGCGGACGTTCTTGTCGACGATCGCGCCCTCGATGATCGAACCCGCCCCGATGCCGCACGGCGGTTCGCCGCGGGCGGCACCGGCCGCCACGTCCTCGGGCGTCTCGTAGAAGTCGCTCCCCAGCACCACCGAGTTGCGGATCACAACGTCCGTGCCGATCCGGCACCGCAGGCCGATCACGCTGTTCTCAATCACGGCCCCGCGCTCGATCAGGCAGCCATCCGAGACGAGACTTTCCCGCACGCTCGCCCCCTCGAGCCGCGACGGGGGCAGGAAACGGGCCCGCGAGTAGATCGGCGCCTCGGCCGTAGCCAACTCGAAGGGCACCGCCGCCCGGGCGAGGTCGAGATTGCACTGGTAGTAGGAGCGGATCGTCCCGATGTCCTCCCAGTAGCCGTCGAAGACATGCATCTGCACCACGTTGGCCCGGATCGCGGCCGGGAACACCTCGCGACCGAAATCGCGGTAATCGGTCTTCGTGAGGAGGTCGAGCAGGCAGTCCCGATTGAAGAGGTAGATCCCCATGCTGGCCATCAAGCTGCGGCCGGCCGGGGCGATACCACGGGCCTCGATCCAGCCCGGATCGGTGCGGAACGCGGCCAGTTCACCCGCGGTCTGGGGCTTCTCGAGAAACCCCTGGACTCGCCCGTCGTCGCCGATCCGCATGATGCCCAGCGCCGACGCAGCCTCGTCATGGACCGGGATGGCGGCGATAGTCACGTCGGCATCGGTGCGGACGTGGGTGGCGAGCATGTCCGCGTAGTTCATCCGGTAGAGCTGGTCGCCCGACAGGATGAGCACATGGCGGATGTCGGGTTGCTGGAGATAGCGGAGATTCTGCCGGACCGCATCAGCCGTGCCCTGGTACCAGCCGACATCAGCGTCGAGCGTCTGCTGGGCCGCGAGGATCTCGACGAAGCCGCCGCTGAAGGCGTCGAAGGTGTAGGTGCGACGGATATGGCGATGGAGGCTGACGGAGTTGAACTGCGTCAGCACGTAGATCCGCTGCACGCCCGAGTTGATGCAGTTGGAGAGCGGAACATCGATGATCCGGTACTTTCCGGCCAGCGGCACGGCCGGCTTGGAGCGGTCGCGGGTGAGGGGCAAGAGCCGCGTGCCGCGGCCGCCGCCGAGGACGAGCGCGAGGACGCTGCGAAGGCTCATGGGCCGGCTCCCGGGTTGGCGAGCACGAAGTTGACCGTCCGGCCCGGCACGGCGACCACCTTGGCGATCGTGCGGCCCGCCAGCAGTTCGGCGATCTTGGGGTCGGCGGCCGCGGCGGCCTGGAGCGCGGTGGCATCGGCCCCGGCCGGCACGACGATCCTGCCCCTCAGTTTTCCCTGCACCTGCACCGGAATCTCGACGGTGTCGTCCCGCAGCCAGCGCTCCTCGACGGTCGGCCACGGGGCGAGTGAGACGGGGGCCGGTTTGCCGAGCAGTTCCCAGAGCTCCTCAGCCAGATGCGGGGCGAAGGGAGCGAGAACGGTCACGAAGGGCTCGAGCAGCGTTCGCGGCCGGCGGTCCAGTGGCGTGCAGACGTTGACGAACTCCATCATCCGCGCGATGGCCGTGTTGAAGGAGAGCGACTGGATGTCGCGAGTCACCTTGTCCACCATTCGGTGCAGTTCACGGAGCAGCGCGTCGTTCGGTGCATCGTCGACCACCTGCGGCGCAAGGGCCACCTCCTCCGCCCGCTCGTCGACCACCAACCGCCAGCAGCGGTCGAGGAAGCCGCGGACGCCCCCCACGCCGGCCGTGCTCCAGGGCTTCGTGGCCTCCAGCGGCCCCATGAACATCTCGTAGAGTCGCAGCGAGTCGGCACCGAAATCCTTGACCACCTGGTCGGGATTGACCACGTTGCCGCGGCTCTTCGACATCTTGTAGGCGCGACTCTCGACGCGGACCTGGGGCATGTCGCGGAGCACGAAATGCTCCCCCCGCTTCTCGACCTGCTCGGCGGGCAGTCGCACCGGCGCGTCGGCGTCACCCCGTCGGTCGGCGGGCACCCAGCCCCCGCCCCCCGCCCGATAGCCGGTGAACTCCATCTCACCGAGAATCATGCCCTGATTGACGAGACGGTCGAAGGGCTCCGGCTGCGACACATGCCCGCGGTCGTAGAGCACTTTGTGCCAGAACCTCGAGTAGAGGAGGTGGAGCACGGCGTGCTCCGCGCCGCCCACGTACAGGTCCACCGGCATCCAGGCCTGCTCCACGGCCGGATCGACGAACCGGTCGGCGTTCCGGGGATCGAGAAACCGTAGGTAGTACCAGCATGACCCGGCCCACTGGGGCATGGTGTTCGTCTCGCGACGGTAGCGGCGGCCGTCACGTTCCACGTACAGCCAGTCCCGGGCGGCCCGCGCCAGCGGCGGGTCGGGCGTGTTGCCGGGCCTGAAGTCGGTCAGTGGCGGCAGCGGCACCGGCAGTTCGGCGTCGGCGACTGCCTCGATGCTGCCGGTGAGCCGATCCTCGGCGTCGACCTCGTGGAGGATCGGGAACGGCTCCCCCCAGAATCGCTGCCGGCTGAAGAGCCAGTCGCGGAGTTTGTAGTTCACGGCCGGTCGACCTAGCCCCGCGGCCGTGAGATCGGCCGTCACCCGCTCGATGCAGGCCGCCGTCTCGAGCCCGTCGTACGGGCCCGAGCCGACGGCGCGGCCGCGGCCCGTGAACGGTCCGACCGCCGCCGCGGACCCGTCCGCAGGTTCCACGACCGTGGCGATCCGGAGGCCAAACGTCGCGGCGAACTCGAAGTCCCGCTCATCGTGCGCCGGCACGGCCATGATCGCCCCCGTGCCGTAAGTGGCGAGCACGTAGTCGGCCACCCAGACCGGCACCGGCTGACCCGTCAGCGGGTTGATTGCATGGGAGCCGGTGAACTCGCCCGTTTTCTCGCGGGCCAAGTCGGTGCGGTCGAGGTCGCTCTTCTGGGCGGCCGTCTCGCGGTAGGCGGCGACCGCAGCGCGTCGCTCGGGGATCGTCAGCCGCTCCACGAGCGGATGTTCCGGCGCGACGAGCATGAAGGTGGCGCCCCAAAGCGTGTCGGGCCGCGTGGTGTAGACCCGCAGCACGTCTGCCGACGCCTCGGCGGGAAAACCGGTTTCGGCTCGGCGCCGCGTCCAGGCCACGTGGCCCGCGGCGGCATCGTCACCCGCCGCCGGCAGGAAGAAGTCGAGTTCGGCGCCGGTGCTGCGGCCGATCCAGTCCCGCTGCAGTTTCTTAATGCTCTCGGGCCAGGAGAGGCCGTCGAGATCCTGCTCGAGACGGTCGGCGTAGGCGGTGATCCTCAGCATCCATTGTCGCAGCGGGATCCGGACCACCGGATGCCCCCCCCGCTCGCTCACGCCCCCCACAACCTCCTCGTTGGCCAGCACCGTGCCCAGCGCGGGGCACCAGTTGACGGGGGCCTCGGACTGGTATGCGAGCCGATGGGCGTCGCGGTAGCTCCCGACGGCAGCCGGACCGCGTGCGGCAACCTCGGTGGGGATCGGCAGGTCGGCGATTGGCCGGCCCCGGCGTTCGGCCGGGTCGAACCAGGTGTCGAACAGCACCAGGAAGATCCATTGGGTCCAGCGAACGTATTCCGGGTCGGTCGTGGCGATCTCGCGGCTCCAGTCGTAACTGAAGCCGAGCATCTTGAGCTGGCGGCGAAAGGTGGAGATGTTGCGGTCGGTGCTCTCCCGCGGAGGCGTGCCCGTGCGGATAGCGTGCTCCTCGGCTGGCAGGCCGAAGGCGTCGAATCCCATCGGGTGCATGACGCTCGTGCCCCGCATCCGCTCGAAGCGGACGACGATGTCGGTGGCGGTATAGCCCTCCGGATGGCCGACGTGCAGGCCGTCGCCGCTGGGATAGGGAAACATGTCGAGCACGTAGGCCTTGCGGCGGCCGGCGGCGGGCAGCCGGGACGTGGCGAACGTGCCGTGCGCGTCCCACCAGGCCTGCCACTTCGGCTCGATGCGCGAAGGCTGGTAGCGGGGCATCCGAGGTGTCCGGGGGCAGTCGCGGGGCAGCGGGGGCCGAGGGTTTTCGGCTGTTCAGTCCGCGCAGCCGCGATTCTAATAATTACGAGACTGCGGGCAACGTGAGGCTCGTGTTTCGGCCCCGGAGGCAGCTCCCCGATGCCTGCTTCGCCCGCCATCGCGACCGACGCTCGACCAGTCCTCCAACGACGCCTGCTGAGGGCCTGCCGTGCCGCGGGCGGACGGCTGAAGATGGCCGATTCCCTCGGCACGCGGCTGACGGGCCGAGTCCTGCTGACGCGAATCCTGGTGGCCAAGCGGTTGCTCGATCGCGTGCTCGGCCCCGCCGAGACACGGGTCGGCGTGCTGCTGCCGCCGACGGCCGGGGCGGCCATCGTAAACGCGGCCCTGGCCCTCTCCGGACGGGTCGCCGTGAACCTGAACTACACCTCGGCCCAGCCGATCCTCGACGTCTGTATGGAGCGGGCGGGCCTGCGTCACGTCATCTCGAGTCCGCTGTTTCTCGGCCGCGTGAAGCTCGACGTGGGTACGCGGCTGCTCGATGCGGGGGACCTCAAGAAGCTCGCCACGCCCGCCGACAAGCTGCTGGGCTTCCTCCAGGCCACGGCCGTGCCGCTGCCGCTCCTCGAGCGGATGCTCGGCCTCCACCGGCTGCGGCCGGACGACGTGCTGACCGTGATCTTCACGTCGGGGTCGACGGGTGATCCCAAAGGGGTGGTCCTGAGCGAGGAGAACGTCTGCTCGAACGTCCGGGCGATCGACGGCATGCTGCACCTCTCGCCCGCCGACGTCGCCCTCGGCGTGCTCCCCTTCTTCCATTCCTATGGCTACACGACCACGCTCTGGACGCCGCTCGTGCTGGAACCGGCGGTCGTGTACCACGCCGACCCGCGGGACGCGCAGGTCGTCGGCCGGCTGGCCCGCGAGCATCACGCCACGATCCTGATGGCCACGCCCACCTTCCTGCGGATCTACGTGCGGCGGACACCGGCGGAGGATTTTTCGAGCTTGGAGGCGGTGTTCGGCGCTGCAGAGAAGCTTCCCAAGGAAGTCAGCGATGCGTTCGAGCAGAAGTTCGGGGTGCGGCCGTGCGAGGCCTACGGGGCGACGGAACTGTCGCCACTGGTGGCCGCCAACGTGCCGCCCAGCCGTCACGTGCCCGGACGGCCCGTGGATGCACGGGAGGGGACGGTCGGGCAGCCGATCGCTGGCTGTCGTGCCAGGGTCACTGACCGCGAGGGCGGTGGCGAACTGCCCAGCGGTGCCGAGGGACTGCTCTGGATCACCGGGCCCAACGTCATGCAGGGCTACCTCGACCGTCCCGACCTCACCGAGAAGGTGGTCAAGGATGGCTGGTACTGCACCGGCGACATCGCACGGATCGATGCCGAAGGCTTCATCACGATCACCGGCCGCGAGAGCCGGTTCTCGAAGGTCGGCGGCGAGATGGTGCCCCACCTCTCGGTCGAGGAGGCGGTGAACGAGGCGTTGGGCGCGGCTGACGGTGAGCTCCTGGCCGTGGTCACCGCGGTCCCCGATCGGGCCAAGGGGGAGCGGCTCGTCGTCTTCCACCTGCCGACCGACCGCGATCTCCGCGAGGTCGTGGCGGATCTTCGCAACCGCGGCCTGCCGAACCTCTGGATTCCCTCGGTCGACAGTTTCACCGTGATCGCGGAGCTGCCCGTGCTGGGCACCGGCAAACTCGACCTTCGCAGGCTCGGTGACATGGCCCGCGAGCGGTTCACGGAGGCGGATGCGTGAGCGATGACGGTGGTCCACCCGGTGCCGGCGCGCCGCAACTCGACGTGGTGCTCGGCCGGTGCGATTCCCTGCGGGCGGAGGTCTACGTCCGTGCCGTGCTGCCGCCGGGAGCGGACGAAGGGGAGGCGACCATCCGGGGCACACTGTCCGGGCCGCAGTGCAGCCGAGCCATCACGCTGCCGGTCTCCGCGAGACTCCTGCCGCTGCCGGATGTGGCCGGAGGCGCGACGCCCTTGGCGCGGGCGACCCTCACGGAGCCATCCTTCTGGACACCCGACCTGCCGAGCCTCTATCGCCTCGACGCCTCGCTCACCTGCGGTGACCGCGAGGTGGCGACGGTGCGACGGACGGTGGGCCTGCGACGGTTCGGGGTGCGCGGCCGCTCGTTGTGGCTCGACGGTCGTCGGTTCGTGCCCCGGGCTGTCGCCGCGACGGGTGAGCCGTCGGCCGACACTTTCCGCAAGGCGTCCGTGGGGGTGGTGGCGTCGGCGTTGTCGGAGTCGTTCCTCGACCGCTGCGATGCGGCGGGCGTGGTGGTGATCGGCCTCCTCGGCGACGCCGATGGCCGAGCGGCCGGCCCGGCGGCCGCCACCGCGTCCATCCTGCGTTGGGCGCGGCATCCGGCCGTCTGCCTGGTGATCGTGCCCCTGGCATCCTCGCCCGAGGCCACCAGCCTGATCGCCGTCGAGAGCCGCGGCCGGCGGGGCACGCTGTTGGTGGCCTGCGAGGTGGATGGCACCCGACCGCCGCCGCCGACGCCCGGCGGCGTCGACCTGCTCGTGGTCGCGCTGCCCGCGGACGCGACACCCCACGAGGTGTGGAAGACGTCGCCCCCAGCCCTCCCGCTGGTGGCGCGGTGCACCGCTGCCGCCGAGCCGCCGAGCCGCCGCGCGTGCGACGCGTTGCAGGCGGCGCTGGCCACCTGGGCCACCGCCGGAGGGGCCACGCCGGCGTGGGACTGGGCCGGTTATCTGGCCGGCTGAGCGGCGGAAGCGGGGCGGCCGCTGATGCGCACGTCCGCAAAGTCGTTCATGTCGTCGAACGAACCGATTCCCACGCGGCCGCTCGTGAAGGTGCGGTCGACCGCCTCCATCAGCGGAGTCTCCAGGTCGTCGAAGTAGACGGTGATCGAGCCGGTCCCGGCGTCGCGCACGAGGCGCACGGTGTGCCAGCGGTCGTCCCAGGGTACGGGTTTCGTGTTCTTCGTCAGCGGCCGGCGTGGTGCGCCATCGACGATCATGATCTGACCGCTCGCTGAATCTGGCTCAGCGCCCAGGTGGACGTAGTAGAAATGCTCGGCATCGCGCCAGTTGAAGAACACGCAACAGTCGCGGTGGCGGCCCGTGTCGAGCGTGCTTCTCACGCGGACGGTGACCATCGTGTCGGTCAGTTCGAGATCGCGGGCGAGGGCGACGTTGTGAGGGCTGCGGACCCGGGGTCGGTAGTCACTCTGTCGCTTCGTGAGCCCCCAGGTGGTCCGCCCACCGTCCGAACCGATCCTCCAGGCGGCTGGATCGGTCGGTTCCCAGCGTTGGGCTCCCGCTGTGAAGTCGTCCGCGAAGGCCAGTGGCCAGGCGGGCTCGGCGGCGGTGACGGCCCCAGCCGTGGTGGTCGCCACGAGGAGCATGACCGCGATCGGACGGAAGCGGGCACGAGCGCTGCGCATGTCGCTGCCCGCCGCGGGCGAGGGCGGGGTCGGTCGTCGTGGTCGTTGGAAGCCGCCGCGGAGGAGCGTAGCATAACGGTCAGCGACCCCGACCATGAACGCCTTCGACCCCGAACGTTATTCGCGCCAGACGAGGTTCATGCCGCTCGGTGCCGAGGGGCAGGCGCGGCTTGCCGCCGGCCGCGTCGCGATCCTGGGCTGCGGCGCGCTCGGCAGCGCCTCGGCGACCATGCTCGTGCGGGCGGGCGTGGGGTGCATCCGACTGATCGACCGTGACGTGCCGGAACGGTCGAATCTGCCCAGGCAGATCCTGTTCGACGAGGAGGACGTGGCCGCGGGACTCCCCAAGGCGGCGGCTGCCGCCTGCCGCCTCGCCCGCATCGACTCCGGAGTGAGCATCGAGCCGGTGGTGGCCGACCTGACAGCCGCGAACGCGACGGCGTTGCTCGGGGGCGTCGACGTGATCGTGGACGGCACTGACAACCTCGAGGCCCGGTATCTCGTCAACGAGGTGGCGTGCCGGACCGGGACGCCCTGGGTGCATGGCGGCGCGATCGGGGCCGAAGGCCGCGTGTTGACGGTGATTCCAGGCAAGACCGCCTGCCTCCGCTGCCTGGTGCCCGAACCGCCGCCGCCGGGCGCTCTGCCCACCTGCGACACCGCCGGGATCATCGGGCCGGCGGCCTGCGTCGTGGGTGCGGTGCAGGCCGCCGAGGCAATCAAGCTGCTCGTCGGTGCCGCCGATGCGACCGCCGGTCGGATGCTGGCCTGTGATCTGTGGAGCGGGCAGTGGCGATCCGTCGATCTGGCCCCGCTCGCCGCCGCCGGTTGTGCCACGTGCCGCGGCGGCGACTACCCCTGGCTCGAGGGCCGGCTGGGCAGCGCGGTGGCCGCGATCTGCGGCCGGGAGGCGGTGCAGGTGGCCGCCGCGACGGACATGCGGATCGATCTCGACGCCGTGGCCGCGCGGCTCGCCGTCGTCGCGGAGGTGACACAGAACCGGTGGATGCTACGCGCCGCGGTGGAGCCTGGCATCCGACTGACCGTGTTCGCGGACGGGCGGGCCATCGTGGATGGCACGCGCGACGAAGCCCGCGGTCGCGCGATCGTGGCCCGCTATCTGTAGCCTGCGGCCATCGCTGGTGTGGCAACGGCTCGGGGGCGGCCACCGCCCCGTGGGCCGGCGCCGATGACCGTCAATACTTCAGGCCGTTTCGCCGGACATGCACCACCGGTGGCGTGTCGACCGCACCGCCGCCGGCCACGACGCGCCCGAGCACCACCACGTGGTCGGTGTCGGTCGCCGTCGATTCCCCCGCCGGCCGACATTCCATCCAGCCGGCGGCATCGACGAGCGTGGCCAGCCCGGCCGGCGTCCGCAGTACGGGCAAGCCCGCGAACGGATCCTCCCCGTCGGCAGGCGGTTTGCCGAACCGCGAAAGCAGGCTCCGCTGCGTGTCGGCGAGGATCGTGACGGCGAAGGCAGCGCCGCTGCGGACGGCCGCCAGCAGGTCACGCGACGCCCCGACCGCCACCGACACGAGCGGTGGCGCGAAGCCCGCCTGCATCACCCAACTGGCGAGCATCACGCGGTCGGCCGAGTCCGACTTCCAGGTCACGATGAACAGGCCGCTGGGGATGCGGCCGAGCGCCGCGGCGACGCCCTCGTCGACGGTCGACGAGGGTGCTTGGGATGTCGGGGGCATGGTGGAAGAATCCGTGACTCGGAAACCTGAGCAGCGTGGCGGAACCGCACATTTCCGATCCCGCCCAGCCTGCCGCCGTCCAGCGAAGAACGCGAAAACGTGCCACTCGAGACGGCCAGACCGCGGCTCGGGCCGACCGACTGCCGATCAGTCTGGGGTCGGGTCGTGCCGCCCAGGTAGAGTGTGCCGGCTCACACGTTCTGACCGCAACCCGCGGAGTGTCCGCGGGCCGCGTTCGCCCATTCCCCGTGGCCCGCCATGCCCAGTTCCCTCCTGCATCGGCTCGTCTGCGCCGGCTGTCTGGCCGCGGCGACGGCGATGATGACGGCCCAGGGGCAGCCGCCCGCGGAGCAGCCCGCGACCATCGCCGGCGACGCGATGAACATGTTGCCGGCCGTCGACCCGGCGGCGGTGGTGCTCGACGACACGTATCTCACGGGCAGCTACGGCTTTAGCGCGACCGAGGCCCGGGCGTTCGACGATCTCTGGGCGCCGCGGCCCTGGGCGTGGCACCTGCTGCCCAACAACCTTATCTACACGAGCTATCTCGCCGGTCCCAAGGAACCTCGCTTCGCCACGGTCTGGTACGACGACAGTGATCCCGACCCGTTCGACCCGAGCGAGTCGAGCGGCTGGCTGTGGGACAGCACGCTGGGCGGTCGGGTCTCGATTCTGCGCTACGGCTCCGATCCCGTCCTGCACCCGCAGGGCTTCGAGGTGCAGCTCGAGGGGGCGGCTTTCGTGCGACTCGATCCGGCCCGCGACCGCGACCTGACCTCGAGCGACTACCGCTTTGGCATCCCGCTGGTCTACGGGGTGGGGCGTTGGCAGACGAAGCTCGCCTACTACCACCTCAGCGCCCACCTTGGTGACGAGGCGATGATCCGCTACCCGACGTTTCCGCGGGTGAACTACGTCCGCGATGCCATCGTCTGGGGCAACTCGTGGTATCTGCTGGATTGGCTGCGGCTCTACGGCGAGGTCGGCTGGTCGTTTTTCAACTCGGGTGGCTCCGAGCCCTGGGAGTTCCAGTTCGGCACCGAACTCATCCAGGCCCGTCCGACGGGCATCCACGGTGCCCCCTTCCTGGCCATCAACGGCATGTCGCGGCAGGAGCTCGATTGGGGCGGCAACATCTGCGTCCAGACCGGCTGGGCCTGGCGGGGCTACGCCAGCGAGAAACTGTTCCGGATCGGCTTCGAATATCTCTATGGCTCCGATCCGCAGTACGAGTTCACGTTGTACAACCAGAATCGGGCCGGGATCGGAATGTGGTATGACTACTGACTTCACGCGGCGCTCGCCATCCTAGCCTCACTTCGCTTGCCGACCTCCCGCCATCGGTAGGCCGGTGGTACAGTACGCGAATGCCGCTGCTGGCCATCGAGACGACGTGCGACGAGACGGCCGCGGCAGTGGTCACCCGCGGTCGGGAGGTGCTCGCCAGCATCGTGGCCAGCCAGGAGCGGCTGCATGCCAAGTGGCGAGGTGTCGTGCCGGAAATCGCCTCGCGGGCCCACGTCGAGCGGATCATTCCCGTGATCGACGAGGCGGTCCGCCGGGCCGGCATCACCCCACACGGGATTGAAGCCGTGGCGGTGGCGGTCACCCCCGGCCTCGTCGGCTCGCTGCTCGTCGGCCTCTCCGCCGCGAAGGGCATCGCCGCGACGCTTCGTGTGCCGATCGTGGGCTACGACCACGTCGCGGCCCATCTCTATGCCTGCCGCCTGGCCCATGGCGAGGCGGTCAGGTATCCCTGCATCGGCCTGGTCGCCAGCGGCGGACACACGTCCCTGTTCCTCGTCCGCGGCCCCCTCGAATTGGAGCGGCTCGGCGGCACAATCGACGACGCAGCCGGTGAGGCGTTCGACAAGGCCGCCGCAATCCTGGGCCTCGGCTATCCCGGCGGTCCCGAGATCGAGCGGGCCGCCCGGGAGGGCGATGCGGCATCCCACCGCCTCCCGCGGCCGCTGCGGGCCGACCGTGAACGCTTCGACATGAGCTTCAGCGGTCTGAAGACGGCGCTTCGCTACCTCGTTCGTCCACCCGGTGCGCCGGCCGACACGCCCGCGCCCACGGGCCGCCCGCGGGCTGATCTCGCCGCGGCGTTCCAGCAGGCCGTGGTCGACTCCATTCTCGCGAAGGTCGAACTGGCGGTCGTGAAGACGGGCTGTCGCACCGTCGCGGTCGGCGGTGGCGTGGCGGCCAACACGCTGCTCCGGGAGTCGCTCGCCGACCTGGGCCGTCGGTTGGGCGTGGCCGTGCTCATGCCGCCGATGGCACTCTGCACCGACAACGCCGCGATGGGGGCGATCGCCTGGGAGCGGCTGGAGCGAGGCGAGGACGACGGCCTCGACCTCGACATCCGGCCAGGCACCGATCGGGCCTGGCGCTGACGGCTCGTCAGGGCCGCATCCGGCGGCCGCGCACGGGTTCCATGGACTGTGCGGTCCCGGGTGTCAGGCGAAGCGGGCGACCGCGTACGACTTCTTGCCCGATCGCAGCACGAGCGTCGTCGTGCCGGCCAGATCGCGGGCCGTCAGCCGATAGGAAGCCTCGTTGATGCGGCGATTGTTGACATAGGCACCCCCCTGCTCGATCGTCCGCCGCGCCGCTCCCTTGCTGGCCGCCAGGCCCGTCGCTTCCAGGGCATCGACGAGCGACAGTCCGGCGCCGTCGAGCGTAGCGCGTGGAAAGTGGCCGCTGGGTACGTCGGCGAAAATCTCAGCCAGGGCCGCGTCGTCGAGATTGGCGATCTCCGCGCCGAAGAAGACGTCGGTCGCCTGCCGGGCCGCCGCCAGTCCTTCGTCGCCATGCACCAGCCGTGTCAGTTCGGCGGCCAGCCGTTTTTGGCTGTCGCGGGTGGCCGGATTCGCCCGCCGCGCCTCGTCGAGGCCGCGGATCTCCTCGAGCGAAAGTTCCGTCAGCCGCGACAGGCAACGGCCTGCATCCTCGTCGTCGAGGTTGAACCAGTACTGGTAGAAGCGGTACGGGCTCGTGCGGCGGGGATCGAGCCAGATCGCCCCGGCGGCCGTCTTGCCCATCTTCGTGCCATCAGCCTTGGTGAGGAGCGGGCAGGTGATGCCATGGAGTTCCCGGCCGCGAAGTCGTCGGCCGAGTTCGATGCCCGCCGTGATGTTGCCCCACTGGTCGCTGCCGCCGATCTGCACGCGGCACTCGAGGGCGTCGGAGAGGTACACGAAATCCCAGGCCTGCAGGAGCATGTAGCTGAACTCGGTGTAGGACAGGCCGCCGTCCCGCTCGAGGCGACTCTTGACGGAGTCCTTGCCGAGCATCTGGGAGAGGGGAACGTGTTTGCCCACGTCCCGCAGAAAGGCGAGGTATCCGACGCCCCGCATCCAGTCGGCGTTGTCGACGATGTGGACCGTGCCGACGGCCGCTCCGCCGGGGCCCGCGGCCGCCAGCACGGCCTTGATCTGTCGGCCGACTCCAGCAACGTTGGCCGCCAGTTCGTCGGTGGAGAGCAGGTTGCGTTCCTCGCTGCGGCCGCTGGGATCGCCGATCATGCCCGTCGCCCCGCCCACCAGCGCCACCGGCTCGTGACCGGCCGCCGCCACCTGCCGCAGCAGCACGAGCGCCACCAGATGGCCCACGTGCAGGCTGTCGGCCGTGGGGTCGAAGCCGGCGTACACCCGGCGGCCAGCCGTCGCCAGCCACGACCGCAAGGCGTTCGGATTGGTCGATTGATGGACGAGGCCGCGGGCCTCGAAATCGGTGAGCAGATCCGCGGGCACCGGTCACCTCCAGACGTCGTCGCCGGCGAAGGGATGCGCGGGCCCCGAGAGCTTCGGCCTCGGCAGGGCCTTGAGCGTCTGCTCGGCCAGGCAGAGATCCTCGCGGGAGGTGATCTTGAGGTTGGCGGGTGATCCCGGCACGACTACCACCGAATGGCCGGCCGCCTCGACCAGGGCCGCCTCATCGGTGAAGGCCCTGCCCGCCGCACCGGCAAAGGCCCGCTCTAAGAGACTGCGGGAGAAAACCTGCGGTGTCTGGGCCTCCCATAGCCCCGCTCGGTCGACCGTCTCGGTGATCACGTCGCCGGGGCCCACACGCTTGAGCGTGCTGACCACCGGCGTCGCGAGGATCGCAGCCCCGGTCTTGGCACCCGCGGCAAAGACGCGGTCGATCCACTCCGTGGCCAGGCAGGGCCGCGCGGCGTCGTGGATCGCCACCATGTCGACCTCGGGACCAAGTTTTTCCAGGCCGCTCCTGACCGAATCGGCCCGCTCCGCCCCCCCCTCGGCCAACGTGATCCCCATGAAGGCCAGATTGGCGGCAAACTTCTCCAAGAATGCCTCGCGGTCTTCCGGCGAGACGACGACCACCACCTGCTTCACGTCGTCCCGATCGGTGAACTTCTCAACCGAGTGGAGCCAGACGGCACGCCCTGCTAGTGGCACGAAAGGCTTCTTGTAGTTGGCGTCGCGAAAACGGCTGCTCCTGCCCGCCGCGGCGAGGATCACCCCGAAGGTGGCCATCGCGTCAGGGCCCGTCGGCTGCGAGTCGATCCGCGATCGCGCGGTCCATGAGCAGCCGCAGCGCCGACTTGACGGCAGGCTTGTCGAGGATCCAGCCCGCGAAGGCCTCTCCGTGGGTGGCGTAGGCATGTAGCAGCCACGTCGGGGCATCCTGCGCGAGCCACGCTCGGAAGACGAGCCAACGGGGGTCGTGTTCACCGTAGACGGCGCGAGCGACCCAGCAGAAACCGCCACCGCCAGCCCCGCCGCCACCGATCTGGCCGCCGCCGGCGCCGAAGCCGCCGCCACCGATCTGGCCACCGCCGGCGCCGAAGCCGCCGCCACCGATCTGGCCACCGCCAGCCCCGCCGCCACCGATCTGGCCGCCGCCAGCGCCGAAGCCCCCACCGCCCGCTGCCACGCCCGCGGCCGTGCCGACGGTCGTGCCGGAGGTTCCGCCAGCGGTGCCGCCCCCGGAAAAGTTGAACTGGGTCACCTGGCCCACGATTGAAAACAGCGGCACCGAGGTGACGCGCACGTAGCGGCGATCGGCGGAGACCACCGCCCGGGCGTACAAGTTGGCACCCTCGGGAAGAGTCGTGATCTGCGGCTGATAGCCGACGGCGCCCCTACCAAAGAACGGTAGGCCTGGGATTGGCGGCCCGACCTGGCCACCGCGGCTCGCCGACATGGCGGCGGCGGTCGTCGGATCGGTGATCGCCGCGAGCTGTTGAGCGAGCACGGCCCGACTGATCGCCCGCTGGGCTGCGACGTCCTGCGCGACCTGCGCGTCGAGCAGCGGCTCCCGGCGGCGGCCCTCCGGCAGGTTCACCGTGAGCAGGTGCTCGTCGGCACCGAGACGGACCTGTCGCCGCAGCGTCTGCTCCCGGTCGGTGCCGCGGTTGATCGTCATTTCGGCCGTGACGGTGTCGGCTGCCACCTTGCCCCACGAGCGGCGCAGGAGGATTCGATACTCGCCCGGGAAGGCCTCGGTGGCCACGTAGCGTTCGCGATGCGTCGTGCCGTCGCCGCCCGCGTCGCCGTCGGCCAAGAGCGTGCCGCCCGACGACGAACGAGGCGATGCGATCTCGCACACCGTGCCGACCGGCTCCTGCACGGCGATGTCGACGTCGGCATCGCCGGTCCAGGAGATGTCGATCACCACGTCCCGGATCAGCGCACGGTCCACCGCTGCCCGAAAGGCCGCGGCGTCGTCGGCTCGCCCGTCCGACCGAAGGCGCTCGATCGTCGCCTTCGCCAATCGCGCCGCCCGCGTGGCCACCTCCTGTTGTCCGGCCGGCCAGTCGTACGCGAGCACTCCCGGGCAGGCCCAGCGGAGGGCGCCGATATCGTCCGTGCGGGCCGCAACGGTCATGGCCAGGGCGTAGGCCTCCCGGTTCGTCGGATCGTTCCTCGCGATTCGGCGACAGACGCGGATCGCCTGGGCGTCGAAGCCTGAACGGGCCAGATAGTTGGCCAACTGCAGCAGCTCCGTCGAGCTGGAGGCGAAGTCGATCGCTGAGAGCAGCGCCCGCTCCACGTCGGCCTGCGGTCGGCCCGCCGCCTCCATCGCGATCGCGAGCGATTCGTACATCCACGACTCCGCGTTGCCGCTGGCGATCGCACCGGAGATGAGTTCGGCCGCCCGGGCGAACTCGCCGTCACGGCCGAGTTCGGCGGCGGAGACGCGCAGCCGGCCCATGCGATCGGCGGCGTCCTCACCGGACTCGGATGCGGCCGCCTTCCCGGTCGGGGTGAGGTAGGCGATCACGGCCGCCCGCAGATCCTTGGCGTCGAGCACTTCGCTGGGCAGACCCAGCCGCGTGGCGGCGACGGGCTTCGTCGCCTCGATGCTGGCAGCCGTGGTGATGACGCGGCTTCGAGGCTTGCTCTCCGTGCGGCCGCGGGCCGACGACACCTGGAAGAGGCCGCCGGCCAAGGGCATCGGCCGGGACGCGAGCACCGCGTCCATCGCCACCCTCACGACGGCCTTCGGAGCGGGACGGTCGTGCAGCCAGGCGGCGAAGGCCTCGCCGTGACGTCCGTAGAGATCGTGGAGCCACGCGGGGGCGGACGTCGTGATCCAGTCTCGAAACGCCAGCCACCGCGGATCGTGCACGCCGTACACCTCGCGGGCCACCCAGCAGAACGCGCCGCCCTGCATTCCGCCCATGCCCATGCCGCCTACCGCACCACCCATGCCACCGCCCATGTTCATGCCACTGTTGATGCTCTGAGCGCCCCCGAGGCCGCCGCCCATCTGGAAGGGATTGAGACCCTGGGACGGGTCGATCGGCAGCACGAGATCGGCCACCGGATAGACCTTCACCACCAGGTTCTCCTGCGCCTTCTCCTTGGTGGTTATCAGGAGCACCTCGTCCTTGACGATGTAGGCCAGATCGATGGGCGCCAGCAGTCGCTTCATGGCCGATCGCAGGCTGATGCCGGAAATGGTGTTTTGCGTGACGGGCGTGTCGATGTCGAGACCCAGGTCTTCGAGCGCCCGGGCATCGATCTCGACGGGAATGTCGAACCTGTCCTCGATGGCCCGCTCCACGTCCCGCAGCGGTGACTCGTTGAACTCCCAACCCGACACCGGCTTTTCGATCGCCTCGTAGATCTCCCGTTCCTTGCTCCCCGGCTGGGTGAGGTCAACCGACTTGTACTTCTGCCGCATCTTCGTGATCGTTTGCCACCGTTCGGCGGTGGGGTAGATGATCGGCGGATCGTCGGGAAAGGCGATCGAGGCCTCGTCGACCTGCTGCAGCGCGTCCATGAAACCCCGCTGATGATCTCGCCTGGTCCGCCAGTTGTGGGCGTCGTAGTCGAGAATCTGGGCCACGAGGGGGGCCGTACGGCCCACGACCCGGGCCGTCATCGCAATGGGAGAGTTGGCGTAGAGCGACGGAGCCTCGCGGGCAATTTCCTCGCCGGCCACCCGCTCGGCCTCCTCGAAGGCACGGGTCGGCGGGTCGGCGCCGATCACCGCCTCGCCGTTGAGCACGGTGGGATATTCCTGGGGCTGGGAATAGCCGACCCGGATCCCCTCCTCGACGAGCGCGTTGTACTTGTCGGTGAGTTGCCGGATCTTGTCCTCGCGGCGCTGGAGTTCACCGACGAGCCGCATCCTCTCGCGACCGATGGCGGCGCGGCGATCGGAGGCCAGATCGCGGCCCTCCTTCTCCCGCAGGCGAACGTCCGCCTCGCGAATCCTCATCTCGATCTGCGCGAGCAGCCGCTCTCGCGGGCCGGCATCCAGCGCGTCGGAAGCACGGACCTCCTCCTGCAGCCCCTTGAGATTGTCGCGGGCCTGCCGTGGATCGGAGGTGAGCAGTTGCCGGGCCTCGCGGATCCGCACCGCGGCGTCCTGTTCCATGGCGGTGCCCTGCACCCGGCGGGCACGGTCGATGTCCGCGAGGTCGTCGGCGGCCTCCTCCTCGAGCATGCCGCTGGGAGCCGGGAGCGGCTCATCGTCGGCGATCCGACGCTGCGCCACCTCGCGGACGATGCCTGCCTCCTGGTTGTCCGGATCCCGCCGCAGGGCGGCATCCGCGAGCCTGGCTGCCGATGCGTGGGAACCGGCGGCCTCGGCCTGGGCGGAGAGGGAGGCCAGCGACGCTGCTTCTCCCCGCACGAGGTCACGGACGGCCGCCAGACCCTCGCGGCCGATGACCGGCAGGAACAATCCGTCGCTGCTGCGGGCGTTGCGGGCGAGTTCCGACAGATAGGCGTTTTCTGCCACCGGCTGGGCGGCGGGCACGTCGACCGTGACCGGCGTCTTCTCGCCCAGCGAGATTTCGAGCCGGGCGCCCTTGACGGGCCCCTCGATCAGCACGACCGAGTCGCGGTCGGCCCGCAGCGGTGGCAACCGCGAGGGCAGCATGCGAGGCGGCTTGTCCACGGCCTCGCTCACGAGCGTCGTCTCGCCCGGCCACGCCACGCGTTGCACGGCCAACGAACCTACACGGCCGCCCGCCGCCTTGGCATCGTCCTCGTCGGTGGGGATCACGAGCATGCCGCCGGTGTTCGAGGCCAGCGCGGCGAGACACTGCCAGTTGACGGCCGGGCCGATGCCAAGGCTGGAGACGGAAATCCGGTTGGATCGGAGGAGGTCGATCGCTCGGGCAAAATCCTCGGGATCCACACCGTTCACGGCGGGCCCGTCCCCGATGTAAACGATCGACCGCGGGCCGGGTCCTTCGAAGCGGGCCGCCGCTTCCTCGAGCACCGCCACGAGGTCTGTCGAGCCCAGCGGGGTGCGGGCATCGAGGCCGCGGGTGCCGGCTGCCAGAGCCTCGTCGTTCGGGGCGTGAAAACCCTCGGTCAACGGTGTAGACCCGACGTCCACGGCTGTGATGGCGATCCGGTCATCGGGACGGGCTTTCTCGCGCAGTCCGGCCAGGGCGTCGAGGCTCCTCTGACGGTGGCGTCCGATCTGGCTGGCCGACGTGTCGACGAGCACCACGATCTGCGTCGGTCCGGCCGCTGCCGCTGCCTTGGCGCGGAGGCCTACCGCCGTCACCTGCGGGTCGCCGTTCAACGATGGTGCCGATTCCGCGAAACTGACGGCCACGGGTTCAGCGCGAGTTGGAGTGCCCAGGCCCACGTCCAGGATGGCCGCGAGGCATGCCAGTAGCAGAACCAGCGGCAGGGGCAGATCGGAACGCATCGGGGGGAACTCCGGGGGCGAGCGACACGCAGCCAGACCACCACAAGCATATTTAGGGGCTCCCAAACCCGCCAACGTCGATCTGCCGCCTTGTCAGCCATTTTTGAGGTTTGCCCCGGGCCGGCAGGGTGGCGATTCGGGAATTTCAGGATGGAGCGACTCGCGGATTTTCGGAATAATCGGGCACGTTCCGGAGGGATGGTTGTGACAGCGTCCGGTCGCCCTGCGAGGTCCTGACCCGTGAAATCGCCCTTGCGAACGCCGTGGCGGGATGTGTGGCACGGACTGGCTACCGCCGCCCGTGCGGCGATGCTGGCGGGCCTTTGGTGGCTCGTCCTGGCGACGGGGGGCCAAGCTGCCGAGCAGGCTTCGGAGCGGTCGTTTTCGCCCGAGGAGCGGACGAATATCGCCGTCTACGAGGCGGGGAACAAAAGCGTCGTCAACATCAACACGAAGGCCACGGTGGCGGCGGGCTTCTTTCTCATGGAGGTGCCCTCGGAGGGGGCGGGCTCGGGGATCGTCCTGGATGGGCAAGGTCACGTGCTCACCAACTTCCACGTCGTGGAAGGGGCCCGTGAAATCCAGGTGATGCTGCATGACGGCTCGGCCCATGAGGCGCGGGTGGTGGGCGTGGATCCGGCCACCGACGTGGCTATCGTGCGCGTGGATGCCGATCCGGCCTCGCTTCAGCCGGCTGAACTCGGCACGTCGCACGACCTTCGGGTAGGGCAGCGGGTGTTCGCGATCGGCAATCCGTTCGGTCTCGAACGGACCCTGACCACGGGCATCATCTCGAGCCTCAACCGCTCATTGCCCACGAAGACCGGCCGCACGATCAAGTCGATCATTCAGACCGACGCCGCGATCAACCCTGGAAACTCCGGCGGACCGTTACTGGATGGCCGCGGGCGGCTGATCGGCATGACGACGGCGATCGCCAGCCGCACGGGACAGAGTTCGGGCGTCGGCTTCGCGATCCCCGTGGGCACGCTGCAGCGGATCGTGCCGCAGCTCATCGCACGAGGCCGGGTCGTGCGGCCCGACGCCGGGATCGCCCGCGTCTATCAGTCGGACGCAGGCCTGCTCGTGGCCGCCGTCGCCCCGGACGGCCCGGCCGAACGAGCGGGGGTGCGCGGGTTCCGCGTCGTCCGCGAACGCCGCCGGCAGGGCCCGTTCACGGTCGAGTTCGAACGCGTGGACCGAGGGGGGGCCGATCTGATCGTCGCGGTCGACGGGCAATCGGTGAAGACAGCCGATGACTTCCTGGCGACCGTCGAGTCGCGAAACCCCGGCGACAAGGTGCTGATCCGGGTTCGCCGGGAGGGGCACGAACTGGAAATTCCATTGGTTTTAGCGGCTGAAAACTAGGGTTCACGGTCGGGCTACCGGCTGGCCGAACCAACCATCAGGCGGCACCTTAGAGATGGACTCTCGGCCCGGCGGGCACGGTTCGTGCTCGAACGAGGCAAGGGTGTTGACCCCCGGCTGGCCGCTGCTAGACTTAGGGGCTCGAACGATTTGCTCGCGAGCAAATCAGCCGAAAACGATCCTTGGCAATTTGGCAGTTCGATCTCTTTTGGTTTCGGCCGGCACGCGATCGTGACCGGCAACCAGGATGGTCGATTCGTTTCCGTTCGTCGGCGTTGCTGGTGGCGGTTCGATCGCCCTTCCTGGGAACCATTTCAAGTTCATAGCACAGATGGACCTCTTCAGGGGTTCGGAAACAACGCCACGCCGCGGGGTAACCCGCCGGTGGTGGTGTCACGATCCAATCAATTGAAGGGTTTGATTCTGGCTCAGAGTGAACGTTGGCGGCGTGGATTAGGCATGCAAGTCGAGCGAGAACCGTAGCAATACGGGGACAGCGGCGAAAGGGACAGTAATGTGTAGGTACC